>Ga0209389_1000997_pt1 | contig 18822 bp, 9 predicted proteins | sample CowpearedBW_FD_187526 | JGI IMG/M metagenome (GOLD analysis project Ga0209389, IMG submission 187526) | Root nodule microbial communities of legume samples collected from California, USA - Cow pea red BW (SPAdes) (version 2) | ecosystem: Host-associated > Plants > Roots > Nodule | place: USA...
ATATATATATATATATATATATATATATATATATATATTATATTTTATCTTGTTTTGAAGCTTTGTTCTACTTTATATGAAGTTTGAATGCTGTGTATATGACAGATCCAGAGGACGAGGAAGAATACAAGAATGTGCGCAGAGCTGTGAAGGAATACCGGGTGGCAATGAATGAATATTATAAAGCAGTATGTTGCATTTTCTGTTTGGGTTATATTATTCCACATTTTATGATTCGGTTAGATAGTTACTTGGTAGATTAACCTGGTGCGGGGTTTTGGTGATGGACACTGTAAAAGACTGATGGGTCATTTGTTACATCAGGCAGTTGATGCATTTGCAAAAGGGGATCAAATCAAAGCAGAAAAATTGTTAGAACAGGTAAGGTTTTTGATAGAGTTGTGCCCAGCAATAAGTTGCTACATAAGGACATATGTAGAGTTCTTTGATGATTTCTAGATAATCGTTTCATTTACATGTAGTGCTGCGTCTTGCATTCAGCTGTTTTTTTTTAAAACTAACACTGATAATAAAGGGGGCTCTCTTTATTAGAGCTTGTGTGATTAGTTGGCATTATTTCAGAACTACATCTTTTAAATGAGAAAAGCTACTATATTTTGTTTATGTTTAAATATCGTGCTTCCAACTGTCTTATTTGTCTAAAATAATGGAAACCAGTTATAAGTTATTATCCTAGTTTCTCCAAAATTTGGTCATTCATTGATGCATGCTAGGTGATGGCAGGGGCAGTTTTTTCTGAGCAAGGCTCACGAAGCTGATGAAGAATCTAACAAAATCATTCTTGAAACCAAGTTAATCTCCTCTGCTCTTAAATTTTCATTGTTTCGTTCCTTTTTAATACTTCGTTAAGGTAGTCAGTATTGAAAATCTGTATGTTATGTAGTAGTACAATATTTATTTTATATTTGTTGGCAGCAATAATGAAGCAGAAGAAATGGTGCTTGACTTACGTGACCATGGTTCAAATGAGGCTGTAAGACTACTGAAGTGTCACCTTTCTTCCTTTTCTGGCATTCCATGTAAGCTACGACACCGTACTGCTGATGAGTATAATTTATGGATCCTTTTAAATTTTGCTTCCTTTTCTCTATGGTAATTTCAATATTTTTCCTTATTTACATCAGCATTCGAGTACCTCAAGGTTATGGTTGATGCAAATGATAAAGAAAACCCTAAAGGGTCTCGCAGAAGACTACGGGTATTAAAACTATTAGAGCAGGAATCTATACCATGGGTGGAAGGAGACACTACTGAAACAATACTGATCCGGTTGGCTAACATAGAGCGTAAGAGTTTGAGTTTTGTAAAAACATAGGATCACTTGTGACTCGCTACAGTGTGCAGTTAATTCATTGGTGATGAAACTTGGCATTAGGGTCGTCTTTTGTGGAGGTCTGTTGCCATAGTTTTCATCAGATTTTTGTAACATTGTTTGCACTACATGACAGTAGTAAGATTCCGTGGTACCTCCATATTATATTCCCTTTTTGATATATGAAAATCACATATATTCTAATCTTAAAATAAATATTCACTTCTAATATTTTTTTAATAAAGCATTGAAATGTGTCGTATTGAAATGATTTATAAATATAATAAGTTAACAAATTTAATAATATATTTTATAATAATTTATTTATTGTTTATATTAAAACAATGTTTCTCCACAATATATCTTATGCTTTCTATAAAAATTTATAATTCAGTGGTTGTATAATCATTTTACGTTGGTAATTGAAAATAATTTTGGGACCAGTAGAAAATTGGTGATCACCAACTTGTTAACAATTGCCAAAAAGAAATCAGTTCACAGTGTGTCAAATAAATTCTTAGATAAAGTACTTTTAATGAAAATCTCTTAATATAATCATCTCTTAGTTTCCGTTATCATTTTCATATTCTTGAGTTTTGAAGACCAGAAAATTTGAAGTAAAATTGTCGATCAAATTTTTAACAAAAGCCGAAAAGATGACCAATAGTAAGCAATCCTATTTGTTTCCAAGTTCTCCTATTTCATCAATTTCTTCTATTTAATTTACAACATTTAATCTCAATATAGCACTCGATTTGGTTGTATAAGAGATAAATGATTTATCATGCAAGAATCTTCCCGACAAATTGATTTTCTTAAGGATCAGACACAACCTTTAGCTATTAATAACAATTGTTGTAGATACAACTTTCTACTAAGAAATATAAGACTTCAAACATCATTGTGACTTGATCTGTCTGTCTCCATCAAATAATTAATATTCCTGCAACAATTAACCAATTGAAACTATAGTTAACCTTTTTGTTATAAATTATTAAATTATTTTTATCTAAAAATTTATTGACAAACGAATAAGAATGTATCAGGAAAATTAATATTTAATTTGAGTTGGAAATTATAAGAGTGTTAGTATCATTAAAGTATATAAACCATAATTATTCCAAAATTTAAAAAATGTAATGTAAAAATTTATCAAAACTTATAATAATTGAAAATTTTCAATTGTCTGAACTCTCTAATGAATATAGTAAATAGGAGAAGGTAGCCATCGGTATGTGGTATCATGTTAATGATGCTCTATGTTACGAAATATTTATCAATTCTTTATAATTATTTTTATTAGAAAATCTAATTGATCTTTCTGATCATAATCATCTTCATAATCAAGATTTTATTATTTTATAGAATTCAAAAACCACTACCTATAGGCTATATTCAAGAAATATTGACATAGTTTGAGTAATATAATGTGTCGATTTAGAAATTGTGCCGAAAGAAGTATAAAAAATATAATCAGAACCACTTAAAAAAATATATAAAAATGACTTTAGGTATAACTTTTTAAAAATGATGTTAGATATATTATGACGATTAGGTTTCCTTTAAAATATTATCACTTCTAATTTCGATGATAAAATTCATCGAGTTAAATAAATATAATATTATCATGTATTTGGTAACTTCTTTTTATACGGGCTTTAGGTTGTACAAATGGGCTTAACTTAAGCGGGTTAGAATTTTTGGTGGAATCTTGGTCTTTATGCCCTTAAAAAAACACATATGTATTGTGATTTATTTATTTTTTTTTGTTAACGTCTATTGTAGTTGAAAGAAATATTCTAGATTCTGTTTTGAAACTTAAACGGTAAGGAAGCAGTGACAGAAAATCCAAGATTTTATTCAGCGCAGTTAAGAAGCAACGCGTTTTGTCTCGCTTTCTGAACCTAAATTCGTGTCCATTCCCACACACCGTCCTTTTGTCTTCTATAAATTCATAACTTCCCTATTTCCTTCTCAATATTCACCAAAACCAAAACCAAAACCCCCAAAAGAATCTTCTAGATTTTCATCATGGCTGCCGAACCCCAACCCCAACAAATGGTATGTTCCGTCCATCTTTTCATCCTTATTTTTGTTCTATTTTCCCTGTGTGACTGATCTAATGCTTTCAATTCCATTGAACATCAGGGATCATATTATTCTACTTTACATCTGTTGATTATTCAGGGTTTGAATTTTGATTGAATTTCCTGAACGAGATGATTTCATTTTCCATGGATTGTTTATTTACTGTTTGAATTTTATGAGAGAACTATATTCGTAGTGTGTGGTGTTTATTTTGTTTAGGGTTTGGACTCGATTGAATTTTAAGAACGACAGAGTATTCTATTTTCCATGCATAGTTTATCTATAGTTTAACTTGATTGAAGTTTTAGGACGAGAGTATTATTTTAAATTTTGTTTGTATAGGGTTTGAATTTGATGAAATTTAAATGAGAGGATTCCATGTTCCATGTGGTTTATTTAGGGTTTTGATTTTGATTGAATCTTGCAGAATGAGATAAAAGAAGAGCAAGAACTCAAGTACCTTGAATTCGTGCAATTCGCAACTCTTCAGGCTCTCATGCGTTGCGCCATCCTCTACTCATACGCCAAGGAACGCGCCGGCCCTCTGAAGCCCGGCGTTAACACCGTGGAGGAGGCCGTTAAGACCGTGGTGGCTCCGGTGTACGACAGGTTCCACCTTGTCCCAGGCGAGCTCCTCAAATACGCCGATCGCAAGGTCGGCGAGTTGGACCGCCACGTTCCCTCCAACGTAAAGAAGGTCTCCTCACAGGCCCGTTCCGTCGTCTCCGATGTCCGCCGCGACGGTGTCTCCACCTTTGCCAAGACCGTTTATTCCAAGTACGAGCCCACGGCGGAGCAGTGCGCCGTGTCCGCGTGGCGGAAACTTAACCAGCTTCCGATCTTCCCTCAGGTGGCCAACGCCGTGTTGCCTAAGGCTGCTTACTGCACGGAGAAGTACAACGAGGTTATTGTTTCCTCTGCTGAGAAAGGTTATAGGGTTTCTGCTTATCTTCCTTTGGTGCCCACCGAAAAGATCGCCAAAGTCTTCAGTGGAAATTAATCTCGCTTTGTTTTGTTGTTGTTTTTCTTTTTTCCGAATTTTTTTCGTTTTTTTACATAGTTGTTGCTCTTGTTAGTATGTCTGTTGGATATTATTGGATAATGTGAATGATCTGCTATGTTTTTTAAATAATAAGGTGATGTAGAATAATCGTGACAGTTTTATTCTCAAAGGTGCATTTCCATTTTTGTTTGGTCTGAACATGTTTATACAGATTCAAGACTCGAGTTCTTTTAATTTGGTGATGAAAAATTTGAGAATGGACAACTCTATTATAAATATAAAATAAGAGTTTATAAAATGAAAAAAAAAAAAATCAAATTTGAGAATCTTGTAATGTATGTAAACAACAAAAGAAAGAGTAATCAACGTGTGTGGCACGTATCCCACTCCATATGGTAAAGGTCTGCAGAGTCTGCACGTATCCCACTCCAGAATTTTGAACTGTCACACTATTTCCAAGACATATTAAACCATTGTACAAGTGGTATGGTCGTGCACCTCTTTTGCATTTTTGTTCTGTTCTGATCTGGTTAAAATAACTTAAATGAGTAGATTTGTAATGACTAAATAATTTAGATTTAATTTTACTTCATTGAAAACACTTTAAAGAACTTCAAACAATTCACAATTTTTTTTTGAACTTAATTACAGATTTGGATAAAATATTTTTTTATTCTTAAACAAATACTTGCAGAAGCAATTCAATTTTTTTAAAACTCTCCAAAGCTAGTCACAACTAAGCATAAAACACATTCACTACCAGTGAATGAAAATCCTTTGCAACAATAAATTTAATTTATATCCCCATTATTAACGTTACATTCTTCAAATATCTACTCAAAGCCTTTAGTAACATGAATCCAATCTATTACAGAACAAGGAATGCACGTACATATATGGCCAAAAAATATCTCGTCTGCAACGTCATGTTGTGAAACATCAAATAATGCATAGAAGTCAATCCAAGCATTATACTGACATAGTTGTAAGTCAATGACATAGTTGTAAGTCAAACATTATGGTTGGATAGTTGCGCTAAATCCAAAATGAAGACGTAACTCATTTAACAGATACATTCAATGAGGACAACAAACTCAACTCTATCTTGACTAATTAATTATTAAAAAAAATAAAACCATTCCTCAAACCAAATAATTTACTTTGTAAATTATTCGATTTTAAAGAGAACGTTTAAATAATAAATAAATAAATAAACAAACTTTTTAAATTATGTCGTAAAGAACAGACAAAGATTTGAAAGTAACATTGATTTCGCAATTGGCATGTCCCGCAGTTTTTACAGCACCCTACTGGGAGTGCAACTCCTACTTGTTTAAGTGAACCTGCAAGCATTTGACTCCACCTCGTATTTCCATGAGCTTCTTTGAAATCTCGTGAAGAACCATTATCCTCCTCACTACTAAAAAAAATTTTTCAACTTCTCAATGCACGCGCAGATTTTCGTTTTGGGGACACACCTAAAGACTGAGAATCTTGAAGACTTGGATGACCATACAGAAAAGGTGGAAAAATGAGACCTTTCGATCAATGTTTTACACTTCAATTTCGCCCCTAACCGCATCGCTTTAGATACTATCCATCTGTCATCAAAACTGGTCAAGTCAATACCATGTTCGATAATACCTCGTGTGCGCAGCCGTTAAGTTTAGAAATCACCTAATGAAATGTCTAATTGAAATAATATTCACACATTCAAGAACTATTTTGTAGTTTAGTTAAATGGGGGAACTAAGGTGAAAGAGTTTACCACTCTCAAGGACTTGGTTGAACTCCAAGAATAAATCAATCGATCCTTGACTCAATCCTAGTAAAATGATCCCAGAATAAACCAACCATGAAGATTGAACTGCAGAAGAAATGAATAACTAAGTTTCAAAATTCATGCACTCCTGATGTTAATTATTTTCTTAGTTTCTTCGTTTTCAACGATGCCGTCTTTCTCCATGTTGTCCAGAAGCTCATCCACTTCTTTACCATCTCGCACATAAGTCTTGATTAGGGTATGATATACTTGTCTATTCACTGGGACGGCCTCTCTTAACAATCTGATGAAATCTTCTGCATCTTCAATACTGCCGTTATCAGCAATCCAACGCAACAATTCTGCAACCACCTTTGCATTCGGCTTCCATCCTTTATTTTCCACGTACATAGAGAGGGCAGTTTTAAAACATCTCAATGCCTTCTCCGTGTCACCTTTATGAAGATATCCACCTGCCACCATCGACCAACAGTTTGGGCTTGTGAACTTTTCCTTACTTTGTAACTCTAGGAGGATGGCCTCGGCTTTCTCATGCAAACCTTTTTGTGCATACCCAATGATTACAATACTAGGGATTCCAAAATCATAACAATTGCCGGAGGATTCCCATTCCGTAAGTATTTTCTCAGCTTCATCAAGCTCCCCAAGCTTTACCAGAGATTCTAACATGGTTGTGAAATCTCTGTTTATGCACCTCTTGCAAGCACTTTTCTCCAGATCCCATATTCTCATAACCTCATTCTTGAGTTCAAGTCGAGCATACATAGAGATAAGATGATTGTAACCCTCGCCATCTTTGTTACCTAGCCTCTCCTCAGATTTCTTTAGGGCAGAAACTGCCTCACGTCTAAACGCAGCTTTTATATAAAAATTGGCCACGATAGAGTAAGTGTTCCAGTCCATCACAATGTGTGGTTGAGTCTCCATCTCTTTCAACACTCTTTCCACTCCACCAAAATCAGACCTCACACCATAAGAATTTATACTGATCCTGTAGCTGAAGTTGTCAGGCATGACTTGGTTCTTTTTCATCTCACTTAGAACATCAGGAACCTTCTCATGCTGTCCAATCTTTGCATACATACACATAATGACATTGTAAGTTAGAGGAGACGAAGCAAACCCCAACTCCTTCATTTTCTGAAAATGAGAGAGGGCCTTGTCAATTTCACGCTGGCGAGCGTAGCAATTCAAGAGAGCACCGTAGGTCTGATGGGTTTTGTCTATATCCCTCAAGGCATCAAAATAGCTTTCTGCAGCAGAGAATCCTTGAACATTGCCAATCAAATCCAAATGCACCGCATGTTCCGTTGGAGAGAATATGCACGCACCATTCATGTACATCCACTCAGATACCTGCAGCCAGTCATTAACAACATAATTAACTTAAGGTGAAAAAACAACCAGCCTTTCCCAATCACAGTACATTCACAATAAATAAAAGCGAACCAAACTCTGCAATTTGCAAACCACACTTTAACAACTTTCCTACACGAGTTGCATATTTTTAATTTGGTCCACATACATGACAACTTCTCCCATACATGTATGTTCGGTCCGTAAGTGTAGCACCCAATAAAATTAAAATGTGCAATGTGGTTAGCAATCAACATACGATAGCAGTGATTTAACCGGTAAACGTTGTACTAATAGAAAGTAATTTAATAGACATTTACGCATAATAACGAAATTGAGAATATGTGTTTAGGAGACTAATGATTAAATTGACAAGTATTTTGTTTATGGAAATTTTCTTCACAATTTTGAAATTAGACAACATATTCAAGAGCACAATTATCCTGATGATGAGATTTTTCAATCTAATCTTAGTTCGTGTACTTTAAGAGAAGCATGAATGAAATTAAAACAAACCTGGAGAGCTTGGGAGAACCTACTGCGTTTGCGAAGGTCACGAATGATGCGTTGAAGTTCTGCGACTCGGACCTTGTTCCCCTTGTACACCCAATCGTCGAGCACCGGAACCACACTGGTGTTGGGATTTCCGAGGGGACTGATTTTCGAGTACAGGCTCGGTTTATTCGTCCTGCTAGTGTAGTATGACCTGCTCGCGGCTGCGATTCTGCGAAGAATCATCTCTTCAATGCCTTCTCTAGGGTTTATTTCTTTCTTTCTCTTCTGTCCACTGTAACGACGGTGAATCAATGGAAACGACACAAACACAGCGATCGCCTCTGCCGCAGACGAAGGCCAAGGACCCAAGGTTTATTAATGGGCTTCTACCTTGGGCCAACCATCTTTAACAGAAGTTTCTTCTGCACCCCCAATAAATGTCTTCCTCACCCATTAAGTATGTGAATTTCCGGATTCTTTCCGAAACACTTAGACCAATTTCAAAATTATCTTTCCGAAAAACACTTATTAATATTATTACAGATTTTATTTTCGTAAATCATATATTATCAATCAATTAAACAGTTTATTTCATTTCTCGTTTATTTATCCTTTTTCAATTTCTTTTATTTTAGTCTTTTTTATTTATTTTTCCAGAGCCAAACAATATATAAAGATTAAAATGTAAAATTTTAATTTTAGATTAACATTTTCAAAAAAGAAAACTCATTCATAAATTTTGAATAAAGTAACTCAAACAAAAATTTATATTTAAAGTTAATTTAATATAAAATGACATGGATGAGGTAAAGAAAGAAATAATTCATATTTAAACTATTCATTATTTTTCATTAATCCTTTTTATAAGATATGTCAGATTTTCCATAACATGTAAAAACATAAATTTTATTATTGTCAAAATCAAAAGTCATTAACGCAAGTAATTTTGCACTTAGCTCTCCCTTTGATTTCTTATGTGGATGTAGCATCATGGTTGAAGGTGTAATTTTCTTTTGTATTAAATCTCATTAATATTTTCTTCTTCTTATCAAATAGTTTTATGATTATATTTGTGTTTCTTTTTTTTTCTTTTTCCGTTTCATGTCTCTTTTCTAGTTCTAAGATAGATTTATGAGTAATCAAATATTTTTGCACGGTATGGATTGATGAAATTCATGGCCTACATGCATGGAAGTGGCATTCGAATAATTATTTCTTGTGCCCACAAGGGTTTCTATTTTAAAACTTAAAGTTCATATTTTTAAAGACTAAAGTTATAATTGTTGCTAATCTAAGGACTTTAAAAATATTATCTGATAAACTACACAGACATTATGATCATGGTGGATAACTTTAGTTAAAATTCAAAGTTAGCAGTGTTTGATTGTATCATTCTCAAATTTAAAAATGCATAGAAAAACACCTGAGAAAGAAGAAAGAAAAAAAAAAAAAAAAAAAACAAGAAAAAAAAAAAAAAAAAAAAAAAAAAAAGAGTATGCTATGTATAACCCTAAATACCTAGGAGAAAAGAACAAAAATAAGAACTTATAACATGAATTATTTGTCAATGAGTATTACAAAAATTTGTTTGAAATATTTTATACCACCCACTTTTTCAAAATTAGCTTTTGGAAAGTACCTTTTTCAGGTAAGACCTTAATTATCCTTTATCAACTACTTTTTTGTATATGTATATAGCTGCATGTAAATTATTATAAAACAACAATTATAAAAGGTAGCTGTTAGAGGGCAAAGAAAACATAAACAATAATAACATATTTGCAGAATTAGAAACTGAATTATCTTCTAAGACAAACATAATCTCTTGATACTGATGAATTTATAATAGTAAAATACAAAATTTTCCCTTCATTCCTTTTTTGTATGACAACTCCACATGAAGCTCAAATAGAATGAACCCGTATTCCAGAAGATCATAATGGAGCCACATTTTTTCCTCTTTCTAAGATCTTGTAGCATACCAAATAGGGTAGAAAAGTTACAGAAAAAAGATGAACCAATGCCTTCCATTTTACGCCAAATCCATATTCAAACACATTCCTTAATTTTGAAGTCCCCACTTTCTCTCATCACACAACAAACAGGAACATTGAATATAATTTCAGATTTCAGAACAGACATTTGTGTATGTGTAGGCCCTGCACTACCACCTCAAAAGCAACGCTGATTAGAACAGTATCCATGGAATACCTCTTTATGTTAACCTTCAATATCAGCCAAATCAATCACCATTCCAACACATCCAATGCTAAATTTAAACATAAAACACAATATTTTATAAAATCATGAAACACATTAAGCTAGCCATCCATATTTGGTTTTATCAAGTACTATATTCACTTAAATTTCAAGGTCATTTAGTGTTCTGCACAAATTTCACTTGTATCAGTAAGTAACCTTGAGGTTTTGGTTGTTGTTGTCAGTGCAGAGTTTTCATTGCTTATGTCTGTCAATAATTAATTTAGAGTCTCTCGTTCTCCCAATTATGTTTCTTTCATTTGTGAAGCTTAAAATTTGAAATTTGGTTTTAAAAAATCAAGCTTCACACCACTCGAATCAACAACTTACTGATACTCACTCACCCAAATGGTTGAAATATGTGTGAATGTTATTGATTTATTATCAAACAATGGCATTTCAATATTTGTTTCATGTGAAAAAATTAAACATGTAGAGATTATGTCTCAAGAGGTTAAAAAACTAATACTGTTTGCATCACAACATTAAAATACACAAACCTTACAATACCTATGAAGCAGACCTAGCTGTTGTATGTTGAAGAAAATCTGGCTGAGTTATTTAGCAGTAAAAGGATGTTGAATTCAATAATCTGCCAATGAATACTAATTTATTTCTGTCGGTTTTGCCGTAAACTCTAGAGCAAGGACAATTACAAACCTCTGGAGCAAGCTTTTTGATGAGGATTAATAATGTCAGAAATAAATGACATTTGAAAACTGGGCACCAATGGCCACACAGTAGTAATCTGCTTCACTGTATACAGAAATAAAAGAATGCTATATATTAAGAAAGAAATGAGAATTATCAGTAACCATACCTATCAATGTCATGACGAATAATGACACTCAGTGATGGCTTACACGGATCTTTGTCAAAAAAAAATAGAAGCCTTCTTGGGATTTGTACGATACAGCAAACCAGCAAGGAAAATACAAAATTATTGAGGGCACTGCATCTCTGTAATTGCAAATGAACAAAACATGAAATAAAAAATGTTCTAAAAGTTCAAAACATATGTGTAGTTCAGACATGTGATCTCCTAGTTGTCCTTACAAATAATCTCTTGCAGTTAAATTTATAATAATAATTCCTCGGAGTTTCTAGTTTGTTGATTGTTTTAAAAATTTTGAGGACTGTAGAGGCAAAAATTGATCGCTGACAGAATGAATGCATCCAACAAAGTCATAAAGTGAGAGTTATGACCTAGGAAATAAAAGTGCAGTGAGGCCATAATGGAGTAACATTTTTCTCTCTAGGAATTTCCTGATAAACAGAAAAAGGAAGAAGAAAAAGAAGATGAAGCAATTCCCCAATGTTCACGCAAACCCCACATGAAAACTCCCTGCTTCTCTCTCTTTCTCCCATTGCACAACATATGGGGGCTGTGGTATCTAAATTTCAGATTTTAGAAACATAACCGAAGACAAAGAGGGAGCAAAAAGCAGGTGTAGGTCCTGCAACACAGCTCAAAAGCAATGCTGATTAGAAGAGTATCCATCATCTCCCAACTCTTTCTCTCTCTTTGCTACCTCTTTACATTAACCTTAACATTTTCATTCCTGTCTCCTTCTTCAGTCTCCATGGCTCCACCACTTTGTCTTTTGACCAAACTCCCTTTTCTCTGCCCAATTCCATCCCAATATTGCTGCTGTTCACACTTCAGACTTTGCCTCACCTTTGCTTCGTAATGGTAGACCTCACACACAGAACATGCCCATGTGTGCTCGTCTCATGCACGTATATATGCCTTTAAAACTTCTTCAAACATATTCACCTTCTTAAGGATTTAACTTCAACCTTACTAATTACTTCGCCCTCTTTCTATTTCTCTAGCTACCATGTTTCCTTAAAATAATTTGTCTATATATACTCCTTTGCCAACCTTTCCAACTGTCTCCTCTAGCAGCTACTTGTTCTTTGCCTCTCCTCTCTGCCTGACAACAAAAAATTGAAATATTGGCTTTTTCTGCAATTGGAAGTCTCGTATTGTTCATCAAAAATGTTGAGAAAAAGTAAGAGGGTAAGCTTCAGTCCTGATGTCAATGAGAAACCAACCATGTTTCTCAAACATAGCGTATTAGGAAACAGGAAGAGGGTCATTGGAAGTTGGAGTTTCTCAAGGATGTCCAAAGACCCTTTACTGTCACCAGTGAGATTTCTACTACGGCTTGGAGAAAAGGTAGCAAATTCCATTAGAGTTGTTTCTATGAGAAGGAGATCCTCCAGAAAGGTTTCTTCATCCACTTTGGTAAGGTCACGTTCACTATCCGACCCTAACGACTCATCATATCGTGCTAAGGCTGTAGAAGATTGCATTGAGTTTTTACATTCTTCCTCGTCTAGGGAGAGACCAAGTTGAGTCTCTCCATGCAAATCACGGTTTGGAAAGTCTTCTCGAGGTTGCTGCATGCAAGAGATGTATCATGTATGTATATTAAAAAGGATATGCTTTCTTGATTTCACGTGTCATGTTCATTTGTTCAAAATTAGAGGTCAATCCTTTTGTTGTCTCTTTAGCAGCGGAGTTTGAGTGAAGACATTTGAATAAAACATCGGTTCAAATCAAAGTTTGAATTGCAGACTGTAGAAGTCTTTTCTGTTCACTGGAATACATTAACGTGTTGTTCAGTTTTCATTTATTTCTTGACCATTATAATGAAAACCTTTTCTTAACCATGATATTGGATATTTCCCTCTCTCAGAATAGTTCATTCCCAACATGGTTTAACCGAATCTGAATATGGCAGCGGTCAGTTCTTTTTTGTCCATACTCAAATAAATTATTGGTTGTTCCCAAAATTGAACAAGCTTCTCGATTTTAACTTGGTCTTGCTCCGAACATTCAAATTTGATTTATGCATCATTCAATTTTTTGCATTGTGTTTTTCAATATCTAATAAAAGGATGGTTTTGATGGAAATAGAAAAAGGACCCAGTAAAGAAAAAAAGACGACTTAAAGACCGACTTAAATTGACTGTTAAAGTTTTTCCTGACACAACTAACTGTTAAAGTTAAACTTAAAATTATCGATAATAAAATATTTTTAATACATCTGCCGAAACGTTTATCTTTCCATGTATTTAATAGACGTTTTGTATTTAATTGAAATAATCATATCAATAATTATTTTGGAGATATACTTACTTTATGGCATTATCTTATCTTGCACCCCTCTCTTATTTGCATGAGAAATTTTGTATAAATAACACTTTATTAATTAATTACGCCAGACCCCACATCCCAAAGACCGGAGCTTCTTCCACTTTCTAGGCTTCTGTTGTATAACACACTTGGAAAGGAAAGCAATTGTAACCATACGCTGAAAAAATCTGTGAATATCCCAATCTATCAACTTTCAACAATGCTTTGACCAGAGCACTACAAAATCACCCCACACTGTCCAAGGAATCCATCCACATTCTATTCATTGCAAGTCATGCTAATCATTGTTCTTAAGCATGAAAATGAGCTTAGATCAACAGTTTACAAATGACGAGTAGCGGCAACATTTAATATCAGCCATTGGATAGATTAAAAATGTAATGAGTACACCACGAGCACGCAAAGTTCGATTACTCCCCTGCACTAGCAGGGTCAAGTGCGATGTGCAATCCCCTTTGGAAAAGATCACAAAAGAATTGACCAAACAAGTGCTTGCTACCGACATCTTGTTTATCTTGTCTCGTTGCCTTGTTTTTTGTTGAAACTTGCTGATTTAAAGTAACAACATGGTCAACATCAGCCAGTGAACAGTTTACATGTTTAGATGATTACTTTAGAATAATCTGTATTCGTTTCAAAAATTGTTACAACAAGAGACTAGTCAGGCATGCAATGATGTACAAGAGAAAAGAAAGTGTTAAAGTTCACACGTACGTTAATAATTTAGAATCGAAAAACACAGTTCCAAATGACATTATGAATAAACAGTGTATAGCACGATCAAGAATCCAATGAGAGGTTTTCAGGATCTCGAACTCCTTGATTGGAGGCCTTTTTTAGCTCCAGAGCTCTCTTGTAAGGTGGAGCAATTGGGGGTTGTACAGGATCCAAGCTCTGATATGTCCCCCCATCAACTTTAGGTAGTGGATATGAACGATCAGAATCATACCCACTGAGGTCACCACAAGCTAGAAATGGGATATACACCTTATTAGGGCCTTCCAACCATCCACTACAACAATCTGAAAAACCACATGCATTAGTTACTCGAGACCAAAGCCATGAAAAATAAGTCTCCTGGTGATAAAATGAAAACAACAAAAGATATTTCTTAGAGTCATTATTATTTTATTATAGAGTATTCAGGATTGACTTTATGAGGCTGAATTTTATAATCTATAATTACATACAAGATTTACTATAAGGACGAACATGTACCTGTATCATCTACCCCCGAGGGACTTCCAACCTTCTCAAGAAGACGATGCAGATCTTTTGGATTGAATCCTTCAGGAGGAGAATAGTTTTCACAGACTGCAAATGCCTCTGAGAGAGTGAAAAACCTAGAGTTAGCTCAAATACTAGTCAAATAATGTTGAGTTATATATTCTTTCATATGTTTTAGTTATATATGGGTTATGATTATAATCATCAAGAGATTGTGGTTCCATAAGGTTATATGACATGAGTCTTACACATATAAGACCTTTGACACCACTTTAACCTCAAAAGACAATGGTGTTATGGGTCTTTATTCTTATATAGTGTTTAACTTTGTCTTTTCTATCCAATGTGGAACTTTGACTCTCACTTGGACTACTCCCTACAAATAGAATTACCCACTTCCAAACATTTTTAACCATACCTTTGTCAATGCTAGTGTGATAAAAACTAGCTTAGACACTTGCAACTGCAAGGTGTTACAGCTAAATTAAACAAGTAGTATTTTTGAAGTTAAATCCGAAAGAGGCAACAGCTATATTAAACAAGTAGTATTTCGAAGTTCATAACTTCATAGACATTTGTTACAAGATAGAAAAGCTTCTGTTAAATCTAATTAATGTGACGACTGTCAATTCCTTTGTAATGTCATGACTGCAAATTCCTAAACACGGTAATTCTCATAATAAAAAAGAAGCTATAAAGAGGGGAAAAAGTATGCATACCAAAAAGTAACAAGCATTGAGAAACTAAAAATCCTTACCAATGCTTGAATTGCGGCTGCTTTTTGGTTTTGCAAATGTCACTACAGGAAAGAATAACTTTAGCTGCAAAGCAGAGACGAGACGACACAGGTTGTTATGATGATTCTAGGGTTATAGAAAAATAAAATTCAGAAGAACTATGTAACAAAACAAGACCAGGTAATTTTGAGAGACAATGATAAAACTTTGCGACTTTCCAATTATTTCGTTATGAATATTTGGCAGAAAGTGGAACTGTGAAACAATTTCATAACTCAACTAAAATTTTAGATTGGGTAATGAGTAGGATCAAATTCCAGCCAGACAAAAGGCATACTCCGTGGTAGAATCGGTTCACAAAATTTATCTTATGTAAATGCAATTATTTTGTTTATCAGGGAAGTAACTTAATGGTGTTTCTTTTCTTTTAAAGTACAATCATTTTGTAGAATTTTGGTGTAACTCTTCGAAAAGAATTGTTATTCCTTCTCACACAAAAGAATACATATTATATGATGTGATCTAACTGCCAAAGTCAGAAATATGTGCTATTTGAATTACTTATATTGCTTTCAAAGGTTTGCAACCCCCATTCATTCTTTAATCATATCACTTCTCTATAGTTGCCAAAAGCTAACTGAAAGTTGGATGACTGCAACACATGAACGTAAAACATACTTGCAGTAATGTCAACTATGCACAAGCACACAAGTCTTCAATTTCTAAAATCTCATGATACGGTGAAACTTCAAATACCTGACAATACAGAAGGCTCGTGTCCTTTCCTCTAAATATCTTTGCAATAAACTTTCCTCCTTCCTTAAGTACATGAGTAACAATTGTCAACCCCTGCAAGGATACCAATAAGCATCAATCTGTAACAAAAACCTAATAAGAGAGGCAAATAAAACCATGCAACTCTTTGCGAATCAAGGATTATACAATTTAATATAGATCATATCCTGTGTATGTTGCTTACTAGACATGAGAGTAGATGGACTGAAAATAGATATCAAGAATCAATTAATCCTTGTTTCACAACAGGGCAAAAAGAAATAGATGGAGTAATCACTGATTTTATATATCCTTCAAATTTATTTTCTCATCGCCAGTTTGCAGTAGAGATAATGTGAACATGTACTATCCAGATGGAAAAACAATAAAAGGCGCAAACAATTAGAAGGGGACAAAGATTAAATACTTACTGCAAGTATGAGTTGGGACTGTACGAACTCATCCATGTCATGAAGCCCAGTAACTGCAAAAGCCAAAGCTTGATTTCTTAAACTACAAATAAATTAAGAGATTTTGTACGCATGTATTACAATTGACATAGAATAACAAACGAGAGACAAAACAATGCTGGTTTGGTTGGGTCCTCGATTGAGGCTAAAAACAAAAATGTAACACTGTATGTAGCATTTCATAAAATTAGTTCTCATGTCAAATCGCACTACTTCAAACATAAATATTGTGTAGGAAGAAATTAATCAGTTAAATTGAGCATTTTTTTTACCATCAGGAGCACCATCACACACAACCAGGTCAGCCTTGCAGCCATCGAAATGTCTAATGACCTGAATAAATCAAGAGAAGGAAGAGGGGCTCACAAACTTAATTCCAGTGGTCATTCAAGTAATTTAATTGATGGGAAAAAAATAGCCTCCAATGAACCAGTTCTTTATAATTCTTTCAAGTTTCAACAAATTGTAGACTCCAGCAGAAACGATTTGTTATGAGCATCATGAGACATACTTGTGCATTTTGAATCCATACATACAAACTAAGTTGATTTTGTAAAGCTGGAAACTAAATCTCCTTAATATCCACTATGCACTCCTACCATTCTCTCTAAAACATGCAACATATGCAGACCACAATGTAACTAGCTAAAAGAATAAAAAGAAAGCAAATGTTATTTTTGTTGGTAATGTAGTATGTTTTCTTATTTCTGTTGATAATGTTTTATTGAGTATATTGGGTTTATTCTGATTTTAGGGAAATATATGCCCAAGCAATGACAATGGATACATAGGCTTTACAGACAACAATAATGTCTAGCTGTTATTTTACACGAGTGGAAAATATGATTTATAGCGTGGTTAAGCACTTTAAACAAAAAATGTAGTGCTTTTCTTTTCTTCTCTTCCATTTCCTTGCTTTTCTCATTGTATGATTCTGGTTTATGGTTTGGACTGGTGTTCCTTTAACAGAAAACAACATATATAGTTGTAATTCAAATGATGGAGAAACAAATATAACAAATGGAACTCGTAATACATATGTTTCATTTACGTAAAATATTTAAAAGGAAACTATGAAATGTCTCGATGAAATTTGAGGAGGCAATAAACTGAAAGAGACAGGTATATTTTCTATCTCAGCCAAGATATGTAGCTTACTCAACATGTATCCAAAATATTATAAAATTATCCATGAAAAAATTATGGTAATACTGCTATATTTACCACTTCAGCTGTTCGAGCATTAGTTATATCACCCTGCACCTGAATGACACCTTCAATTGGAGCCATTGGTTGCAAATCAATAGCAACAATAAGAGGAAGATTTTCACCCCTGCATACATGATGCAACAAGAAATTGATGATGTTGATAGAGACAGAGCCATAATATAAGTGATTAAATAGGAGACACTCTTCTGTAAAAGAAATAATTTATTTAAGCACAGAAGAATTGAGTTTGGAGGATAGAGAAGAAAAAAAGAAGAAATCACTGAAGGAGAGCTACTCAATCCATCAGCATGTCTGTAAGTCCCTTGAAAATCCAAAGGTTTAAACCATCAAGAAGCCAAATGCCTAATTTATCCCATGTCAGCATTTGATCCAATAAAAGCTACATAGAAGATGAGTTATACTCCAACCAAGTGCCCCAAACTGTAGCATACATTGTTACCACAGCTTTAGCTTCTTTACATCAACTAAAACAATTTAAGCTTCCAAAAATATATGATAAGAAAACCAAGGGGTGCACACTATATTCACCAAAAATGTCAAAATATGAGTTCATAAAGAAATAGAATTAAAACAATGCAAGAACAGATGATTTACTAATTTCTTTCCTTTGTCTCGATGAAAGTCTTATTTTATAATAACAATAAAAATACAGTTATCAGTTGTACGTAATGACTAACAAAAATGTAAACATTGAGTTTGATAGAGCTTAATTTCAATTCCAAGTCTTGGCATGAATCTGCAGGTGAGAAACAATGAAGAAAAGCTACTGCCCTGATATATGTTATGTGAGAGCAAACACTGTAGAATTTTCAAAGAAAGCCAACTTACTTTGAATCAGGCGCAAGCTTGGCTGGGAGATACAATTTACGACTCAAAACCTGCATATAAGAACTTAAGTATT
>Ga0209389_1001000_pt1 | contig 18804 bp, 29 predicted proteins | sample CowpearedBW_FD_187526 | JGI IMG/M metagenome (GOLD analysis project Ga0209389, IMG submission 187526) | Root nodule microbial communities of legume samples collected from California, USA - Cow pea red BW (SPAdes) (version 2) | ecosystem: Host-associated > Plants > Roots > Nodule | place: USA...
TGCAGCAAGTGATCCTGAACCTGATGGTCAATGCCATCCAAGCCATGGGCACGGTCGCAAGGGGATCGCGAAGCGTGCTCATTACGACCGCTCGGGCCGAATCTGACGGCATTATCGTCGCGGTGAAGGATTCGGGACCGGGATTGGCCCCGGACGCTCTCAAGCGCATCTTCGACCCCTTCTACACGACGAAGCCTGGCGGTCTGGGGATGGGACTGTCGATCTGCCGCTCGATCATCGAAGCGCATGCTGGGCGCCTGTGGGTCACGTCCAATGCGCCTCATGGCGCGACTTTCCACTTCACGGTGCCAGCCCACCCGGGCAGCGCGTCGTGACCATCCCGCATGGGTTGCTTTTGAGACCCCGCTCCGGCGTTCACGCCAGTTCCGAAGTGTCAATCTGGAGTGGGCCCTGGGCCGGACAGGGGCGAATTTAAGATTTGACGGCTATGCCGGGCTTTCGAAGGACGAAAGCCCATGGCCGAGCACCGCATTCAGAGCATCGAGTTCAAGCGTCAGCCGCCATGTTGCAACGACTGACAGCGATCACGACCAGCCTCCCCGGGGTCGCCACAGTTGGCGGCCTCGTTCATGTCCGGCTGAGATGTCGCCTATTGGGCCCGTGACTGACCTTAGTTCAGAGCGCCGCGACGGCCGCTTTCGGGAGGTGAGCCGACCAAAATCTTGTAAGCTGCCGAGGGCTGCCTCTGACCCGATTTATGGTCCGGCCGCGCGTTTCAAGAGGTTTCGTCAACCTGTCAGATGGCGGCAGAAGGCGCATCCACGTCGGCGAACGCGCGTTTATTCGAGAACCTCATATTCGAACGCTACGCCCTCAGGGTCGTTTTCCTCGAACCATTTCTCTGCGGCATCCCGGTTAGCGAACACCTTAATGTGGTCCTTATCGCCAGCCTGCTTGCCGGTGTTGACGTATACGAAGACTGTCATAGCTCGCGCTCCATCGCGGGATGGCTCCGGTTCTTTACCTTGATCCAGTGCTTCTGCCGACCGCCACGGTATGGCCGATCGCGATGCTTGGAGACCAGGCCCTCAAGTCCCATCTGGCAAGCCGCCCGAAATAGGTCGGGCCCGATCTCGCCGCGCTCGAACGATGCCACGCTGATCCCGTCCGGCCGGCGGGCCAATAGCTGCTGCAGATTTGCTTTGCGCAGGTGGAGGGGCAGGGACCGCAAATCATCGCCGCCCATCGCGAGGATATCGAAGGCGTATAGCTGCACCTCGTGGTCATAGAGCCGGCGGTGCAGCGCGTTGAAGTCGCTGATGCCGTCCACCCCAAGGATCACGGCCTCACCATCGATCACAAAGCGCTTCTGCCGGTTCGTCAGCGCGGCCTCCGCAATCCAGGAATACCGCTTCGTCCAGTCGGTGCCGTTACGAGAGAGCAGGCGCACGCGCTCGTTCTCCCGGATAACCCGCATCCGGTAGCCATCATGCTTGATTTCATGAATCCGGTCCGGCCCTGAGGGCACTTGCCTGGCGGCGGTGCCCAGGCAGAGCTCGTACGCCATACGCATGGGCCGAAGATAAGAATTTCCCGGGGCGTTTACGAGTCGGGAACAAGCGGCAATCTGGCGAATTTCTTCCTTGCTCCGGCGTTCCTAAAGAGCCCCCCGAAAGCCGGAGCGGAGCCAACGGCCTCAGCGGTCCAGCTGAGGCCGCCTTTTTGTGGACTACCGTCTAATGGCCATCATTGTCTCTCGCTGCCGGCGGGCAGGACGGCACCGCGCTGGCCGCAAGCCTTGCAGACGAACCGCCCTCTCAGGCAGCGGGCTGTTTTTGGGGGCGATCACGCAGTGCCGCGAAGCGGCAGAGCGAGCTGCACGTCGAGGCGCCTCGTGGCATTGGCCTGGATGAAGGCCTGCAGCGCCGGCGAGATCTCCGCGTCGGTATGGGCAGCGCGCTCGGCGAGCGCGTTGGCGATGTCCGAGGTGGCATCGCGCGACCAGCCCTCGACCGGATTGAAGCACACGATCCGGATCGGATAGGCGTATTGGCCGGAGAGAATGTCCTGCAGGACAGTCTCGAGATCGGTGTCGGCTTCATCGGTCTCGCGCCAGGCACATCTGGCACGCGCGCCGAAATCCTCAAGCACCAGGTAGATGTCGCGGTCGAGGCGATCGTTCGGGATGATTGACGGTGAGGCCATGCGCGAGAACTCCACTGACCGGAGTCCAATCTAGGTCGCCTTTAGCAGGAAGGCGAATCGGAACCTGCGAAATCTTCCTCGCGTTGGCGTCGTGCCAACATGGAGGAATGAGCATGGCAACGTCGAAAAAGCAGGCGGCGCGCGGTCGCAAGCAGGACCGAGCGCGGGTGGCCGGCGGACAAGATTACGAGGTTCGCTATGAGGCGAAAAAGTCGCGCCGCTCGGCTTCCGCCGTGAAGAAGGCGGTCAAGAAGGTGGGCAGCAGCCGTAAGAAGATTGAGCGGCGCTTGGGCCGATGAGGGCCGTGGCGTTCAGGCATCGATTCTTTAGGAACGAGCACCCCCGCAGTCAGTTCAGTGAACAGTCGCGTGCCCATCCTTTCGCGAGAACTATTGCCAACTAAGCTCAGCTCGTCCCCGGCGGGCTGGAGCGTTCCTTTTGCGTCGGATTCACAAATTCGAATCCAGGGGGATGATTTTCGGGACGAAACTGCGTTTGCCGACTAGACCGCGGCAGACCGCTGGTCCCAGCTCGTCTTCGATCCGAAAACCTCAGGCTGGAGGCGATGTGGTCTGCGCCAGGCGCACGCCGTTCCATCAGTACCAGCCCATCTTGAAACAGAGAGCAAACCAACCAGCGAGCGCGATTAGCGCGGCGATGTTGATGTACTTCTGCGCGTTCTGCATCACTTCGCCGCAGTCAAACAGCTTTCTAAGCCCGACCAACGATCTTGCTCTTCCTGATAGGCCTGCCTCATTAAGCCGCTCAGCGATCTCCCCCGCAAGCTCTTCCGCCTCGGCAGAGGCGACCGGCTCGCCCCTTTGGTTCTTGAGCTTTTCCTTGTGCACTTCGATTGGAAAATCGTCCGGTGTCAGTGGGGATCTTTGTTCATGACGACCTCAGGGTTTGTTTGGTGCTGTAACCCAGCCGATCGTTGATGGTTGCTCGCGAGCAGCGCTCGAGCTCTCGAAGGTTCAGGCGCTTAGACCCTTGCGGCAGTATCTCTGGATGTGGCGCTGCCTTAGGAACGATCCTTGCGACGCTCAGTTTCTGCAAACTTCAACAAGGAGATACCGACATGAAAATCGCAAAGATTGCCTTAGCAGCCGCGTTGGTGTTCGGATCGATCGCCGCAGCCTCGGCGCAAGGCGGAGGAGCTGGGGGCGGGGCAGGTGGTGCGGGCGGCGCGGGTGCCGGAGCGGGCGCGGGTGCGGGCGCGGGTGCTGGCGCGGGCGCAGGTGGAAGCGGAGACGGCGGAGCAAGCGGAGCCAGTGGCGCAGGCGGGGGCGGAGATTCCCCGGCTGCTACGACTGGCCAGGGTGCGTCAAGCAGTCCCAGGTCGGCAAATCCCGGCGCTACGATGAACGACCCGAAAGCAAAAGGGCGGCAATAGTGAAGATGTGCTGACATGCCGCGAGGAACGGGCGCTCGCACGACAGTTTGACACTCGGTCTAGCAGTCACGTCAGTAGCTTCACGTACGTCCCGCTCTCGTGGATCCGTAGCCCGCCGTGCTCAACCGCGTAACGAATGCCGGCGCCAAACTCCTCGCCGCTGGCTTTGAGCGCGTAGAGAAACGGTGCATGATCTTTTCAATGTGGATGCGGCCGTCCTGAACGGGCTCGATGCTGGCGGCAAGCTGGACGAGCTGGCGGGCGGCGGCTTTCCGGTTTGGCGTAGGGGCGCGCCTCAACGTGTTTCATGCGCCGTGTCCAGTGAGCTTTTCTCGTTCGGTGCGGGCGATGGACTGGCCTGCTCGCGTGTCAGCACATCCGAACGAAGGCGGCGGCTGGGCGTATCCATCCGGTGTAGGCCCCTAGGGCACCATCATTCGTCTCGACTAACAAAGCTGCTGACACGAGGTTGTTAGCAGCCGGAGATTAGGCTGCCGGTCTCAAGGATCGATGGATGGCTTATAGGCTGCACTGCGTCGGCGCTTTGGTCTTCAGCTGAGCACGGTCCCAATGTCTTCACAGTCACGCGAGTGAAGGAAGCGAGGCCAACCGAACTTGGGAGAACTGTCAATAAGATTAGGCTGTCCGGATTTTCGTGTTGAATTGCCTCCGGCTTCAGAGGCCGATCGGTGCGGGCGCGGTGTTGAAACGAATTCGACCTTGTCAGCAGAAATCTACGCACGGCATAGCCGCCGGCCAGGACTCGAAATCGAGAGGATCATCCACTTCAGACTGGCGAGGGGTGCTTCTTTGCCTGTTCGGCGAGATTCGGAAACATCTCTTGGAACGTCTCTTCAGAGCCGCCGGATCCAATCCAAGCGTCCCGAACCGCCTCAGCCCAAACTGGGCCGCTGGCACCGACCTCCAGGTGCGGATCTTGGGCGAACATCCCCAAGCTATGGCTAGGATATCTGGTTTTGCCGGAGACAAGCTTGCTCAGAGCCCCAGCCTACCTCCTTTTTCGATAGCTTTCCACGATCTTCCAGCTGTGATTGGACACCACACTTGGGATCACGACGAATTTGTGTTTGGCCAAGAGCACATCCCCGAACGCCTGCTGGCCTGCGCCTGGGATTCCCGGTCGCAGCCAATTGGCCTTCGGAACGTCGACAGGGCGAACAATATGAACGTCAGACACGTCGACGATATGAAGCGCGGTCAGTACGTGCGGCAGAGTGTCGAGCGCTTTGAAGCCTTTGTGAACCGCCACTTCGAGTATCGCGGTCGCTGGATCAAGCGCGCAATACACGACGCGAACGCCTTTGCTGGTCCACCGGCCGCCGACCTGGAATGCGCCTTCGCCACTATCCTAGATCGAGGCAAATCGCGCCTGATCGAGGCGCCAAGCGATGAGCTTGCCGCCTCCCAATGGCTCTACAGAAGGCGTCATGCATAGACGCCGTATGCGAGGCGCGTGAGGTACTGTTCAACTAGCTCGATGCCCGCCGGAGTGGCAAGCAGGTCGATCGGGCGACGCTGGTCAAGACCGATGGCCGGACGCTCGAGCCACTGCTCGGCTTCTTCCTGCGAACCGAACACGTCCGTGGCCTTGGCCAGGATTTCGGCAAACTTCCAGGTCCGCCCACTTTGCTCCTGGCTGAGCGGCTTGTCCGGAGCGTCCTTGCGTCGCTGAAAGGTGCGAAGGCTCATTCCGAAGGCTTTTTCCAGCGAGTCCGTTTGAATGAAGATGAGGTGACTGACGAAGTAGGTCAACGCAGAGCCTGGCAGTCCGTCCAGCAGCAGTTCGTGGGCGTCGAGGGCGCTTGTAATCCGGCGCGACAGGATGCGCGGCCCGCCGAGCAAATCGGCCACCTTCTGCAGATCATTGCCTGGCCCCTTTGGAGCCGGCTTCTCGGCTGCGGCAGTCATGGCAGCCCTCGCGTCACGTGTCGCCTAGCATGTGCCACATGTCGCAATTAATCAAGCATAGCCCTCCAATGTCTTGCGTTCGCCGCGCTGGCGCGTAAATCCGCGCACCGTCGTCGCCTTGGCCACAGCGCGCTCCGCCGCCAGCTCGTCTTCAGTGGCGTCATTTTCCAACTCTTCGAACGTCAAGGCCAACGTACGCATCGGCGACGGCCCCCGGCTAGGCCGTTTTTTGGCGGAGGGCTGATCGCGCTTAAGCGGCGTGAGCGACGCTTTGAGGCTGCCACTTCCAAGGCAGCAGTTCGTCGATGCGCTTGGCGGGATGATCCGGCAGGCGGGCCAGCACGTCGGCAAGCCAAGCCTGCGGGTCAATGTCATTGAGCTTGGCGGTCGCGATGAGGCTGTAGATGGCGGCCGCACGCCGGCCGCCCTCATCGGACCCGGCGAAAGTCCAATTTTTTCGCCCCACGGCGACCGCCCGTAGCTCACGCTCGGCAGCATTGTTCGACATGCAAAGCCGTCCGTCATCAAGGAAGCGGGTAAATGCATCCCAGCGGCTGAGGCAGTAATTGATCGCTTTGGTCGTGTCGTTGTTCCTGGAGAGCTTGGCGCGCTGCTCAAGCAACCAAGCCTCGAGCTCAACGACCAGGGCCGACTGCGCTCCTGGCGTACGCGTAGGCGCTCCTGTGCAGGAAGACCGTTGATCTCGCGCTCAATGGCGAACAGGACATCGATGCGCCTGACTGCCTCGGCCGCGATCGGCGCCTTGCTGAGCCCCGCGAGATCAAAGAACTTGCGCCTGCCGTGCGCCCAGCACGCGGCCTCGATGATCGGGCCGCCCTTGCGATGGGCCTCGTAGAGCCTGCCAAAGCCGGCCTAGGCGTCGGCCTGCATCAGTCCTGTATAGCCCGCCAGATGCTGCTCCGGATGCGCACCGCCACGATCGGGCGAGTAGAAGAACACGGCCGCCGGCGGATCTGGGCCGGCAAACGGACGGTCGTCGCGCACGTAAGTCCAGAGCCGGCCGGTCCGGGTCTTGCCCTTGGCCAGGACCGGCACCGTGGTGTCATCCGCGTGGATGCGCTCGGCTGCGAAGACATGGCTCCGGATCGCATCTACCAACGGCATCAGGGTCGCCGCCGCGGCGCCGACCCAGTCCGCGAGCGTCGAGACGTCGAGGTCGATGCCTTCACGCTGGTAGACGTCGCTCTGACGATTGAGCGGCAGGTGCAGGCCGTACTTGGCGAACAGGACATGGGCCAGCAGCTTGGGCCCGGCACGCCCGCGCGCAATCGGATGCGAGGGAGCCGGCGGCTGGGTGATCGCTTCGCAGGCCCGGCAGACGAGCTTCTCGCGCACGTGCTGGATCACCTTCCACTGGCGCGGAACGAGCTCCAGCGTCTCGGTCACGTCCTCGCCAATCTTGCGCAATCGGCTGTCGCCGCAGCATGGGCAGGTGGCCGGCACCGGATAGACAATGCGCTCCCGCGGCAGATGCTCCGGCAGCGGCCGGCGGGCTGGCTTGCGGCGCTCGAACGATGGCACCGCAATCTTCTCGGCTGCCATCTGCGCCGCGGTCTCAGCTTGCGCCGCGTTCTCCTCCAGGTCGGCGAGCTGTAACTCGAGTTGGTCCAGCAATGCGCCTCGCTCGGAGGACTGTCCGAACTGCTCGTGCCGGAGCTTCTTGATCGTGAGTTCGAGCTTCTCGATCAGCAAGGTCCCCGCCTGGGCCTCGGCTTGCGCGGCCAAACGGGCCGCTCGCTCGGCGCGCAGCATCGCCTGCAGCGTGGTCACATCGTCGGGAAGAGAATCATCAATGCCCATCGCCGACCAGAGAATCACAAGACGTGGTCTCTGTCCGAACGTCCGAACCGCAGATCGTGCCACCGATTCAAATCCCAGCGATCAGCCAGCCGCCTGCGGTCGCCAGGTCTGTTGCGGCATCCGCCAGTCGATGCCCTCCAGCAGGTAGCCAAGCTGGGCTGGAGTGATTGTCACCACGCCATCCGCCGACGAGGGCCACAGGAAGCGGCCGCGCTCCAGCCGCTTGGCATAAAGTGACATGCCCAGTCCATCGTGCCAAAGGATCTTGATCAGCTTGCCGCTTTTGCCACGGAACACATAGAGGTCACCGCCGTGCGGGTCGCGCCTAAAGGCTTCCTGGCACCAGCAAGGCCAGCGAGTTCATACCGCGACGCATATCGGTATGGCCGGTCGCAATCCACACCCGCACGCCCGACGCAATGGGGATCACCGGAGGCGTCCATCTGCCAGCGCCGACACGGCGGCCTTCAGCGTCGCCGCATCAACCGCACCCGTGATCCGCATCCGAGCCCCGGCCGCAAACTCGATCTCGATCGACCCGCCGCTGCTGGCCGGCGCGACTGGATAAGGCGTCGGCTCTGCTTCCGCGACCACCACTGCAGGTACGAAGCCAGGCTGGGTGGCATCCTTCGGCTCAGGCCGAAACGACCGCCGCCATCGCAGCAGCAATGAGCGCGAAACGCCATACCGCCGCGCTGTCGCCGCGACCTGGCGCGGCGCCTGCAAGCTCTCCAGGACGATCTTGAGCTTCTCGTCCTCGGACCAGCGCCGCCGTCGGCCTGTGTCCACTACTTCGAGCCGTTCGACTTGGGCACTGCGCCTATCACTGTCCATAAGGACAGTTCTCAACAACACGCCTCATTCGGCAAGGCGGCCTTGACCGGACGGATACGGCTGGGCAGGTCATCTCAGTAGACCTGGACGCTGGGCCGGCCATCGGCGAAGCGGATCTCATAGCTGGTGCTTCTTGATCGTTGTGGATGCGGTCATGCGAGCATGATGTCTTCGCGCAGAGCCTCCCAAAGCAGGCGGCCTTACCGTCCGATGCACTTGCGATCTATCCCAGCCCTGGTCTCGTACAGGGCTACGATAACTCCAATTGTTGTGGCGCCAATGGCCCCCACCAGAAGGACCATTTGCAGCATCGAATCGCTCCGCGCTGTTTGCCGGTCCTAATTACCAAATTGGACGATTCGCTCCTCAATACTATTGGCTACAGGCCTTACTGCTGCTGGATGGCGGCATCGGCGCCGTGCGGCTGCTCCGCCTCTTTGGCGAGCCGGCCGCGCAGCAATGCGAGAACGGCGGCTTCCTCGGGCTTCAGATCTTCCACCGCGTTCCGAAGCTCGGTCTCGGCTTTTGACTTGACCTGGAGGACCAGGTTGCCGTCCAGGTAGCAGTTCAGCACCTCCGGGTGGATGTAGCACTTCCTGCAGATCGTGGGCGTGTTGCCGAGCCGTGCCGAGACTCTTTCGATCGCACTGCGAAGATTGCGCCTGGCCTGCGCGGCGCTGTCAAAGCTCTCAAGTTCACTCAGGGCCATGGCCGCCAGCACCGTCCCGGCCCAGGTTCGGAAATCTTTGGCTGTGATGTCCTTCCCTGTGATTTCATTGAGGTATTTGTTGACGTCGGTTGACATGACATCCCGACAATTGCCTTGTTCGTCGATATACTGAAGCAGCTCCTGCCCGGGTAACTCCTGACAGGCCCTGATGATCTTAGCGACGCGTCGGTCTCGTACACGCAACGACCACTGCTTGCCGCCCTTGCCTGTGAAGCGGAAACGCACCTCGTTTTTCTCGACCGCGACGTGCCGATTCTTCAGCGTGGTCAGGCCATAGCTGTTGTTCTGCCTGGCGTAATCATCGTTCCCTACGCGGATCAGCGTGGTCTCCAGGAGATGCACGACCGTTGCCAGAACTTTTTCCCGCGGCAGGCCGCGCAATGCCATGTGCTCGCGAACGGTTTTTCGGATGGAAGACAGCGCGTCGGCAAACGCAACCACATGCTCGTATTTCGTGCTCTCCCGCACCTCACGGAAGCGCGCATGGTAGCGATATTGCTTGCGTCCCTTTGCGTCACGACCGGTCGCTTGGATGTGACCACTCGGAAACAGGCAAATCCACACTTCAGTCCAGGCGGGCGGGATCGCCAGTGCCCGGATCCGCTTCAGCGCGTCAGGGTCGATGAGCCTTGAGCCATCGGGCCGAATGTAGCTGAAACCAGTCCCCACCTTCTTGCGACGAATACCCGGTCGTTCGTCGGAAACATATCTTAGGCCTGCAGATTCGGCGGCATCCTGCGGGTCGACGATCGCCTGCGCGCTATCAGGTGGCTCGACCAGCAACACACCGGCTCCTTTCGTGCGCTAAATGAACTTTTGCGATGAACGGCGGTTCCATAAGGTTTTGATAGAGGCATGAGGGCCTGAGCTGTCGACCTGATCCCAAGCCTAGGCAACGCTTAGCTCTGGCGACGACGGCGCGCGGCCTGCGCGCGGTCATCCGGCTTTGTGGTGGCGCACGCCGCGCTTTGCGGGGGTCGGTTTCCCCGTGCCGCGCCGGCCCGCAGGCTGGGCGGGACGCTCTGCGGCGACGCTTCGGCGGAGCGCGTCCATGAGGTTGACGACGTTCTCGCGTGATGGCTTGCTCGATGGCGGCTGCACTGGGCGTTTCGCCTGCTTCCCCCGCAGGATGCGCACGAGCGCTCTGCGGTAGTGATCCTCCAGCATAGCGGGATCGAAGTCGGCCGACTTCGTTCGGATGATATGCTGCGCGAGCTTCAGCATTTCGGACGGCAGCTTCATTTCCGGAATTTCGCTGAAATAGTCCGCCTCATTCCGGATGTCCTGCGCGAAGCGCAGCGTCACGCCGAGAAGGCCGCGGCCTGCCGGTTCGAGCAGAACTGGCCGCTCGCGCGAGGACAGCACCACGCGCGCAAGTCCGGCAACGACCTCCCGCCTCATTGCGTCTCGAATCACCGCAAACGATTCTTGACTGATCTCCTCGCGCGGCACGATGTAGTACGGCTTCTCAAAATATCGCGCATCGATCTGCCCTGCGGGAACGAAGCGTTCGATCTGGATCGTGCGTGTATTCTGCGGCCGCGGGCGAGGGACAGTTTCCTCCTGCTCCTCGTCTTCATCCTCATAGTCGGAGGCGCCTTCGTCGGCCTGGTCGCCAAGGTCGGCCGGAGCCGTTGGCGGGCTTATACGGTGGGGTGGCGTGGTAAGCTCCTCCTCACCAGGCCCCGAGCGCATGCGTCTCGCCCGCTCAAGGTCTCGGTCCTCGACCAGCAGAAAGTCGTTCTCACCGACCTCATAGCCCCGCGCCCTGTCTGTTGCATCAACGGTTTGGCCTGTGACTGAATCGATCAGTCTGTGTTTGAGGCGATGGCCCGTTCGGCGGTTGACCTGCCGAAACGAGATACGCTCGGCCGCCGAGATTGCGGGATAGAGCGCAACAGGACATGAGACGAAGGACAGCTTCAGATAGCCCTTCCAGTAGGGTCGGGAGGCCGGCACCGGAAACTCCAACGCAACAGAGGTATAAACGCCAAGCTGGTAGGCAAAGACCGCGGAATTAACGGCCGGAATGGACGGGAGTTTCAAGCGCTTGAGAATCGTCCCGCGTGTCGGCGGGATGGCATCGCTGGAAGTCCCTCTGATCAGGGTCTCAAGCTAGGCCCTTTCGTTCTGAGCGAAGTAGTGGTTGGTCGGCATGACTTACCTACAGTACTCGTTCGGAGCCGCCCGGAACAGAGAAGGAGGCCGTCAGATCGCGAACAGGACGTGCGGATCGACTTGATCCGAGTGGACTGTGCGGCCAAACTTCGCTTTCGGAGCCAGTGCTCCGATTTGACTTGCGCCTTGGCTCCATCGTTCGCACGCCATGCAGGCTATAAAGCACCGATAAGGCCCCTGTGCGCATTCCCGCACCAATCGCCTATATAGTCCTGTACGTCGCCCTCTACGCGGCGTTCGGCGCCGCATCTCCGTTCTGGCCAAAAATTTTCGAAACGCGAACTCTAGCGACTCAGCAGATCGCTCTGATCCTCGCTGCCGCAATCCTGACGCGGCTCGTTTCCGGACCGTTAGTTGCTATGCTGGCGGATCGGCTCGGGTCATTGCGCCTCGTGCTCGCGGGCTGTGCTGCCGTGGCGGCCGCAGCAGCCGTCGCATTGTTTTGGGCCGATAAATTCTGGTTCTTGCTTCTTGTCGCGTTGGTTCAGGCTGCCGCTCTCGCCCCCACCACCTCGATCGCTGATGCGTTATCGGTCAATACAGCGAGGCCTCGGTTGGCGGGAAGGCCATTCGAGTACGGGTGGATACGGGGGGCTGCCTCCGCGGCTTTCGTCCTGGGAACACTGGTCGCCGCACAACTCGTAAGCCCCGCCGATCTCACCCCGGTTATCTGGATGAACGCTGCCTTCCTGATCGCCGCCGCTGGCGCCACTGCATTGCTACCTGGGCAAGTCCGATCGCAGAGGTCGCCACTCTTTGCTGTGTCAGAGATGAAAGCCCTGATCAGCGTATCGCAATTTCGCATCATGATCATCGCATCAGCTTTGATCTATGGCAGTCATGCCGTGCACGATGCATTTGCAGTGATCAGGTGGAGCGATGCGGACATCAGCACCTCGGCGATTAGCTTCCTGTGGTCGGAAGCGGTGGTTGCTGAAGTGTTGGTGTTCATGCTGGCCGGTCCAGCGCTTCTGGATAGGTTTGGCGTGCGTGGCGCGGCTATCTTGGCGGCTGCGGCCGGAATCGTCCGCTGGTGCGTAGCGGGCGTGACCACCTCCGTATTGCTGCTCTCGCTGATACAGCCGTTGCACGGACTAACGTTCGCCCTGCTTCATCTCGCTTGCATGCGAATGATGGGGACGGTGGTCGCAGCAAGCGTCGCCGCAACTGCGCAATCTCTCTATGCGTTTGGCTCAGGGTTGCTAACGGCAGTACTAACCTTCTTGTCCGGCCAACTGTATGCTTCCTATGCCGGGGCGGCGTTCTTTCCTATGGCGGCGCTCTGCGTCCTCGCACTCCCATTCGCCTGGTTTGGCTTCGCCAATAGGAGGGGCTGATCCTTCGGTCGAGCGAACGGGGGAGGGGCCGTCGGTCTACGCACCGCGAAACGCAGAATTCGAACTGCGTTCATGCCTCGGCCAGTTCGGCGGTCGGGCGAGATCCTGTGCGAGCCAACTGACGTCCTCTGCAACATGCATCTCATGCTCCGTCGGGACCGCGCCGGAGCCTCTCGAAGGAGACGGCAGTCTAAAACTCTACACTGACAGCGGCGTAGCCTTGAATTTCCAGCTTAGTTGCTGTCTTCAAGCGGGCCTTGCAGACAGGTGTCCCGATCCATTCGGCACGCCCTGAATCTCCGATACGGCACAAGCCGATGCCCAAACGAGGACCGTGGCGGCTCAACCAAGGAGCCGGCTTCGCCGAAACATGAAACCGGTCGGTGCGAACCTTCTGGCTACCTCCAGCGCACGATTCTCGCAGCATTCCAGCGCGATCTTTTGGGAAAGCATAACATCTCCGACCGGCAGATTACCACGCGGCATGAAACACAGGCCGCGCGTCGGGCGGCCCTTTTCGTCGATCTCGCAGACGTTCGTCGACGCGCCCGCGTAGATCCGATATTGCCTGCCAGTGTCGCCACCGATGACCTCGAAATAGCCCCTTCCCGCGAACTGTGCACGCTGGGCCGGCGATAGCCACGTCCGCAAGAGCTGCAGCGAGCGGCCCTCCGGAGTTCTCTCGGCGCCGTGTCTGATGAAGAGAGCCCGAATGGCTCTCGCCCGCCGGCGTTCATGTTGGCGAGATGATCTGAAGCCCAACATGGCGCGGGCCGATCACCCGCCGACCAGCCTAGGGAAGAAGACGGTTTCTTCCGCGTTCGGGTCAAACGATCGCATTTGCGATACTTGACCCGGACCCGTCCGGATCGCCGCTGTGAAGCCGGCAGCGGTCAGTTCGTAGAACCGCCGCTCCGCCTTCGCGAGCTCTCGTGCGTCGTCTGGATTGAAAAAGTGACGGCTGTCACCGGTGCTGTCCATCACGATCTGGATCGCCATGATCGTCTTCCTCGGAATGATGATGGCTAAGGACTTGATCCAAGTATCCGCCCGAAGTCGCGAAGTTTCAAGATAAGAAGAGGTCATCGCAACATCGCAACGCTGGGCGTGCCCAAAGAAGGCTATGCCGGTGACGCCTGCGATAAATCCGGCATCAACAATGAACCGACTGCCGAGCGGTATTAAATTCCGATCGTATAAATGCAAGGGCGGGCCGTGGATGGGTGAGCGCTCCGAGCGGAGCATGTGCCGAAGAGCCAAGTAGGAACCAGCCGGAGAAAGAAGATTTAGTGTACTAGATGCATTTCGAAGGCTTTACCAATGGCGATCGATGCTTTTAGAGGAACAACGCCGCTGTTTCTTCCTGAACGTTTTTTCATCGGGCGGCTAGAAGGTTGGGCAGTGCTCGAAAGTCCAGTTGGTGGACTACTGAAGCGCGCAACGATTGCTGGTCACGGCGAACTAGATGCAGACACTGATACAGTGCTATTCATCGAGGCATATACATTTGACGATGGTCATAGCGACACTCTGCATTGGACAATCCGAAAGGGTGAGGAAGGCAAGTACACGGGCTTGGAAAACCGACTGGAAGGTGAAGCCATTGGGGAGCAAGCCGGTTGCGCATTCCATTGGAAATACACGCGCGATACACCGCAAGGGAATTGCAAATCGTTCAAGTTGAATTTCGACGATTGGTTTTATGGAATCGATGAACGAGCTTGCATAGTCCGCGGCCGTGCTGGCCGTGCTGGCATCCCGTTTGCGACCGCGCACATTACTTACCATAAGCTTTAGCTTCGCTGGTATCCGCCACTGCCACAGGCGAGAGCGGGTGAGGGCTCAGGAGCGATCGAACCGCGGGCGCAGGGGTCGGCACTGATGGCGGATGTTTCCGGGTATGGAACGCCGGGTACGGCTGCAACGACGGCGTAGTCCTGGCGACATGCTCGTGGAGCACCTCCGCTGGCCGATGCGCTCAAACTAAATCATTCCTTGTTGGTGACCACTAGGCTGCGGACAGAGTAAGCTTTGGGTAGCTCCTGTGCTTAGAACGAGCAATTCCCGCTTGCCATTGCGATAGACGTCAAACACTTTTCGCTCCCGCTGATCGTTTCGAAGTAAACGCGAAATATGTTGCAGTCATTCTGATCGACCAGCTTACTATCTCCAATGGCTGTGCGGGTTGTAAATGTGCAACGCTCCGCGACTTATGCTTCACCGCGTACCACACCAGATGCGGTGCTCCTTGCGCCAACGGAGAGCACCATTCGGCTTGGATCGCACACCTTGGGTGCCACGGCCCCCAATAAGTAGCCACCGAGGATCGATACGTTTTTGGTCAATTTTGTTGCCGCATAAAAGGCCCACTCAGCCGATTGGCCTTGCTCAATAGCGCTATTCGGAACGCTGAGCTTTCTCGTGCGTTGGGGCGTCATCCAGATTGAAGGAGCACGTTATGGATCGCGAGCACGTGAAGGGTGTCGCCGACAAGGCCAAGGGCACGATTAAGGAAGGGGCTGGCAAGCTGAGTGGCGACAAGGACCTGCAAAGGGAAGGAAAAGCCGACAAGGCCAAGGGCTCGGTGCACAATGCCGCAGGTGATGTTAAGGATGCGGCGAGGGACGCAGCAGACGCCACGAAGAAGTGAGTTCACTCACAAGCAGAGTTCCATTCGCCGCTCTTTCGGAGCGGCGTTTGTTTGCGCCTCAGAACATGGCAACCAACCTCTCAGCCGGTTTGATGCAGCTTACACGGCACTAGAAGTCGGGAACTCTGAAGTCTCGGACGAGTTACAGAACCGCCGAGAGGATTGGAGGATGAGCGGTCGTGTGTGCGCAGTAGCACGCGGCATCTCTTGATCGCGCTCATCCTTCGTTCGGCCAGTACTTGAAAAGAGAGGCGACAATGAAAGCACCACTTCTGCTTGTCGGCGTATTAATCATTGGATGCGCCGCCCCAGCACTAGCTGATGAGTACTACGTCGTACAAGGTCCGAGCCATCAATGCACGATTACCACCACACGCCCGGCGGACAAGGAAGTCGTGACGCAGATCGGTCCGATGGCCTTCAAGACCCGCGTGGAAGCTGAAGACCGCATCAAGCAGACCAAAGTCTGCGAGGAAGGCACAGTTGGTAGTAGCAGCAGCACGACGGTTATCAAAGAGAAGTAAGTAGTCGACAACCGAAGTTGGCGTCGAGAAAAGGTCGCGCCCATTTCTGTCGGCGCGACTTTTTGTTTTCCAGACCACCAAGTTGGACCAGCAGTTCTCGAGTCATTCCGGTCCCGCGGCTTTCATCGAATTTTGCCACAACTACGTGAGCAAATGCGCGGATGCTCGAAATCCCACGCCGCTGCGATCACTGCGAAGAAGAGTTCCGCACCAGAAGAGCTAACCGTTCTTGCGCCACCGGCCGGGAACGGCGAGCTGATCTGCGCTCGGTGCACCGAAGTCAAGATCCGTCGAACTGTCGCGGCGGTGATAACTGACGCCCAACCCCAGCGCCGCCCCAAAAGTGCTGTTGTCCAGACCTCCGCAACGATCGGTCCCGCCGAAAGTCCTACCGTCTCGGCTGTACTGTCGGAGTTTGGCCAGCTTTTGCGGCTTGTAAAAACGTGTACCACTACAAAACCTATGCCGACTGAAACTTGCGAAGGCGTCCCGCACGTCAGCAGTCGAGGTTAGACGAGACATGGCCGAGGCGCGGCCTAACCGACGCGAGTGACCTTCGGCCCACTTCGCCTCCGGGATCGCGCCTGACAGTTTATGTAGTCGCTCAAAAGCTGCGCATAGTAGGAACGGACGCAAGCTCCTCCGGTTTGTGATGCATTGCGCGCCCGCCAAGCGGCCGATAGCGGATTGCGATTTGCCGCTCGGAAAGCGCGCCACAATCATCATTAAGAGGAGGTTCGCCATGAACGTGGAGCGACTTCGTATCTCCCGACGGCAATCCGTTGCCGGTCTATCGGTCCTGGGCCTGAGCGGTCTCCTGCTTCCCGCTGCCTATGCACAGCACAAGACGCAGCAGAAGCATCAGGAGACCACTGGAGTTGGAATACATGCCGCCGAAGTGAAGGATGAGGACATCTTCCAGTTCGCGTTGAACCTGGAATACATGGAGGCTGAGTTTTATCTGCGTGCCACGACCAGCAAGGGCATCGACGATTCCGACGCTGGACCCGACGCCGCGAGGGTCGCTGGCGGACACGAAGCCAAATTCGACAGGAAGGAAATCCGCGAGTTTGTCGAGGAGCTAGCCGAAAACGAGCTTGCCCATGTGCGCTTCTATCGCAAGACGCTGGGCAGGACGGCGGTATCGCGCCCGGCCATCGATTTCGATGCGGGTTTCAAGGCAGCCGCCCAGGCAGCCGGTCTCCCCGCCGACTTCGATCCGTTTGCCGATGACATGAGTGTCCTGCTGGGCGGCATGCTGTTTGAGGACGTCGGCGTGACGGCGTATGCCGGGGCAGCGCCGCTGATCAAGAGCAAGGAGTTCGTCGAAGCTGCGGCGGGCATTTTGGCCGTCGAGGCGTACCACATGGGAATGGCGCGCTCGCAGCTGTATTTGATGGGTGAAAAGGCCTGGAATGCGGCCAACGGTATTTCCGACGCCCGCGACCAGGTCAATGGTGGTCAGGACAAGGACCAGGGCATCCGGATGAACGGCAAAGCCAATGTCGTTCCGTCAACGCCCGATGCCATTGCCTTCCGCCGCACGCCGCAGGAGGTGCTGCATATCGTCTATTTGACCGAGAAGCAGGGTGTCAGCAAAGGCGGCTTCTATCCGAACGGAATGAACGGCGTGCTCAAGTCCACCTAGGCCTGCCACTGGGAACAGGCCGGCCGTGCAGGGCGGCCGGTCGAACTCCAAGGGTTGAAGGGGAAGGATCAGGGCCGCACTAGCAATGCTTATTGTCCTATGTGAAAGAAGGCAGTTCCCAAATTCGTTAGAGAGGCAGGCGGCCTGAACGAGCCGATCTGCCTATGGACAGCTATCGCGAACTACAACGTATCTGCGAAAAGCAAGCCGCGCTTACGGCGTGTCCGGCCATTAAACGAATTCTGCGGGATATGGCGGAGGAATATCGCAGGATGTTCAAGCGTTCGTGGCAGTTCCACATCAGGAACAGTAGCGACTTGTAGCAGTTACCCGGCTCCTCGAAGCCTTCGGTGTAGCCGGCAATGTACTAGCATCAGGGGCTTCGACTCTGCCCCTAGACTCCCGCAGATGCTGGATCGTATTTTATCGCCCGATACGCGAGTAGATGCCGAGCAAGCACGCCAGATGCAGGTAGTAATCGAACACGATTCTCCGAGAGCAATGCCCAGATACCTTCCTCGGCCGGAAAACTCAAGAGCCATTCCCAGAAGTACACGCGCCGTAGTCTCCTTCTGGCCCCGGAGCCGAAGGTCCCGTGGACGTTGGCGGCGTCCGTTGTGGGGCGTAGAGAGGACACTGCGGGGTCAGCCATTACTGGGAGCTCATGACCCGAATCGGACGTTTGGCAATCCGACAAGAGACGTCGTGCGGGATGGTCGAACAGCTCGCTGCAAAGGGTTGGCCCGCAGTTCAATGCAGCCTCACCCCCTCCATCCGGCCTTACCCAGACCGTCGACGAGATGCGCGTGGTCTTCTGGACGAAACCACGGAGCTCTGTTGCGGACATACATATCTAATGCTCCCGGTGCGCGCGAGACGGCCTTTTCCAGTTCTTCCTTCGCTTCCGCTGTGCGGCCAAGCTGGCCCAGCGCCGCCGCGGACCAGCGGTAGATCATCGGAAAATTGGGATACGACCGGATCAGGCGTTTTGCGGCCTCGATCGAAGCCTCGTATTCGCCGCAGAAATATAAACCGCACGCAATGTGCAACAAGCGGACTGCCAGATAGGGATCGCGGGGATCGAGCCTGATACACACGTTGAGAGACGTGACCCCCTCCTTGTGCCGTCCGGCAAAGATCAGCGTGGCGCCTCGATGGCCATGCGCGATCGCCAGATTTGGACTCATAGAGAGAGCTCGCTCGATCTCCGCCAACGCATCGTCAGCCTCGCCGCGTGCTTGCAAGGCCCAGCCAAGGCATGAACGGGCTTCGGCATCGGCACCATCGAGCGCGACCGCCCGGCGGGCCAAGGCCTCCGCCGAGTGTTGCGCGTCTCGCAGGCTAATCTTCTGGTAGAGCGCGGCCGCTTGCAGCTGGTACAGAGCGAGCGCGCTGTAGCTGCCGCTGAAGGTCGGATCGAGATCGATCGCCTGTCTGAAGAATTTCTCCGCGCTCTCATCGTCCTCCGCGGTCGCTTTGCTCAGATGCCACAGGCCGCGCTGATAGGCGGCCCAGGCATCAAGGCTGCCCGGCGGCCTGCGCATGGCGCGTCGGAGCTCGGCGTCTGCAATGGCGGGGGCGAGCGCAGTCGTCA
>Ga0209389_1001005_pt1 | contig 18739 bp, 3 predicted proteins | sample CowpearedBW_FD_187526 | JGI IMG/M metagenome (GOLD analysis project Ga0209389, IMG submission 187526) | Root nodule microbial communities of legume samples collected from California, USA - Cow pea red BW (SPAdes) (version 2) | ecosystem: Host-associated > Plants > Roots > Nodule | place: USA...
AATTGGGATTTCCTATAATTGGGTTTATTGAGCATGAGATACAAAAACATGTTAAAAATAGCTTTTTAGTTGCATAAATGTTCTTTGGATATTTTGAGGTGTGTTAGTGCAGCTGCAGCTAAGTTGAGCTCATGGAGGTGTGGAAATAAATTGATTAAAGTTTCATGACACCTTAAAGATAAATCTAAGAATAAGAAATTATCAAAAGCACAAAACTTCAAGCCAAGCATTGCATGAAGACGACAAGAAAAACTTGAAAAAGTGAAGAAGTTTGGCTAAACCAAGAAGAGAGGAACAAAAAAATTGGACCTTGCAGTTTTCTTCATCTTTATGATAGAAGATAATTTGGGAAAAATATATCTTTAGATATTTTATTTGATATTTTTAAATAATTATCTTATTTAATTATATCATAAAATATTAAAAGATAATAACTACCAAATTTTTTTAAATATGACAAGATCTTCTTGAATCTTTTTAGTTCCACAACAAACAAATATATCTTGAAGATATTGAATTATTTGGAAAATAATTTAAGGAGATTGGAAAGGGTTGATTTGGAAAATTAATACAAATACTAATTGGTGATATTAGATATTGATATTATTAACCAATTATATTTGTCAAATAGTCTATATCTCTCCAAATATTTTTAAATATTTCTCTTTATCTTTATTTTAAAAGATATTTGAGAGATTTTAGCAATAGAAAAGCCTAGTCCAATTCCTATATACAGAGACCAAGGGAGAAGTAGAAAGAAGAAGCTTGGGACTTCGGAGTTTAGGAACCCTTAAGGGGGGGGCCTAATTTTGTTTCCTTTCTCTCTCTATTCTTCTTCTATTTTTATTTTGCATTCATGGAGTTCTAAACTTCTTGGGTTGATTCCATTGTAATTTCTTAATTGGATTCTGAGGTTAGATCAATTAATTTGTTTGTTCTTTTGATTCTTGTTGAGATTTATTTTCATCTATGTCTTTTGGTTCTTAATTTAGTAAAAGTAATGATTTTTACATTGTAGCAAGTTAGCACGATGTTAAATCTACATAACATAACAATCGTATGAGTCCAAGGGTTTTTAAATTTTAATTGAGAAGTTACTTTGATTAATTTTAGAAACTTTCATATGATTGAATGAGTTTTTTGCTAATAATTGAGAAGTTACTTTGATTAAAGGTGAAAACTTATATTAAAATTAATCAAGCAGTTACTTTGGTTAATAAGCTTTTTACTAAATAGAAGAGGTAAAAGAATGGACATGATTAGGATTAGTAATATTTAATTGAGAAATTACTTTGGTTAAATTTACTATGATTGAGAAGTTACTTTGGTTAAAAGTAAGGATGCCAACAAATTAATTGAGAAGTTACATTGATTAATTTGAAGTTTTAAACAAGAAATCAATAACAATAATCTTTAGAAAACCAATGATGAATCCTATTTTGAAAAAGCAGTGAAATCGACCTATTTTTTTCTTTACTATTGTTTCTATCTTATTTTATCTTTTTATCTTTATCTCTCATATTTTTATTATTTTATTTGACTAACTTATTTGTATAGTTTTATAAGAACTAATTTGTTAAAAATCAATTCCGTATTCGTTCGAAGACAACTTAGGGTTAACTTTACACTTTCTATTCCCTTAACTACTATCTTAACAATATTGAAGTTGCTATAGTTTAGTAGTATTAATTTGATCGTGTCAATGATAGTGTTATCAAATATGCAATGGTTTGAGGGTGATATCAAGATTATAATTATGTCCGCAATTTATTTTTTCAGCTTAATTATGAAAATGATGTACAAATATGGTTTTCGAAATTATTTTTACAAAAATAGATTATAACGTAAATTTGAAAATTGTTATAAAATAAGATTTGAAAAGTAATTTTCAATTATTAATTTTTTATTACATTATTTTAAAAATATCTTTTTATTAAAATATCTTACTTTAATTTATAAATTTTAATATTATTTCTACTATAAATTAAACTTATATAATGATAATTTTTAATTATTTTTAAAATAAAGGACAATTTGGTAATCTTGTTTTTCCTTGATTTGATTATAATTTTTAATCTACCACATCCATCAAATCACTCACAAACTTTAACAAACTTTACTCAAAATTCACCCTCTTTCACCTTTAATCCACTTAAAGTGAATAACACAAACTTCACACTCTAATCCACTTGAATTCATCATCTCACTCCCCCTCCAATCAACCTTGGGGGAAAGAGGGGTTCGCAATCTATTTTTCTGCTTAATTATGAAAACGATGTAAAAATATGACTTTTCAAATTATTTTTTCAAAAATAATTAATAATGAAAATTTGAGTATTGTTCTAAAATAAGGTTTAAAAAGTAATTATTAATTATAAAATTTTTAATTAAAATATTATATAAATATTTTTTTAATAAAATATTTTATTTTCATTTATACATATTAATATTTTTTTCGACAACAAATCAAACTTATGCAGTGATGATTTTTAATCATTTTTAAAATAAAGGACAATTTGGTAATCTTGTTTTTCCTTGATTTGATTATAATTTTTAATCTACCACATCCATCAAATCACTCACAAACTTTAACAAACTTTACTCTAAATCCACCCTCTTTGACCTTTAATCCACTTAAAGTGAACAATATAAATTTCACACTCTAATCCACTTGAATTCATCCTCTCCCTCCAATCAACTTTGACGGAGAGAGGGGAAGGAAGATGAAAATTCCTCTATTTTTCAATCATCTCTTTTATGCAATGGTTTGAGGGCGATATCAAGATGACAATTATGTCCGCAATTTATTTCTCAGCTTAATTATGAAAATGTTGTAAAAATATGGATTTTGAAATTATTTTTACAAAAATAATTAATACCGAAAACATGAAAAATGTTATAAAATAAAGTTTAAAAGTAATTATTAATTATAAATTTTTTTATTACGCTATTTAAGAAATAATTTTGTATTAAAATATGTTTCTTTCATTTATACTTTTTAATATTTTTTCAACGACAAATCAAACTTATATAATGATAATTTTTAATTATTTTTAAAATAATGGACCAGTTGGTAATATTGTTTTTCCTTGATTTAAATATAATTTTAATCTATCAGATCCAACAAATCACCCATAAAGTTTAACAAATTCTACTTTAAATTTTGTTACTTTCATCTTTAATCGACTAAAAGTTAACAACACAATTATGTAATGATTTGAGGGTGATATCAAGATTACAATTATGTCCGCAATTTATTTTTCAAGTTAATTATGAAAATGATGTAAAAATATGGCTTTGAAATTATTTTTACAAAAATAATTAGTAACGAAAATTTGAAAATTGTTCTACAATAAGGTGTAAAAAGTAATTATTAATTATTAAATTTTTATTATATTATTTTATAAATATTTTTTTATTAAAATATGTTACTTTAATTTATACATTTTAATATTTTTTCTACGACAAATCAAACTTATATAATCATAATGTTTCATTATTTTTAAAATAAAAGACAATTTGGTGATCTTGTTTTTCTTTGATTTAAATATAATTTCTAATCTATCACATCCATCAAATCATTCACAAACTTTAACCAACTTTACTCTAAATCCACCCTCTTTCACCTTTAATCCATTGTAAGTGAACAACAGAAACTTCACACTCTAATCCACTTGAATTCATCATCTCCCTCTGCCTCCAATCAACCTTGACGGAAAGATAGGGAAAGGAAGATGAAAATTCCTCTATTTTTAAATCATCTCTGTTATGCAATGGGTTGAGGATGATATCAAAATTACAATTATGTTCTCAATTCATTTTTCAACTTAATTATTAAAATGATGTAAAAATATGGCTTTTTAAATTATTTTTGTAAAAACAATTAATAGCGTAAATTTTTAAATTGTTCTAAAATAAGGTTTAAAAAGTAATTGTTAATTACAATTTTTTTATTACATTATTTTATAAATATTTTTTATTAAAATATTTTACTTTGATTCATACATTTTAATATTTTTTCTACGACAAATCAAACTTATATAATGATAATTTTTAATCATATTTAAAATAAAGGATAGTTTTGTAATCTTGTTTTCCCTTTATTTAAATATAATTTTTAATCTATCACATCCATCAAATCACTCACAAAGTTTAACAAACCTTACTATAAATCCACCCACTTTCACCTTTAATCCAATTAAATTAAATGACACAAACTTCACACTCTAATTCACTTGAATTGATCATCTCAATGTCCCTCCAATCAACCTTAACGGAGAGAGGGGAAGGAAGATGAAAATTCCTCTATTTTTCAATCATATTTGTTATGCAATGATTTGAGGGTGATATCAAGATTACAATTATGTCCGCAATTTATTTTTCAGCTTAATTATGAAAATTATGTAAAAATATGGCTTTTGAAATTAGTTTTACAAAAATAATTAATAACGATAATTTTAAAATTATTATAAAATAAGGTTAAAAAAGTAATTATTAATTATAAAATTTTTTATTACATTATTTTATAAGTATTTATTTAATGAAATATTTTATTTTCATTTATACATATTAATATTTTTTCCACAACAAATCAAACTTATATAATGGTAATTTTTAATCATATTTAAAATAAAAGTGTAACGTCCCATTTAATCGATAAACATAATTAAAAGTAGAAATGCCAAACCTCACTCCTTAAAGTAGAAATGCAGTCAAGGAGTTTAAACCTCACTCCTTACAGAAGTTCGAGGCACACCTCAATGCCAAACCATAACAGAATACAAGGTTCAAAGGTAAACTCAATTAAATGTAAAGACCAAACATTACATGGGCCATAGCCCTGTAGTAATACCCAAAGCAGAAGAATCAGTCCAGGCAGACTACGCAGTGGGATCATCCCTTCCGTGTTGACCTCGAGTGCCTCTTGCATTTGTTCACATCAACAAGTTGATGATCATCGCAAAAGAAGAAGAACCACATACAAGACAATCAAACAAGCAACAGGGTAAGCTAGAGTAAAATAGTTCATCAAGTAATCACATGCATTACACAATCCAAGCATTTTATATATCATCCAAACATGTTCTGACTTCTCAGACAATACATTAGACTCTAACTCGACTCATCCGGATACATATAATCTAGTCGTATTCAACGAATGCTTGCACTTATGGTGGATACCTCTGCTCACCCTCGAGCTGCTCACCCCTGAGCTATGTGTTACAAGTGTTACAATAATTCAATCCCCCCCACACAAAGTTAGCCCTTAATGAGTTTCAGGCCTCTTGTTACTCTCACCACAAGAGTCAGTCCGCTCTAAGAAAGACTAATTGACTCCTTAGAGTGTCATGATGCAATCCTTACCTTGAATACTTACCAAATTATATAGATGGGGCACCACCATGGACACCCACTAATAGGGGTCATGGAATTACGTCCCGACCACTGAAGCACGACCCTGAAACCTCACCTAGAGATTTCAAGGAATTACGCACTAACAAGTACCAAATATATTCAAACAACCAAATAACAATAATCATGCATTCAAACCTCATTTCCTCATTTATAACCACTTTCCTTTCATATTCCATATTGAATCCATGCCATCTCATTCTCGCAATTTCATGAATATAGGGTCTCATCTCATACCAATATCATTGCCATTTAATATCACCCATCTCATTCACTTTACATGCCAAGGTCACACCAATATATCAATTCAATTCGTAACTACATATATTCCATTGCCATTTCTCATACTTCATACTCATAGTTTCCATATCGGGACCTCAAGGCCGTCTTCTGTATATCATCAGCCTTCACCAATATCTGGTGATATCCTAACTGTAGATCAATCTTTGAGAACACTGATGATCCATGCAATTGATCCATCAAGTCATCAATTCTCGGGAGAGGGTACTTATTCTTGATTGTCATCTTGTTCAACTGCCTCTTGTCCACACACATGATGAATATCACCCTACAGGGCTTTTCAACTTGGGCCATTGGCCTTATCCATTTAGTTTTTCTTTGTCATTAAATAAATAATCATTTTGGGCCTTATACTTTTATTGGGCCATTATTTTGTGCTATCTTTAATTGTCTTGATTCTTTTTATGGCTACGAGAATACAAGAGGAATGGGCCTTAAATGCGCATGCAAGGCCCAAGATGAACTTCACATGGGCCAAGGAAGATGTGAAGACCTAGCCTAGGACACTTTGCTTGTAAATACTAGATAAGGATTTTATTTTGGGCTTTGTATTTTGGGCCTAATAGAACAGGGTTTTCTTTGGGCCATGTATTGGGCCTTAGAGGAAATTGGGCTTTAGAAGTAATTTTAGACCAAAAAGGGGAATTGGGCCAAATGGGCCAAGAGTAGTGTGTCTACTCTAGAAAAGCCTAGAAGCTTCTCAAACTTGCTCTCCAAGGATGAGAGTTAGCTTCCCATGGAAGGACAAGTGTGACTTGCTTAGGTGGCAAGTCACACCTCCCACATGCTCCTTTCTGGCTCCAAAATTCAACTTTCTAGACTCCTTTTTCCCTCCACATTTTGGAGACTCCTTGGTCTCATTTTAGCCCATAAATAGTAGGCTTAGGAGATGTATTTTTCAACTTGAAATTGAGTAATGAATTGCTGCCCAAATTTGTGCACAAATCTCTTTTGAGCTCACCTTAGAGTAAACTCTTCTATAGTTTACTCTAGTCTTCTTCCTTAGGAGTTGACCTCACCTCTCTTAAGAATCCTTTCACCAACACCAAACCAAACACCTTAAGTTTCTTTCCTTCATGCTTCCGCATACAACACCATCCATGGAGCCTCCATTCTTCATGCAAGCTTCAATGGAGACAAGAAGAAGCCATCAAAATGGGTGTAAAAATATTTCAGGTGTGAAATTTGCATAGAAATATTTTACGTCTCCATTAGGTGTTAAAACTTTAAGGTATCAAATAGGTGTAAAGTGGGAGTAAAAAAAATTAGGTGTCAAATGGGTGTAAAAATATTTCAGTTGTCAAATGGGTATAAAATTATTTTAGGTGTCGAACTGGTGTAAAAATATTTTTGGTGTCAAATAGGTGTCTAATAAGTGTAAATATATTTTAGGTTTCAAATGGGTGTAAAAATATTTCAGGTGTGAAATGTGCGTAGATATATTTTACATCTCAATTAGGTGTAAAAACTTTTAGGCATAAAATAGGTGTAAAGTGGCGGTAAACAAAATTAGGTCTCAAATGGGTATAAAAATATTTCAGGTGTCAAATGCGTATAAAATTATTTTCGGTGTCGAATGGGTGTAAAAATATTTTTGGTGTCAAATGGGTGTAAATATATATTAGGTGTCAAATGGGTGTAAAAATATTTTAGGTTTCCAATAGGTGTAAACATATTTTATGACTCAAATAGATGTAAAATAATTTTAGGTTTCAAATGGGAGTAAATATATTTTAGGTGTCAAATGGGAGTAAATATATTTTGGATGTCAATTCGGTGTAAAATATTTTAGGTGTCAAATGGGTGTAAAAGTATTTTTGGTGTCAAATGGGTGTAAAAATATTTTAGGTGTCAAATGGGTGTAAAATATTTTAGGTGTCTAATAAGCTTAAATATATTTTAGCTTTCAAATGGGTGTAAAAATATTTCAGGTTTGAAATGTGCGTAGAAATATTTTACGTCTCAATTAGGTGTAAAAATTTTAGGTATAAAATAGGTGTAACGTGGGGGTAAAAAAAATTAGGTGTCAAATGGGTGTAAAAATATTTCAGTTGTCAAATTCGTACAAAATTATTTTAGGTGTCGAATGAGTGTAAATGTATTTTTGGTGTCAAATGGGTGTAAATATATTTTAGGTGTCAAATGGCTGTAAAAATATTTTAAGTTTCCAATAAGTGTAAACATATTTTAGGGCTCAAATGGATGTAAAATAATTTTAGGTTTCAAATGGGAGTAAATATATTTTAGGTGTCAAATGGGTGTAAAAATGTTTTAGGTGTCAAATGGGTGTAAAATTGTTTTAGGTGTCGAATGGGTGTAAAAATATTTTAGTTGTCTAATGGGTCTAAAACTATATGACGTCTCAATGAGGTGTAAAAATTATTGGGTACCAAATAGATGTAAAATGGGAGTAAAAAAAATTAGATGTCAAAAGGGTGTAAAAATATTTTAGGTGTCTAATAAGTGTAAATATATTTTAGGTTTCAAATGGGTGTAAAAATCTTTCAGGTGTGAAATGTGCGTAGAAATATTTTACGTCTCAATTAGGTGTAAAAACTTTTAGGTATAAAATAGGTGTAAAGTTGCAGTAAACAAAATTAGGTGTCAAATGGGTGTAAAAATATTTCAGGTGTCAAATGCATATAAAATTATTTTAGGTGTCGAATGGGTGTAAAAATATTTTTGGTGTCAAATGGGTGTAAATATACTTTAGGTGTCAAAAGGGTGTAAAAATATTTTAGGTTTCCAATAGGTGTAAACATATTTTATGACTCAAATGGATATAAAATAATTTTAGGTTTCAAATGGGAGTAAATATATTATAGGTGTCAAATGGGTGTAAAATATTTTAGGTGTCAAATGGGTGTAAAATATTTTAGGTGTCAAATGGGTGTAAAAATATTTTAGGTGTCCAATGGGTGTAAAAATATTTTAGGTGTCCAATGGGTGTAAAAATATTTTAGGTGTCCAATGGGTGTAAAAATATTTTAGGTGTCCAATGGGTGTAAAAATATATGATGTCTCAATTAGGTGTAAAAATTATCGGGTATCAAATAGGTGTAAAATGGGAGTAAACTGGGGGTAAAAAAAATTAGGTGTCAAATAGGTGTAAAAATATTTCAGTTGTCAAATGCGTATAAAATTATATTAGGTGTCGAATGGGTGAAATAATATGTTCGATTTCAAAGTGGTGTGAAAATATTTTTGATCCCAAATGGGTGCAAAAATAAGATAGGTGTCAAATGGGTGTAAATATATTTTAGTCGTCAAATGGGCGTAAAAATGTTTTAGGTGTTAAATGGGTGTAAAGACATTTTAGGTGTTAAATGTGTGCAAAAATATTTTAGGTGTCGAATAGGTGTAACTATATTTTAGGTTACAAACAGGTGTAAAAAATTTCAGGTGTGAAATTTGCGTAGAAATATTTTACGTCTCAATTAGGTGTAAAAACTTTTAGTTATAAAATAGGTGTAAAGTGGCGGTAAACAAAATTAGGTGTCAAATGGGTGTAAAAATATTTTTGGTGTTAAATGTGTATAAAATGATTTTAGGTGTCGAATGGGTGTAAAAATATTTTTGGTGTCAAATGGGTGTAAATATATTTTAGGTGTCAAATGGGTGTAAAAATATTTTAGGTTTCCAATAGGTGTAAACATATTTTAGGACTCAAATGGATGTATAATAATTTTAGGTTTCAAGTGGGAGTAAATATATTTTAGGTGTCAAATGGGTGTAAAGTATTTTAGGTGTCAAATGGGTGTAAAAATATTTTAGATTTGAAATGGGTGTGAAAATATTTTTGATCCCAAATAGGTGCAAAAATAAGATAGGTGTCAAATGGGTGTAAATTTATTTTAGTCGTCAAATGTGCGTAAAAATGTTTTGGCTGTTAAATGGGTGTAAATATGTTTTAGGTGTCAAATTCGTTTTGGTTTGTGGATTCCTTGAGATTGTGTTCTGCTATGGGCGTTTGAACTGTCTGGGAATCTCTGTTGGGTGTGTGTTTGTGTTGTGCAGGTGCGAACAGTGGCGGACACTGATAATCTCGCCCTGGCGAGCTTGCCTCGCCCAGGCGAGATGTGCAGGGGCTCGCCCAGGGCCAGATCCCGCGTTGTCCCTGTTCCTATTTTGTGCCCTCGCCTAGGCGGAGGGGGAACCCGCTCGAGCGAGACTGTCTCGCCTGAGCGAGACCCCTCAGCCTGAGCGAGGGGTTGGGCGAGACAGGGTGTTGTTTGGACGCTTGTTTACTCTTGGATGATTGATGTTGGTTTGAGTATGAGTGTTATGATGAGAAATATGTATATACTGAAGTATTAAGTAAGTTTGGCATGATTCATGAATTGTAGATGATGGGTATGGTATGAAAGTTGGCATGTGAACTAAGTGAGTTGGTTATTGTTAAAGTGGCATGAAATTGAGATGAGTTGAGATCCTATGAGCATGAATGGTTATGACGAATTGAAATGGGTTGGGCCTGGAACAAGAAAGGCGTTGACTTTAAAGGTTGGCACAATTAACGTATACGTGCATGGCGAGTATTGTCTTGGCTGCGTGATTATGTTTTGTATGTGTCAGTGCATAATTCCTTGGAGGTCTCTAGGTGAGGCTTTCAGGGTCGCGCTTCAGTGGTCGGGACGTAATTCCATGGCCCCTGTTAGTGGGTGTTCATGGTGGTGCCCCATATGTATAACTAGGTAAGGATTCAAGTTAAGGTTATTCAAGTTAAGGTTGCATCCTAATACTCTAAGGAACCAGTTAGTCTCACTTAGAGCGGACTGACTCCTGTGGTGAGAGTAGCAGGAGGCCTGAAATTCATTAAGGGCTAACCTTATGGTGAGGGAAAAATTGATTCATCGTAACACTTGTAATACATAGCTCAGGATCGAGCAGCTCGGGGGTGAGCAGAGGTATCCACCACAAGTGTAAGCATCTGCTGAATCCGACTAAGTTATACGTATCCGGATGAGTCGAGTCGAGTAGTAGTGTATTGATTAAAAAGTCTTAACATGCTTGGTTGTGGTATGGATATTGAATGGTGAAAGTTTATTTGATTGCATGATGAAATATGGTTGACTCTAGCTTACCCTGTTTGTTATATGATTGTCTTGTATGTGGTTCTTCTATCTTCGCGATGATCATCAATTTTATTGATGGGAGCAAATGGGCGAGGTTCCCACGGTCAGCAAGGAAGTGACGACCCCGCTGCTTAGTCTTTTCGACTGGACTTCACGTTTCTTGACTTTGTTAGGGCTAAGGCCCATGTATTGTTTGACTCTTTAATACTCTATTCCTCTTGATAGACTTTTATCTTGTTCCCTTGGCATCGTGGTGTGCCTGGAATGGTAGGGGTTATGTATGAGACCCCAGGACTGCGCATTTGATTTATCCATGTGTGACGTTTCTTTTAATTTTGATTAATAATTAAATGGGACGTTACATCAAATGGGTGTAATAATATTTTAGGTGTCTAATAGGTGTAAATATATTTTAGGTTTCAAATCGTTGTAAAAATATTTCAGGTGTGAAATGTGCGTAGAAATATTTTACATCTCAATTAGGTGTAAAAACTTTTAGGTATAAAATAGGAGTAAAGCGGGGATAAAAAAAATTAGGTGTGAAATGGGTGTAAAAATATTTCAGGTATCGAATGGGTCTAAAAATATTTTTGGTGTCAAATGGGTGTAAATATATTTTAGGTGTCAAATAGGTGTAAAAATATTTTAGGTTTCCAATAGGTGTAAAAATATTTCAGGACTCAAATGAATGTAAAATAATTTTAGGTTTCAAATGAGAGTAAATATATTTTAGGTGTCGAATGGGTGCAAAATATTTTAGGTGTCGAATGGGTGTAAAATAATTTAGGTGTCAAATGGGTGTAAAAACATTTTAGGTGTCAAATGGGTGTAAAAATATCTTAGGTGACCAATGGGTGTAAATATATATGACGTCTCAATTAGGTGTAAAAATTATTCGGTATCAAATAGGTGTAAAATGGGACTAAAAAAAATTAGGTGTCAAATGGGTGTAAAAATATTTTAGATTTCAAATCGGTGTGAAAAGATTTAAGTTGTGAAATGGGTGTGAAAATATTTTTGATCCCAAATGGGAGCAAAAATAAAATAGGTGTCAAATGGGTCTAAATATATTTTAGTCGTCAAAAGGGCGTAAAAATATTTTAGGTGTTAAATGGGTGTAAAGATATTTTAGGTGTCAAATGGGTGTAAAAATATTTTAGGTTTCCAATAGGTGTAAAAATATTTTAGGACTCAAATGGATGTAAAATAATTTTAGGTTTCAAATGGGACTAAATATATTTTAGGTGTCGAATGGGTGTAAAATATTTTAGGTGTCAAATGGGTATAAAAATATTTTAGGTGTCCAATGGGTGTAAAAATATTTTAGGTGTCCAATGGGTGTAAATATATATCACGTCTCAACTAGGTGTAAACATTATTGGGTATCAAATAGGTGTAAAATGGGACGAAAAAAAATTAGGTGTCAAATGGGTGTAAAAATATTTTAGATTTCAAATGGGTGTGAAAAGATTTAAGTTGTGAAATGGGTGTGAAAATATTTTTGATCCCAAATGGGTGGAAAAATAAGATAGGTGTCAAATGGGTGTAAATATATTTTAGTCTTCAAATGGGCGTAAAAATGTTTTAGGTGTTAAATGGGTGTGTAGATAATTTAGGTGTCAAATGGGTGTAAAAATATTGTAGGTGTCGAATAGGTGTAAATTTATTTTAGGTTTCAAATGGGAGTAAATATATTTTAGGTGTCGAATGGGTCTAAAATAATTTAGGTGTCAAATGGGTGTAAAAATATTTTAGGGGTCCAATGGGTGTAAAAATATTTTAGGTGTCCAATGGGTGAAATATATATGACGTCTCAATTAGGTGTAAAAATTATTGGGTATCAAATAGGTGTAAAATGGGACTTAAAAAAATTAGGTGTCAAATGGGTGTAAAAATATTGTAGATTTCAAATGGGTGTGAAAAGATTTAAGTTGTGAAATGGGTGTGAAAATATTTTTGATCCCAAATGGGCGCAAAAATAAGATAGGTGTCAAATGGGTCTAAATATATTTTAGTCGTCAAAAGGGCGTAAAAATGTTTTAGGTGTTAAATGGGTGTAAAGATATTTTAGGTGTCAAATGGGGGTAAAAATATTTTAGGTTTCAAATGGGTGTAAAAATATTTCAGGTGTGAAATGTGCATAGAAATAATTTACGTCTCAATTAGGTGTAAAAACTTTTAGGTATAAAATAGGTGTAAAGCGGGGGTAAAAAAAATTAGGTGCGAAATTGGTGTAAAAATATTTCAGGTATCAAATAGGTATAAAATTATTTTAGGTGTCGAATGGGTGTAAAAATATTTTTGGTGTCAAATGGGTGTAAATATATTGTGGGTGTCAAATGGGTGTAAAAAAATTTTAGGTTTCCAATAGGTGTAAAAATATTTTAGGACTCAAATGAATGTAAAATAACTTTAGGTTTCAAATGAGAGTAAATATATTTTAGGTGTCGAATGGGTGAAAAATATTTTAGGTGTCAAATGGGTGTAAAAATATTTTAGGTGTCCAATGGGTGTAAAAATATTTTAGGTGTCCAATGGGTGTAAATATATATCACGTCTCAATTAGGTTCAAAAGTTATTGGGTATCAAATAGGTGTAAAATGGGACTAAAAAAAATTAGGTGTCAAATGGGTGTAAAAATATTTTAGATTTCAAATGGGTGAGAAAAGATTTAAGTTGTGAAATGGGTGTGAAAATTTTTTTGATCCCAAATGGGTGGAAAAATAAGATAGGTGTCAAATGGGTGTAAATATATTTTAGTTGTCAAATGGGCGTAAAAATGTTTTAGGTGTTAAATGGGTGTGTAGATAATTTAGGTGTCAAATGGGTGTAAAAATATTTTTGGTGTCAAATGGGTGTAAATATATTTTAGGTGTCAAATGGGTGTAAAAATATTTTAGGTGTGAAATGTGCGTAGAAATATTTTACGTCTCAATTAGGTGTAAAAACTTTTAGGTATAAAATAGGTGTAAAGCGGGGGTAAAAAAGATTAGGTGTGAAATGGGTGTAAAAATATTTCCGGTTTCAACTGGGTATAAAATTATTTTAGGTGTCGAATGGGTGTAAAAATATTTTTGGTGTCAAATGGGTATAAATATATTTTAGGTGTCAAATGGGTGCAAAAATATTTTAGTTCCCAATAGGTGTAAAAAAATTTTAGGATTCAAATGGATGTAAAATAATTTTAGGTTTCAAATGTGAGTAAATATATTTTAGGTGTCGAATGCGTGTAAAATATTTCGGTGTCAAATGGGTGTAAAAATATATTAGGTGTCCAATGGGTGTAAAAATATTTTAGGTGTCCAATGGGCGTAAATATATATGACGTCTCAATTAGGTGTAAAAATCATTGGTTATCAAATAGGTGTAAAATTCGACAAAAAAAATTAGGTGTCAAATGGGTGTAAAAAGATTTTAGATTTCAAATGGGTGTGAAAATATTTTTGATCCCAAATGGGTGCAAAAATAAGATAGGTGTCAAATGGGTGTAAATATATTTTATTCGTCAAATGGGCGTAAAAATTGTTTTAGGAGTTAAATGGGTGTATAGATAATTTAGGCGTCAAATGGGTGTAAAAATATTTTAGGTGTCGAATATGTGCAAATTTATTTTAGGTTTCAAATGGGTGTAAAAATATTTCAGGTGTGAAATGTGCGTAGAAATATTTTACGTCTCCATTAGGTGTAAAACTTTTAGGTATAAAATAGGTGTAAAGCGGGGGTAAAAAAAATTAGGTGTGAAATGGGTGTAAAAATATTTCAGGTATCGAATGGGTATAAAATTATTTTAGGTGTCGAATGGGTGTAAAAATTTTTTTGGTGTCAAATGGGTGTAAATATATTTTAGGTGTCAAATGGGTGTAAAAATATTTTAGGTGTGAAATGTGCGTAGAAATATTTTACTTCTCCATTAGGTGTAAAAACTTTTAGGTATAAAATAGGTGTAAAGCGGGGGTAAAAAAAAATAGGTGTGAAATGGGGGTAAAAATATTTCAGGTTTCAAATGGGTATAAAATTATTTTAGGTGTCGAATGGGTGTACAAATATTTTTGGTGTCAAATGGGTATAAATATATTTTAGGTGTCAAATGGGTGTAAAAATATTTTAGTTTCCAATAGGTGTTTAAAAATTTTAGGACTCAAATGGATGTAAAATAATTTTAGGTTTCAAATGAGAGTAAATATATTTTAGGTGTCGAATGCGTGTAAAATATTTAGGTATCAAATGGGTGTAAAAATATATTAGGTGTCCAATGGGTGTAAAAATATTTTAGGTGTCCAATGGGTGTAAATATATATGACGTCTCAATTAGGTGTAAAAATCATTGGTTATCAAATAGGTGTAAAATTCGACAAAAAAAATTAGGTGTCAAATGGGTGTAAAAATATTTTAGATTTGAAATGGGTGTGAAAAGATTTAAGTTGTGATATGGATGTCAAAATATTTTTGATCCCAAATGGGTGCAAAAAGAAGATAGGTGTCAAATGGGTGTTAATATATTTTAGTCGTCAATATTGCATAAAAATGTTTTAGCTGTTAAATGGGTGTAAATATGTTTTAGGTGTCAAATGGGTGTAAAAATATTTTAGGTGTCTAATAGGTGTAAATATATTTTAGGTTTCAAATAGGTGTAAATATATTTCAGGTGTGAAATGTGCGTAGAAATATTTTATGTCTCAATTAGGTGTAAAAACTTTTAGGTATAAAATAGGTGTAAAGCGAGGGTAATAAATATTAGGTGTGAAATGCGTGTAAAAATATTTCAGGTATCAAATGGGTATAAAATTATTTTAGGTGTGGAATGGGTGTAAAAATATTTTTGGTGTCAAATGGGTGTAAATATATTTTAGGTGTCAAATGGGTATAAAAATATTTTAGGTTTCCAATAGGTTTAAAAATATTTTAGGACTCAAATGGATCTAAAATAATTTTAGGTTTCAAATCGGAGTAAATATATTTTAGGTTTCAAATAGGTGTAAAAATATTTCAGGTGTCAAATGCGTATAAAATTATTTTAGGTGTCGAATGGGTGTAAATATATTTTTGGTGTCAAATGGGTGTAAATATATTTTAGGTGTCAAATGGGTGTAAAAATATTTTAGGTTTCCAATAGGTGTAAACATATTTAAGGGCTCAAATAGATGTAAAATAATTTTAGGTTTCAAATGGGAGTAACTATATTTTAGGTGTCAAATGGGTGTAAAAATGTTTTAGGTATCAAATGGGTGTAAAAATATTTTAGGTGCCCAATGGGTGTAAAAATATTTTAGGTGTCCAATGGGTGTAAAAATGTATGAAGTCTCAATTAGGTGTAAAAATTATTGGGTATCAAATAAGTGTAAAATAGGAGTAAAAAAAATTAGGTGTCAAATGGGTGTAAAAAAATTTTAGGTGTCTAATAAGTGTAAATATATTTTAGGTTTCAAATGGGTGTAAAAATATTTCAGGTGTGAAATGTGCGTAGAAATATTTTACGTCTCAATTAGGTGTAAAACCGTTTAGGTATAAAATAGGTGTAAAGTGGCGGTAAACAAAATTAGATGTCAAATGGATGTAAAAATATTTCAGGAGTCAAATGCGTATAAATTTATTTTAGGTGTCGAATGGGTGTAAAAATATTTTTTGGTGTCAAATGGGTGTAAATATATTTTAGGTGTCAAATGGGTGTAAAAATATTTTAGGTTTCCAATAGGTGTAAACATATTTTAGGACTCAAATGGATGTAAAATAATTTTAGGTTTCAAATGGGAGTAAATATATTTTAGGTGTCAAATGGGTGTAAAATATTTTAGGTGTCAAATGGGTATAAAAATATTTTAGGTGTCCAATGGGTGTAAAAATATTTTAGGTGTCCAATCGCTGTAAAAATATTTCAGGTGTCCAACGGGTGTAAAAATAAATGACGTCTCAATTAGGTGTAAAAATTATTAAGCATCAAATAGGTGTAAAATAGGAGTAAAAAAAATTAGATGTCAAATGGGTGTAAAAATATTTTAAATTTCAAATGGGTGTGAAAAGATTTAAGTTGTGAAATGGGTGTGAAAATATTTTTGATCCCAAATGGGTGCAAAAATAATATAGGTGTCAAATGGGTCTAAATATATTTTAGTCGTTAAATGGGCGTAAAAATGTTGTAGGTGTTAAATGGGTGTAAATATATTTTAGGTGTCAAATGGGTGTAAAAATATTTAAGGTGTCTAATAGGTGTAAATATATTTTAGGTTACAAATGGGTGTAAAAATATTTCAGGTGTGAAATTTGCCTAGAAATATTTTACGTCTAAAGTAGGTGTAAAGACTTTTAGGTATAAAATAGGTGTAAAGTGGGTGTAAAAAAAATTAGGAGTGAAATGGGTGTAAAAATATTTCAGGTGTCAAATGCGTATAAAATTGTTTTAGGTGTGGAATGGGTGGAAAAATATTTTAGGTGTCTCAATTAGGTTTAAAAACTTAGGTATCAAATAGGTGTAAAGTAGGAGTAAAAAAAATTACGTGTCAAATGGGTGTAAAAATATTTCAGGTATCAAATGGGTATAAAATTATTTTAGGTGCCGAATGGTGGTAAAAAAATTTTTGGTGTCAAATGGGTGTAAATATATTTTAGGTGTCAAATGGGTGTAAAAATATATTAGGTTTCCAATAGGTGTAAAAATATTTTAGGACTCAAATTGATATAAAATAATTTTAGGTTTCAAATGGGAGTAAATATATTTTAGGTGTCAAATGGGTGTAAAATATTTTAGGTGTCAAATAGGTGTAAAAATATCTTAGGTGTCCAATGGGTGTAAAAATATTTTAGATGTCCAATGGCTGTAAAAATATTTTAGTTGTCCAATGGGTGTAAAAATAAATGACGTCTCAATTAGGTGTAAAAATTATTAGGTATCAACCAGGTGTAAAATGGGAGTAAAAAAAATTAGGTGTCAAATGGGTGTAAAATATTTTAGGTGTCAAATGGGTGTAAAATATTTTAGGTGCCAAATGGGTGTAAAAATATTTTAGGTGTCCAATGGCTGTAAAAATATTTTAGTTGTCCATTGGGTGTAAAAATATATGACGTCTCAATTAGGTGCTAAAATCATTGGGTATCAAATAGGTGTAAAAAGGGAGTAAAAAAAATTAGGTGTCAAATGGGTGTAAAAATATTTTAGATTTGAAATGCGTGTAAAAATATTTTAGATTTCAAATGGATGTGAAAAGATTTAAGTTGTGAAATTGGTGTGGAAATATTTTTGATCCCAAATGGGTGCAAAAATAAGATAGGTGTCAAATGGGTGTAAATATATTTTAGTCGTCAAATGGGCGTAAAAATGTTTTGGTGTCAAATGGGTGTAAATATATTTCAGGTGTCAAATGGGTGTAAAAATATTTTAGGTGTCTAATAGGTGTAAATATATTATAGGTTACAAAGAGGTGTATAAATATAAATGACGTCTCAATTAGGTGTAAAAATTATTAGGTATCAAACAGGTGTAAAATGTGAGTAAAAAAAATTAGGTGTCAAATGGGTGTAAAATATTTTAGGTGTCAAATGGGTGTAAAATATTTTAGGTGTCAAATGGGTGTAAAAATATTTTAGGTGTCCAATGGGTGTAAAAATATTTTAGGAGTCCAATGGCTGTAAAAATATTTTAGGTGTCCAATGGGTGTAAAAATAAATGACGTCTTAATTAGGTGTAAAAATTATTAGGTATCAAACAGGTGTAAAATGGGAGTAAAAAAAATTAGGTGTCAAATGGGTGTAAAATATTTTAGGTGTCAAATGGGTGTAAAATATTTTAGGTGTCAAATGGGTGTAAAAATATTTTAGGTGTACAATGGGTGTAAAAATATTTTAGTTGTCCATTGGGTGTAAAAATATATGACGTCTGTAACACCCCAACTAGAATTCAGTGCTACTAGATGTTCTTTACTTGTCTAATGTATCATTTACTTAAGGAAAAATTTATTTGT
>Ga0209389_1001007_pt1 | contig 18718 bp, 12 predicted proteins | sample CowpearedBW_FD_187526 | JGI IMG/M metagenome (GOLD analysis project Ga0209389, IMG submission 187526) | Root nodule microbial communities of legume samples collected from California, USA - Cow pea red BW (SPAdes) (version 2) | ecosystem: Host-associated > Plants > Roots > Nodule | place: USA...
TTTTATGATGTAAAATATTGTTTTCACGATTTTTTACGTAATTATTTTAATTTTCTAATTCATTACTATAAATGTATTTTTATCACCACAATTATATAACTATAATATAATATAATAATTTAATTTCATTGTATGAAGTTCAAAATATTAAGAATTTATGTTTAAATTTGAATTAATGTTACTTTTTTTATTCGTGGTTTTATTTAAATAGTACATTATAATCTTTATTAATGTATAAAAAAATATTTCATTATAATCTACATAAAGGAAGTAAACATTTGAGATATTTTTAAATTCAAATATTTTTTTAACTTGATCAATTTTGTTTCATTAACCTTTTAAAAATTAATGGATGTTTTGGTTGTTATGGAATTTTATTTATCTATAATTGCATAATATTTTATATAATTATTTCACTTTTATCTAATTTGTTATTTGATACTCTAATTTAAAAGTTATACAATTACTATTTATTTCTAACTATATAACACTAAATACAGCTCTTTATATTGAATATTTTATAATATTATATTTAATTTTTGATATTTTTTTATAACAAAAGTGAGTATGCATGTGAATTTTTATTTGGGATGAAGATAAGATAATAAAACTTATCCACGTTCCACTTGTTGTCATATCTAAATATGTACACTTTTAAGTAAAAGTCTGAGGTTAAAATAAAAACTTTATCTGATCTAAATATTATATATTTAATTGATGACTTGTTTGTTAGTAGTGAATTTGAAGTCTAACTTAATTCTACAAAATTGGTTTATATTGTAAGATTTACATTCTACTTATGTATTATGAAATTGCTTTATCTCTAATCGATGTAAAATTTTCAATAAAGTTATTCGTAAATTCTTTACGTGAAGTTAAAAAAGAAAAAAAAATGAAAGATGTAAAAGTAGATTATAAATCCAGGTACATTTCGAAAATTTAAAGTATAAGATCGGGGATGACAAAAATAATCTTTTATGATTCTTGAAGGATATCACATGTTCTAATCTCGGAATCAATCATGCAGCTCGTTCTTTAATTTTACTCTTATTTAAAGAAAAATAATATCTATTCATATTGAAATGATTCGTCTTTTCCCAAAACCATTTTGAAGAACAAAATACAGCGTAAAATTAGGTGTTGAACCGAACAGAAAATTTGTATCCTGATTAGCTAAAACAACATGAAGTTCTGAGTTTGGAATTTGGTGACATAAAAGGAAAAAGGATAAAGCGAGAGACTTGAGCACATAAATTAGAAGACGATAAAAGGGGCATTTAAATGTGGTTGTGGTGTCTTAATCTAAATCTTAATCATTTGAGCGTGTTAATGGTAAAATTTTGGATGGGTTTCAAATCGAATTTAAAAGTTGTCTACACATAAATGAATAAGGTAGTTCTTATAATTAGGTGGCTTAGGTAGCAAAACCATACGTTACTTTCTTCCTCATTTGGTGAAAGCATATCATATTTGGAATTTATGTGAAGAAGAAAGTAAGTAGTTGCTGGAGAATTCCTTTCTTTACAACTTTTCTCCACATGTTTATGGAATCTGTCTCATTCATCTACTTCTATAACACACTATTTTCACACTTTTCAATATCAACTACTTTACCCAAACCAACATTTACAGGTTCAGCTTCAAGAACTTGGACCCAACCCAACCCTTCTTTTTTAATAATATCATGTATACTAAAATATTATGTAAAGTATGATTCAGATGGGTATTGTGTTAACCAATTCGGTTAAAGCGGTCATGTTTCAAATACGGATAGATCTTACCTAGGTTTACAAAATTGATCTCATTAAATATTTGAAATAAGTATCAATGAAAATAAGTTTTAATCTTGTTCTACTATTTTCATTAGAGATAATTAAGAATTACAAACAAACTCAGCTCATAGGTGTAAACTTATCATAGGTTGACTTAAAACATGGTCAGTTCAACTCGACTCATTTTTGTGTGAGTCAAAAATTTTGCTACTCGACCTAATCCATTATGGGTTAATAGGTTGACTCACTGCTCATTAACGAATGTTTTCTTTTTTATAATTTATTTTATATATTTATTGTATTACAATGAGAATGAATTAACTTAATTTATTTTTTATAATAGTGAAATCAAATTGTAAATCCAATTCTCGAAATATTATTATAAAGATAATAGTTAAATATTAAAATCAATATATATATATATATATATATATATATAAAATAAAAAATATATTAATTAAATATATAAAAATAATATTTAAATAAAAAAATAAATATATATATATATATATATATATATATAACTTAACAAATAAATTAATTAAACATTCAAATATTATTGAGCAACATTATAATATTTAAAAATATGAGATTGTGAACCTATATAAGTAGAAGTAGTAAATAATTATAACAAAAAGATTTAAAAATTTGTTGGTGAGTTAAATGAGTTGGGTTAAGTTCAACCGACTCTTGAAAAAATTAAATATTTTTCAATCCAATCCAGCTTCTATCCGTAGTGAGACGGATTGACTCATGTTAAAATCTGTTTTAACATCTCTATATTTAAGTCTATTCTAATTTTAACGATTTTTTTTTATATTGATTGAAATATGGGTATGAATATCGATTATACCCGTTTTTCTTTTGTTAAATTGATATGGGAACATATGAATGAATATGTATAAGTTCCGTCCTATAGTTATTTTCATTTTAAATTGTTAACACACCTTTCAAGTTAATTGGTAGTATAAAATATTTATATCAACTCTTCTTTGATCCTTGTTTTTATAACTCTTTTAAAAGTCATACATTTGATTATTTTGACTCTTTTATATAATTGTTTTAGCTTTATTTAATTATTATTTAATATCTTATTTGGACTTTATACTATCGTAATTTTTTTATTTTATATTTGATGTTGGAGAAAAACAAATGTGCATTATTTTGCCATTTAATGTGATAATATGATATTTTTGTTGTTGTTGTGAGATAAAAATGACAAATGAGAAAAAAAATTATATCCATTAAATATGAGAATAGTGATCAACTTTACTTTATTTTATTTTATTTTAAGATGAGATATTCAAATTTGGACTCGACTAAAACATTGCATCATGAGAATAATCCTGTTTGAGTTAAATAAAAATATTTTGAATGATAAAAATCTTTTATATATATATATCTACAACATAAATTTAAGATTTAAACAATCTTACAGCAATTAATCTATAAAGTGTGTTAGATGAAACATTAAAATAATTTTTAAATTTCTTAATTAACTTATAAGTGAATTTGATTAAGCAAGATGATTCCATACATAGTCTTATTTTAAGTTATTTTTATAAATTATTTCAATTAATCTATGTTTTTATGTTTTCATTCATACTAATTTATTCAAACTTCATTTTTATTTCAGTTATATCAAATACTTATAAGTTAAAGAATTATTCTTACACGTATAAGTTAGTTTATAACTTATTAACTCATTATAAAATAAAAATTTGCACTCTGTTTGATAAGATAGAATACTATTGTGGGTACGAAATCAATTATCGTTTAATTATAGTGTGCCTCTGAATTCAGTGGCAGTTTGAAAGTAAGTTGTTATGCACAGAAGTGTTGATAAACAGAAAGCTTATTACTTGAAGTCAATATAATTTCCATTTTAATGTGTTATATATGTTTAACAATTAATCTCTCACATCAACCCAAATAATGCCATTTAGGCAAATAGTTTCCATTTAGGTTTATTTGGTCCTACGCACCTGTTTCAAACCCTACCATGTTTACCTATTTTAGGTGAAATGATACACACAGTTTCAATTCAATCTCATAATAATTAATGTCACTGCAATTATTTACTTCCTCCTCTAATTTTTTAAACCTTTTTCTTTCAATGTCAAATCCTTGTAAACTCCACTTTGCTACAAATATAGAAAAAATACTATTTTAAAATTATTTTTTATATAAATTCATCTTTCTTAGAAGTTACTATATATATTGTAGTAAGTTAGACTTACTAGTTCAAATCTTTATATATTTTTTTATCAACATTAATTGTTAATATTTTGTTAACGATGAAAAGTGGGTTTTAGTCTAATTCCAATCCCACAAATCAGCAGTTTGTAAAGTGAGATTTGCATTCATAGTCCGATAGGAGGTGAACAGAATAAATTTTTGGGTTAAATATGTTTTTGGTCCCTCAAGTTTCAGTAAAATTTGAAATTAGTCTCTCCTTGAAACTTTTGACCAATTTAGTTGTTCATCTTTAGAAATGCGTGGATTTAGTCCTTTTAATCAAATTTTGTTAAGTTTATTTTAAGTTTTAAACGCGTTTTATGATAATATTTGAGTTAATATTTAAACGAAAATTGGTCAAACGATGTAAACAATTCAAATACTATCATGAAATGTCCTTGAAACGTTAGATAAACTTAACAAAATCTGGTTAAAAGGATTAAATCCATACATTTCTAAAGAAGAATGACTAAATTGGTCAAAAGTTTCAAAGATGGACCAATTCCAAATTTCACTTAAACTTGAGGGACCAAAAACATATTTAACCATACATTTTTTAAATAACTGCTCTGGTGTCATGTTAGAGAAGTAGACTTTAAGTCTATCTCAACCCTTCACAAAACCAGTTTGTGAGGTGATATTTGCACCCTATTTATATATTTCATATACTATGAAATTATCTTATCTTTAGTTGATGTGAGATTTTTAACCAGTATCACCAAAAGTTTTCTTGAAATTTCTTTTTGTCAGAAGAAAAATGTCTAATAACTATCAAATTAAAAAAATTAAGCTTTTTATAACACCATAATTTTTTTTTTCTTTTTATAAATGAAGCTTGACTTTTATACGCTCAACTCGATCGATTAATTTCATTTATATTCCTACCTTGCTATGAATGATTTTCCTTTTACTGCAGAAATTTTATAGAGTATACCCCATGCATTCAATTTTATGATTCTTATCCTTTTGGTAATAAAATAAACATTTATTTCTTTCACGTGATACATATATGGAAACGCAACTAAATTCAAAACAACATTGATCGGTACAACAGTAACAATATGTAACTTTTAATCAAGTAATCTAAGTTCGTACCCTAATAATATCACTTCTAAATATGAATTAATAAATCGTGAGGCTAATATAAAGTGTTAAGAATTAAAAAAAAAAAATCTTAAAAACACTTTAAACTTATATCTAAACATACCTTTAAACGTGAGTATAAAAGTAAACCTAAAATAGTAACAACTAATAATTTCATTTCAGAGTTAGAAACACGATAATTAATTCTAATTTTTTTTTCTATTTTTAACATTATCACCCTCATAAAGTATATTTTTAACCAATTTAATCTCGACGTTGTCGATTCCTAAATATACTTGAACATAAGCCAAAATATTTGTTATGTTGTTATTGTTTTGTTAAATGTGGATGATAACAACATTTAGATGTTTTATTCCCTACAGTGAAATATTGGGATTTGATTTAGGTGGAATCACGTAATTAATAGTTTTGGAACTGTTCGATAAAGATTGATGAGTCGCATATCAATTTGAAGTGAAGATCAAATGGAAATCATGGAACGAGGATAATTGCATTAATATTAAAAACATAGGGTTGTTTGGAGTTTGAGAAGAGTGGTATTCATTTTTTTTGTTGAATTTATTGTATTGGTGATTAATGGTTGGGAACCCACATACTAAATGAACATAATGTATGTCAGACATTTCTCACATGGACACTGTGGCCAAAGTCAAAGAATACATTTCTTTGTCAACCTTTAGACCCAAAAAAATAATGAAATTGCATTTTTTAAAAATGTATAAGATTTAAGAAGACTATATATTTATAAGATTTGAAAGCATCCGAAAGTTATAATAAACACTCAAAGTTACAAAAGTCCATATAAAACTAAACATTTTTTTTCAATCTAGTATTAACTATACCAGGTGCAAACCTAGAATGAAATATTTTTAGCACAAAATTACTTGACCATTAATAGTAAAGTTAAATTGTAGAACTACCAACAGCATTGAGTAAATTCACTATGATGTTGTAGGAGGATACAGTTCCCATAGCCCCACGGTTGTGTCTTCCGATGCAGAGGCCATAAGTTTACAATCAGAGGAATAAGTTACAGCGTTGCACTGCAATGTCAGACAAAAACAGTGAGTCAAATTATGAAAATAGATACTTCAGATTGCCCCAGATATAAGAAACAGTGACTTACTGTGCCATGGTGATACTTCAAAATAGCTAAAGCATTTCCCTTGCGGTAATTATATATCCTCACCCTACCATAAACACAACAGAGATATCAAATTGCAGCACTAGTACCACCAATGAGGAGTAGCATTTGAACCCGGTCTTGTGCTCAAACTTGTGTGTATGAAAAAAAATGGGTTCTAAATAGATCACCTCCCAGGAAAGAAATGCACCACTCGTTTTGATTTATGCTAAATCAAATATATATTGAAACTAGAAATTCAGTCAATCTATCTAATAGTAGAGATTTGTTATATTTTTAATGATTTCTATCAAATCTCAAATAATTGAAATGTTTATAGATATGGTCTAATAATGAAAATTGACATATTTTTAAATATCATATTATTCATTAGAATTAAGTGATGTGATAAACTTTTACATAATTTCAAATCGTATAAATTTTCTATACATAATCTAATCAATAAAGGCATGGAATTCAACGGTTGAATACAATATATTTGCATTTTATAAAAAGTTCGTTTTATTTGACTAAGCATTACATCTGGCACATAGATCCTAACTCATTTAAAAATGCTTGTGCAATGCATAATAAACTTTATAGTTTATGTAAAGGAATTTCTCCAATTGATAGTCACATATTTCGGTCATTTAGATAGATACCTGTGATCCCAGCCAGCAGTTGCAGCAATTTTTCCATCAGGTCGAATTGAGACGCCTGATATGCCTGGTCGATCCAAACTGATTTCTTTCTTAACTACACAAGTACCCTACAGTCAACATGATTTATATAAGAAAAAATACAAAGAAGCTGAAACAGGGCATAATTGGATGTGTGGTTGTTTGTACAGTCAGAACAAAAATTGGATAGTGTTAACGACATGGGGACCTCGGAAGAAGGAACCTGGAGTTGGAAGTTCAAATGGAGAAGAGAGCTAGTTGAGCGGGAGAAGATTGCTTAATTGAGTTGGAGAACACTGTAAGTAGGGTGGTGAAAATTAAAACAAAAGTTCAAGACGAGTGGAAGGGTGACGTGTGGGGAGTATATGGTGAAGTCTTCTTACTTAGTTCTACAGGGCAACAGGTAATAACTCGGTAAGACAAAGTTTACAAAGAAGTATGGGAGGCTAAGGTACCACCAAAGATAAGCTTTTTTACATGGAGGATGATCTGAAACAGGTTACCAACTAGGGATAACTTGTTTAGGAGGAATATTCCTCACGAGGATTCTGACTGGAGCTGTCCGATGTGTACTCTAAACCAGAATCATTAGTACACATTTTGTTCACATGCTGATTGGGTTTGGAAAACTTGTTATGGCTGGGTGGAGGTAAGTACTGTGTTCTCGGAGTCAGTGGAAGCATACTTTAAGCAGCATTAACAAGGGCAGAGTTTATTTAATAAAGAGATATGGGGTTTATTATGGTTTGTGATTACCTTCATGTATATGGAAAGAAAGGAATAGGTCCGCATTGGAGGGGAAAATGTTCTGTGGCCAGGAAGTGATTCAGAACATAACGAAAGGGAAAGACAGAAGAAAACACAGTTGTTTTGATATTGTTTTACCATGTATGCAAGGAAGCCAGAGAGTCAGAAAATCATAAAAACAAAATAAACTGATAATTGGAACATAAACACTAACTTAAGCAGGATCTACAGATAATGTTAATTATAAGAAGCATAACAGATTACTTCTTAAGACTTTTCTTCTTATCACATGAAGATTGGAATGATGACAATTAACAACAACTTTTAGGAGCAAGAAGTTTCAGTAGAAGAAATTAAAAGTAAAAGGATGTTACCGAAGAATGCTCCAAGCTGTACATTATAATTTTGTCATCTGCTGCTCCTGAGATACCCCCTTTGCAAGACCCGTCAATACAGATGCTCATAACTAAAAGATTAATCAGTTGTTAACTAGTTGTATCAAAAGATAAAATGAAATCTTAGGAAGCTAATTTCCACACCTGGCTCAGAATGAAATTTTACAGAAGTTACCGGAACTCTAGGATTCCGTATATCCCACCAAAGCATGGAACCATCCTCATATCTACATTGGGGTATAGGATGAGACTGTAGTCAATACCTTATAACCTTAGACTCCTATTTATTACTAATTGGGTTACGTACCCCTATTACATGTACAAGCTCAAGGCCACTAAAAAGTTAAATAAAGGGAAACATAAAAAGGAAAAAAAATCTAAGAGAATCCTTATATATGATATTCAAGATATTCTATAACACTCCTTCCAGCAAAAGTTTTGTTACAGGAAGAAAACATGCATTCACAAAAAGAAAGAAAACTAGCCCAACTAGCCAAAGAACTTGCCAACTAGCACCCTCCCTGAATCACAAAGCCTTCAATTCAGTACAGAACTTGGCTACCTTCGCTAGATACTACACAAAATCCAGACAGGTAGAATGAATAGAAGCAAAAACTGGAATTGAAAGGGTTCTCTCCGAAGATATAAAAAAAGGCAGGAGTGGGAAGAGAGTGGAAGAACTTGCTGATTTGGCTAGTTATACTTAAATGGGTCATCCACTCAAGAGAGGCAGTTTTGGCCAGGTGTGAGAGACAGAAATTTTGGTGTGGTTCTTTGCTAGTCTTTCAGGTATAAGCTTTGGTAGTGGAGCCAATGGCTTGGTGCATTAACTGAGTTTTAGAGGGTTTATCATTGAGTAATCTTCTCCTTTTCATCTGACAGTTAATTTCTTGTGTCATTTGCCTTCACTACCAAGCCACAAAAAAGGAACCCATCCAAGATTGATTCCGTAATCTCAACCTTGTACCATGGTGAAGTGTCCAGCAACAATACGACTAATAACTTAAATCATCAAAATTTTATAATCGAAACACATTTCTTATATTCTATAGCAAATATGAACTACACCGATTATGGGTATTTTTAATTAACGGTTAGAGGAGAACATCTTGATCATTGAATAAACATGAACAGTCAAGAGAACATCAAGTTTATAGTAATTATGTGACACCTAAATAACTTCTAATATTGGTCATCCATGTGATAATTAATGGTCAACATTGGTTCATTTCACTTTTCATAATAATTAGTCTCACATCATATAACCTCGAACAGATCAAAAGGAACCAAAAGGAACAAACATTGACCATTCAATCTCACAAGGATGGCCAGTATCAGAACTTGGGGAACAAGACCACTGAAAAAGAAAAGTCACAGACTATTATGTTCTAACCCTATACCATATATACTTGATCCAAGCATCGTGTTTTGCTCTCTCCACTGAAAGACATCTTCACTACATGCTCAACATAATACACTTACAGGTCTGAGAGAGGAAGGGAGGAGAAAAGAGGTTTGAGACTATACCCAGCCAAGACATTTAAAAATCCTTGTGATTCCGATGATAAAAACAATTGAAGGGTCATGCACATCCCTGACAAGAAGAAGCTGTGCTGATTCAGTGAAAGTATTTTTATAAATTATAAGCAACAAAATGTTAGAAAGAAGGGAGGATGCTGATATGGAAAAATAATGTAAGCATCATGAAAGCACAAGGTATCCTGAGAAAAGAGATTTTTAAAAAATTGATGGTAAAGGTGAACCTCAATATAGACCCAAAAAAAAATCTCTACCTCTGTTGCTAACACTTGAAGAGTTACTGGGATTGCTTGAAGCGAGTTGTACAATTTTTTGAGCTGACTTGAGATCCCAAATTTCAACCTTTAAAGTGATTGAATAGATGAGCATACGGGTTCGTTCATAATTTGACAATGAAATATATCTAAAAAGAATAAATTAAGTTTTACATGAGAAAGGTACGCATACCTCTGAAGAGTTCTCCCCTGACAAAGCCACATATTGTAGCCCTTCACTACATGTATTTTCTGTGAATACAATGAGATTTCATGAATCTCACTTGTATAATATCAAAGTATCTTTCAGTAATATAAAGTATAAACACTTTAGGAACACAAAAGGAAAAATATAGAACTGCAAGATGAGAAATTCAGTCCACCACGGCAGTATCTCCAAATTTGCAGCCTTTAAAAATAAGATTAAAGGACTCAAAGAAGACCCTATAAAAAAGTTGACAGTGGAACTATTAAATTTCAAATATCTATTATCATGCACACAAGCAAAAGTGTACTGAGTGCATGTTTGGTTGAGGTTAATTTTGGAAAAATGATTTTTTTTTCTTCAAACTAATAAAGTAAGCAACTATATCTTAAAAATAAGTTGAACCAAACAATATAGGTCTGAAAATTTTAGGATGATGTCAAACCATACTATTTTATGTGTATAAGAGAAAAATAACAGCAGTAGTAGTAATAAATATGTTCACATAACTTCTTGCAAGCTCAAATACAGTTTTTTCCTCTATTTTGCAAATGTGCAAGTCATTCACAACAAGTTTTACAGAAGTAGCCAGGGTATGCATGCTGATGCTTAGGGTTGCAAAAGATAAAAACAACGTAAGTTAGATGATAAGATTCTATCATTCCAAAACCATCATGCCAACACAAGATTACCTAATCCAATACCTTTAAGTTATAGTATTGAAATCACTAGAGTTCATTGATGCCTTGTTATTTTAATATTGTAAAAAAAAGAAGAGGGAATTCTAAATTCAGAATAAAAAGACTGTCAGAAGTTTCAAAACTTCATAAACTTCAAATATAGAATTCAACTAACAAACCTCCAAAGCTTTTAGAACAACTTTGATTGGTGTAAGCCTCGTCCCTTTTAACCTCGGGAATTTCTCTATCAGACATTCCTCCTGGCTCTCCTCTGTAGCAATCTTCTAATTCTTTCCCTTGTGTTGACCAAACAGAATCATTCTTCATCACGGAAAATTTGCAAAAGTGGTAACTGTTTGTCTTGATTGTAAGTGATGGGATCCTGTGTTTGGAGGTGCAGAAAAACAGAAGGTAAGATAATAACAAGAACATTTCCGTAGCTTCTATCAAAAAACACAAGCTATCCTTTTAATTAAAAAAGGATGAGACATTTGTAGAAGTTGAAGTAGTACAACACCTTGACAAACCAGCATCATCAAATTCCCAAATTTTTACAGTTCCATCCCTACCCTGGCTACACATATACAGAATAATGAATATCGATAAAGCAAAAATATACTTAGATACTAAAACAGAACCAGGGGAGATCAAGTAGAAAGGATGCACCTGGCAAATTTATTGGTTCCGAGGGAAGAAACACAAGCAACAGCAACAATACCATGTGCAGCACTATGTAACCTGCAGTATAAAATTAATTTGTATCATGGATCATAATTTCTGAAAATGAATGATATTCTTCACAAATATGAATGCCCAAAAATCATAGAACTAAGCACCATGCAGATGACACAGTTCGATGCTGAAGGGTATCCCAAATTCGCACTTCACCATCAGCAGAACTGCAAGCAAGAAGAGGATGATGCAACTAATTATTAAGTGAAACTAATTGTATACGCAACCAACTAAATCTGGGAGTTCTTATGGCACACTGATGGGTATGGCATCCAAGGCAAGTCGTCTAAACATTTATTGAACACAGGTTTTACTGTTAGTGTTAAAAACTATAATAAAAGTAACTGGCAGCCAAAGAAATGCTTGATAGATATTGGATGCCAATCTACCATACCCAGGGAAAAAATGTGTACCAGAGTAATTCCCATAAAACAAATAACGACAAACATTTGCAATGAATACCCGGAGAATAATATCGGCTTAAAGGGATGAAAAGAAATGTCTGTGACCGAAGCTCGATGGCCTCGTAGCACTGCCACGGGATCAGGAGGAGGTCTTCTACTCATTCTCTGTTCTCCTTTATGGTCCAGTTGAAATGAACTGACATTAGGCCTTCCATAAAAAATCCATTAGGATGGTCAAAATAAAATCATAACAGTCACTGCGACAGAGTTGATTCTAAAAGCCTAAATAAGACTATAAGAGAAGCGAAAAAAGAAAAAAGAAAAAATCGCAGAGACCTTTAACATATCAATAACAGCAAATACAATGGTGATGATGGTAGAGTTCGCAAACTGCAAAAACCGAATACAAAATCTTGGCCAGCCTTCCGTTTAAGCCTGCACCCGAAGACAAAAAGCCCACGGGTACAGCCTATATCTTAAACGAAGATTAATTTTATAGACCGTGGCCGCCCCGCAAAAACCCAAAAAATGTTTAAGGAACCAATGATATTTAATTCCTACACACATTTCAAATGTTCAATGAAAAAAGAGGAAGAAAATTTACCAAAAAGAGGGTCGAATTTTTTCAACGCTCCTCTCGGAGTCGAGTGAGGTTGCTGCAGTGTCGCAGTCGAGATGGTTACCGTGTGGCGTGGCTGGGGTTTGTTATCAGGGGTCTGTGTAGCGGCAAAGGGAGAAGGAGAAGAAGTAGAAAGAAGTTTAGTGTGCCGATTCAAAGACTATCTATTTTCACTAAATTAAATTTATTTGATTTGTTGAAAACGCAAGCTTCACAAATGGGATCTCAAATGGTTTTGGTTCGCTAATCTACACTTATTTTTTTATCAAATAATTTCTTTCAAGATTTTGATTTTCTTGGATTCTTGTTCATGTGTGGTAACACTTAAATCTTCTATTTTTATAAAGAAGGTTTTTCAAGTGAATTTTCAATGGAATTGTTGGACAATTTTTTATCATTAATTTATTGTCTAAAAACAAAACCTATTCCTAAAACTTAAGAGCAATGTGAAAAGATGTTAGATGGCTAATAAGAGAAAACACGAAATTAGAATAAATTAATTATTAACAAATTTAAAGAAGTTATATTAAGTATCATGATCTTTTAAGATTGAATAAAATCTTGACCTTGCGGGAGACTTTTTGTTCTATTAAATTGAAGTCAAAGGATACCGTGTTTGCGTTTACAGCATGCACCATGATCATGGATGCGCGTCACTGCTCGCGTAAGCAGTTCCTGCGGTATCCATAATTTGCTATCTCATATAAATAGTTTAATTCCGTTGCCTTCTCAATTCGCATTCAAACTCTTTCCATTATTTTTTACTTTAATGATAATGATAATTTCAACCGATTGATTACAATTCCATTGATTGATTCCGCGTCTAAATCACTGTTGTTTTTGTTTTCTTGTTTTGGTATTGCGTGCTCCGCAATCTACCACCGTTAATAAATTCATCATACAATCAATTTTGAAGGAATAGCGCCGGAGATTCTTAATAATGTCAGAAACGATAAGAGAAAACAACGTCGGAGGAGTAACGTTGAAAAAGTCGAGAAGCTCCAGGTTCTGGCCTCGTTGGATTCCCACTTCCGTCGATGATATCATCGCTGCGGAGAAGCGCCTTCTCTCCGTCGTCAAGTAACTAATTCTAAACCCTAAATTTCAAATTTATTCGCCCCAAAAATTTTCGGGGATTCTTTGTGTTAAAATTAAAAATCTTGTATTTATACACCCGGGTTTTTATGTGCGTTTGGCTATTAAAACGATGGTGATTGATTGTTTGGGTATGGCAGAACCGGTTATGTTCAAGAGCACATTAACATAGGTGCTGGTCCTCCTGGCTCCAAAGTGAGATGGTTCCGCTCTGCTAGTAACGAGCCGCGGTTTATTCACAGCGTCACATTTGACAGTAAACCTGATGCTCCTACGCTTGTGATGATCCATGGTTATGCTGCTTCCCAGGGGTTCTTTTTTCGCAATTTTGATGTGCTTGCCTCTCGATTTAGAGTCATTGCTGTTGATCAACTTGGGTGAGTGAGTTATGCTTTTCTTCATCCTAATGTCGCCGCATTTTATTGTTGTCTCAAACTGCTTTTCTGGTCTTGTGCTTCATTTTGTTCTGGGAAAGGATAAGTGGATTGGATGTATCATAAAAAGATGGGTGCTCATTTATCTATCTTATTTGAGCCCTTTAATAAGTGTGTTGCTGTTGTACCTTCGAGATGGGCTTCTTTTGTTTACTATGGTAACTGAGGGGAGAAGCAGTGTCAAAATTTGGCGTTCTAATTTGCCATGTGCATATGATCGTGTCTTTTTCTCACTCCCAAATTTGAAACTTATTTTGCAGCTGGGGTGGATCAAGTAGACCTGATTTTACTTGCAAAAGCACCGAAGGTTAGTTAAGAGTTATGTTAAGAATGCAATGATATAGTTGGTTTGAAATTTGAACTGTGAAGTTTTGCTCAACTTGGAAGTCGCTACTTGGGGTAACTTCCTAGAAATCACAATTGGTTGTTGATCGTGCAGAAACTGAGGCATGGTTCATTGATTCTTTTGAGGAATGGAGAAAAGCCAAGAACTTGAGCAATTTTATACTACTTGGACATTCTTTTGGTGGTTATGTTGCTGCTAAATATGCACTGAAGGTGAATCTCTTCCCACATTGCACGGCGTTAAAAATTCATAGTGTGACTTTTTATTTTATTTTATTGATTGTTCTGATGCCTGTTGTGATCATTTTAATATAGCACCCTGAGCATGTACAACACTTGATTCTGGTTGGATCGGCTGGATTTTCACCAGAATCAGATGCAACGTCTGAGCGGATTACAAGGTTTCGAGCAACATGGAAGGGAGCAGTTTTGAACCATCTATGGGAATCTAATTTTACACCTCAAAAACTTGTCAGGTAAAACTACTCTGTCTCTGTTATTTTATCTGTAAGTGCCTTCGGGTGAAACAAGCTTTGGTGACAAGGGATTGATTCTACTTGAACGAAGAAATGTGTATTCTCTGTATGCCACATCTAACAGCCAATCTATAAATCAAGCCATATGGTTTATCTTTAATGCACTAGTTTTGTTTGCCACTTGGTATGTTTGTGTCAATTGGTACAAGAAATAACAAATATACAGAATAGGAATGGAATTGAAATAGAATGAAGTTGGTTAAAATGATCATTCCCGATATACAATTTGTTCGTTTTTTAAATGGAATAACTTTCCGAGCAATTCAATTGTCTGGTACATGGAATAAATGCAGGATTAAATATCCAAATAATATAAATACACTTACTTGAAATGAGAATCAATTCTTGTACTATATACTGTTTAAATTCATTTTTTTTAATAAATTTAATAGAGAATCATGTTACCAAAAACTAGAGAATATATTATTTTGTTGGAAAAGGATTGAGTATATGCACATGTTTTGGATAAAATACTTCATTCATTTTTCATGAAACTTTCTTGATAAAACTTTGGATCACAATTGCATTCAAACAGCACTGCTATATATAATCATTATTCTTTAATTTTTTTCATGAATATTTAAAATTAATTTACACACAACAGTTTGGTTAAACATAAAATGAGATTTTATAGAAGATAAACTTTAATAAAGGTTGACAATATAGTCATTCTTTAAAAAAATGAGAATATGTTTGGAAAAGAAATTCAATCTCGTTCCATGAATTATTATGGAATCACCAACGCCGCCTCTTTGGAGAAGAATGGCGAAACAAAGTTCTGTGGAATGAGTCATGCTGTTTTTGGTCAACAAACATGAGAACGCATATTCCATACAATAAAGCATTGCAATGGAATCATCACTTTTTAATACCAACATACCTTTAGTTTTTCCCAAGTTGAACATTTGATTTTATTAAGTTGTCTTTGTTTAATATATTTATTATATATATTTTGCAGAGGTTTAGGTCCTTGGGGACCCAAAATAGTCCGCAAGTATACGAGTGCAAGGTTTGGTACACATTCTACTGGGGAAATACTGACAGAAGAGGAATCAACATTGCTGACAGGTATTGCAAGATAGTTCATTGAAATATGGTATAAATGTAAGAGCGCATTCTAATTTTAGTCTTTCTGTGCATTAAAGATTATGTTTACCACACATTGGCGGCCAAAGCTAGTGGAGAGCTGTGCTTAAAATATATTTTTTCATTTGGAGCATTTGCTAGGATGCCCCTTCTTCGCAGGTTTGGTGATTATTCTCTTCCTACTGTTAAATTACAATTTGTCTTCAACTGATTCGTATTTACTTTGTTATCGTTCAAAAATGTATTCAGATTTCTGATGTAGTCTTCCGTTAACTGGAGTTCAACAATCACATGTCATAATTAGAATAATGTTTTATTTATAGTACAAATTCAGCATATACATTACACTGTTTCTGAAACAAGTTTTTAGTTGAAAAACACTGTTTGAGTCATCTTTAAGTCAGTTTCGTCCAAGGATGGATGGACTCCTGACAGACATTTGAACAAGTGTACTCAACTCTTTTAAAGTTAATTTTTTTTTTATGCAAATAGACACCTTCAATTTCAGTTCTGTTCTAATTAATCCTTTAACTTTACTCTCTCTGAAACAAATTCCTTAAATTTTAATTTTTTGCCCCAATTAATCCTTTAGCTTTTATTTGTTTTTGTGCATAAACATCAATTTTAGTTTCATCTCAATTCTTTTCTGAAGCTAAATGAATTATATTAAAAGGACAGGCAAAAAGCTAAGTTGAAGGTGTAACTAAGCCCCTGTAAAACAGAAATACAGCCAAATTAGGAGATGCAGAAAACACTTCCACCAGCTAATCATTCAAGAAAAATTAATACATGTATTTTACTGGATATTGGTGCCTTATGTTCAATGCCATGCATCCCATATATTGATGTGATTTCCAGTGCTTCCTTGAACTCTTTTGTGTTACCTTTTAAAATCTTAGCAGACGTTAGAAGCACCACTGCTGTTCAAATCTGCATGTTTTAAATATAACCCCAACCACCTTCCACATATCACCAAGAGCAATTTAAATAAATATTAACTAATATTGAGGTCTTGCAGAACCTCAATTACAACTTCCACTCCTATTCAACTGTCATATCCACTATAAGAAGTTTATGAATAAACTACTTAAAGATACTCATCTGTATACTTAAAGATACTCATCTGCATTCTTAAAGATACTCATCTCAATTAATCCGTAAAAACTTACCCTTTAGTAAGTAGTCTCTTGTTCTAATTATTAAATTAGAGTTAAACTACTAACAAAGAAGAAATCCTAACAATTGATTTATCTTAAACCTCTATCATTTATTAGTAATATTTTATAAATAATTTTCCCAACATTAAAATACAATAAATTTACAATTAAAATAATCAATTGGACTTTTTTATTGTTTCTATTTTTTCTAAATTTATATTTGATTATTTTAATTCATAAAAAATGGACTGTAACAAAAAAGAAGATGATGACTAATGAATGATTGACATTCAACATAAATAATTTAACTCTAATTTGATATAGATAACTATTTCTGAAAAAGATCAATTGTAAAGATGGATTAGAATGAAAATAAATTTCAAGGTATCTATTTACTAAAACATTATAAAGAAATAGTTCATAGAGAGACCATGAGGCAAACATAAACTTTCTCGCTTTGCAGGCATGGCTGAATAAATATAGTAAATTTTAATGTCAATACCGTATGTGGGCTTTACTGGAATTCTCGTTAAGGCTTTACCTAGTTATTCGTTTACTTGAGGGCCCAGTTTTCTTGACTTCGTGTACAATGTTTTATCGGTGTTTTTTCTTGCATCCATTTTTTTTTGGAAGATGATAATTTGACAAACTTTCCACAAATTACCTTTTTAAGTAAAAAAAATATTACTATTATTACTTTATTTTGATTAAAATATAAAAAATTAATCTATTTAATTCTATTTATAGAAATTTTTTCAAAAGTTTGTTAAAAAAGTTTGTCAAAATATTATTTTCCATTTCTTTTTTCCTGCATCACGAGAATTTTTTGTTTTTTCATCCGGTCACCTCTCACGTTCCTGAATGTAAAATATACATTCTGGAATGCATGGAAGGTGGATCAAGAAATTAGTGGAACAGAACAAGTTAAAGCATGTGTTTATGCTCCATCGCTTTGGTGTTGTAGTGCTTCCGAGTGGAAGGTGTCCACCACTTTCATATATGGTTCCGAAGACTGGATGAATTATCAGGGTGCCCAGGAAGCTCGTAAGCATATGAAGGTTCCATGCGAAATCATCAGGGTTCCTCGGGTATATCTTTTTTCACATTTCTCCTGATGCATAGTTATTTTTAATGAGATTAAATATGGTTTTAACCTTTCAAATTATGGAATGTTGACTTGTAACCCTTCAAAAAATATCCTATTATTTTATGAAAATATGTCATGTATGATGACAAAGCGACTAAAATAAGAGACGAATTCCCGTCAAGAATAATCTGATGCATTTTATAAATGAAATCATGACAACACGATTTTTTTATTTTAGAGAGATTAAACAGAATGTCACCTGAATAAAAATATATTTAACCTTGTTTATATTATTCTAACTAAAAATAATAATTACTTGTTGCAGGCCGGGCACTTTGTGTTCATTGACAACTCAACTGCCTTCCATTCAGCTGTTTTTTATGCTTGTCGAAGATTTTTTAATCCTGATCCAGACAACGAACCTCTTCCAAAAGGGTTAACCTTTGCATAGGTCTTAGTGCCAATCCTTCCTATATATGCATAGTT
>Ga0209389_1001008_pt1 | contig 18713 bp, 10 predicted proteins | sample CowpearedBW_FD_187526 | JGI IMG/M metagenome (GOLD analysis project Ga0209389, IMG submission 187526) | Root nodule microbial communities of legume samples collected from California, USA - Cow pea red BW (SPAdes) (version 2) | ecosystem: Host-associated > Plants > Roots > Nodule | place: USA...
TCAGGGGTGTTGCTTTCAAATTTAGATATGCATTTCTATAACCTTGTGTGTACAGAAATAAAGGGGTTATCAATTGGCATGATGTGTTTAACATTTTTATATTAATTTCTTTCTCCTATTTAAAATGTTAAACTAATGGATTAGGATCGTATAATTTTGTTTTGGGAAATTAGTGTAGAAATTGGATATTGGAATCTGAGTTCAATGAACAAAGGGATTTGACCTTGCTATCACATTAAAAAATAAGAGTTAAATTTTCATGCATGATTTAATGTTTTTATAATGTCAACTAATTGAATTGTTGATTAACAGGGCATTAATTTTATCAAAGTTTCTATCAAATCAACAAAGTTATCACAACATATAATTAGATGATAATGTGAAAAAGAGTACTCTGTTAGTACATTCTAATTGAATTGGAAAGGAAAATGTCTCTTAATTAACAATAAATGCAACATTGCTGAACCAAAAGGAAAACATCCTAAGAAACAGGATTTTTTACACAATGCAAACAGATAGATGGAACAGGTGCTCCTGTGTTTTACCACAATGAATAGAGACCCTTGTAAACTTTATAGAAGATTTACTATTGTTACAAGATCACCTTTCAAGTGACATCTTTGTTCCTTATATTTTTCCTTCATCTTTTCTTTCTGCACAATGAGTTTATGATGCAGAAGTAGAAATCAGTCATTGCTGTTTGATCAATGATAACCTTTTAGGCAGAGTATTCCTATAAGGTTTCGGTTTCATATACTTTCTGAAGAAAAGGGAATCTCAACATTATAACTATGCAGACAAGCTGCCAGATGTTTACACACTGGCGGTCTGTTTATAGAATCAACATAGATAAACATCATAATAAGATAACCCTATTCTATACTAGATAGAGTAATTTAATCTAGTTCAACATAGGATAAATTATCTAAATAAAAATAATCACAAGCAAAAAAACCCTGACTTCAAAATCAAATCCTAGACTAAAATTGTAAAACCACTCTCTTACTCTAAGCTGAATAATGACCAAACCCATTTTAAACATTTTTCCCGGAATACTGTTCCTAGAAATTTCATGCTCAGGAAAGTAATTTAGTTGGGAATGAAAGATGAATGATTCCTTTTTCCAAACACTATTTTAGGCTAATGTTTAGGTTAAAGGCAAATGGAACATAGTTACATTAAAACTTCTAGTCTTGCGATGCACACTAGCAGTCACTTCATAATTATTTCTATTCAATGCAAGCTATGTCTAACATTGGCATTCTAATCATAGATATGAGTAGTTAAGGACTTAGTAGAATGTGAAGGAACAACACTCAGCAGGGTAAGGCTATGGCTAAGGCTAATAAGAGTGTAAATAGAGAGAGTGTATGTTGGTTAGAGGTGTAAAGTTAATCACAGATAACCGAGTGCATTGCTCAGTTGTTGTAACTTGTAAGTGCATAAAGGTAAACCTGTGTAGGAAGCTTTTCTACTTCCTTTGTGTTCTGATATTCAATAACAGATGTCCTTTTTCGTTGTTCTCTCTTTTCCTGCATCCTAGTTACACTCTCTGCCTGAGTTTTTATTAAGTTCACGGTATATACCAATGGAATCTGCATCAGTAAGGAAACAGTTTCTAGTATGTTCTGATTTATTGATTTCCTTGTCTAAATATGGGAAATAAGACAACTCTATGTATAAATTGTTGGGAAGTCTTATATTTCCCTGTTTCCATTCTTGAGATGCAGCTTTTATGTTTGTTCCAATTGATTTTGTGATCTGACATAAATCATTGTAAAACTCATTAGTTGGAAACAATGACACATGTACTATATTATACTTGCCCATGGAATTCATAGTTTTTCATGTAAAATTCATTTCACATCACCATCAAATAACTTTTTAGAGGACTTGCATGTGACAAGTCTTTGCTGTGTAAATTTTATGACAGTTCTTTAAAACTGCTTATCACTTGAGACCAAAAGTATTCTGGAAATGTAAAACAAAATCCTTTGGACAACCATGCCCCCCTCTTTTGACTACACCTGTTGGTCAGAATGGTTAACCTGGAGTCAAATCTGTGGTTCAAGAATTATATCAAGTAAATATTGAATTTCTGGAAGAAAAATGACAACAAATAGAATGACTAGAGCCAGTTTCTCTTTTATCATTAAAGTCAACTCCCAGCTGTTGTATCACTTCATTAGTTTCACATTATACTATTAAAATTAGATTAAAATATGATCTAGGGTCAAAATTTTCTTAGAAGTTACATTATGTTGATGAGCTTAACCTCTTTTTTCTTTTGAATGCAAGTCTAAGACTTCTTTATATTCAATAAAGCTTTGTATTTGAGCATTTATCAAATTTATTAATCCGAAGCCAAGTTTTGAATTGGCAAGAGCCAAGTTTTTTTTTTTTTATTTTATAACCCAAAGTCAAGCTTTTGTTTAACAACCTTTCATCCAGCTCTAGGGACTAGGGACTGGAGAAAAATATTTGATATGACTAGAAACTTTCCATAATATGCAGAACAGAAATATCATGTGCTTTTCTAACATAGCCTTAAACAAATGGAAATTCTAAACATTTGTTATCTTTCAGCTTGGGAAATAAACTTTTTCAATTAAAAATCGTGTTGAATCCTTTCTACTTCCCCTGTTATGTCCTTTTTGAAAAGCCTTTTTGGTTCTACAGACTAAGATTCCTTTGTTCATTTACATGTGCAGCTTGACAGCGCTTTGCTGCTGTTGTTTGCTAGAGGATTGCTTTTTCTGATGATCATATCAAAAGTTGCATCTGCAGTTTGGTGTACTTGGCTTCTCTGGATAAATGTTGCTCTAATGTCTTACTTCATATCTGCGGGATCTTGCAAGTGTTATTCATCGTTGTAACTCTTGGGCCTTTACCTTCTTCCTCACTCGTTTCTGGGTTCTTCATAGATTTTCTGAGGTGATCATTGTGAATTTCGTTGTATGTCTGTCTGAGTGCTTAATGTATATTGGAAACTGTAAAGAACAATATTTTTACCTGGAATAACAAACTAATATACTATGGTTGTTCCTTGCTCCCAGTGTCAAACACCACTCATTCTTTCGTTTTTGGTACTTAAAATCGGGAGGAAAAAATTATTTACGTTCATTAGTTCATGTGTTTATTAAAGAGAAAATTAATGTTATTACGTAGTTAATTTTAAAGAAGTACCAAAGATCTTAAAGTTACGAAACAAAAAATATGGATAAAAGACCTTCTTTTAAGGCTAATAATGGCATATTAATATCAATTCATTTAATAAACACACAAAAAAATTACTAAATAATAAACACGTTTAATTATCTTAACTATTAATAACGTTCAAATCAAATTAATAAAACTAGATTTTTTTTTATTATCTTACTAAAACTGAATATATCAATAATTATTGTACTAAAGTGACTATTTATTAATATTTTATTAAAAAGGCCAAAAAAACCTTTTTTATTTATAATTTCCTGAAACTTAAAACACTGTAAGTAGAAATTAATCAACTACATTGACGTATTTTCAATGAAAATATCCTTAAAGATTATATATTATAATAATTCCAAGTTTGTTATTCATAAATTTATCTCTAATGGAGATACTTATAAAAGTTTATTAAAGTTAAAAATCATTGTTCAACAAATTTTATGATTGAAACTACTGTTTATACAAGAAAAAAAAATCATGAAAGAGAAAAATTAACCAAAAAATATTTTAAATTTTAATATTGAGTCAATTGTGAATCTAATGGAATTATACTAAATTTTACTTTAATAACCTTAACATTGTTGAAGTGAATTTCTGTATAGGGTGTTCAAATCTGTAACCATTGCTCACAAAATTAAGATAAGTAACTTATTTAAACAATTTTAAATGAAGTATATCTTAGAAAAGTATATGTAATGAACAAATGGTGAATTGAGACCATTTCAACATATAGGAAGCTGAATTTGAAAAGGCAAAATCTACTATTTTTCAACATTATGAACAGACAAGCCTGTTCAAAGATTCTGGAATTGATTTTTGAATCAGTTTTGTATTTAAGTAGATCAAGGAAAAACATGGATTCACAGCTAAACCAGTCAATGCAGTTTGATTTTTACAACACTGCTTAGCACAACAAACGATGGAGCTTAAGATCTTTATTATCTTCTGCTTTAGGTCTTTATTATGATGTTTAGAAAAAGAGATACGTAGTGTAGCCAACAGATGCATCTACCCAATTATGAAAATATACTTTTGATCTTCTGAACAAGCTTGAGCAGTGGTTAAAATGTACAGCTTATGTCAGCTTAAATTTCACAGTAAAGTATAGTACAAATTATGTTTTAAGACAAATTAATAAGTCTCATCATTATTCGCAAACTTTTACTGAAAAATAAACTGTCCATTTATGATGATAGATGGTTATTAATTATACTTGCACTTAAGTAAAAGGGTTTGAAAAACCTGTGAATTTATACAACAGACAAATAAATACTAGTATTGAATAGATATTTGGAAGTGCTAGACAGACAAAATTATTTAACAAAAGTGAGTCAGAAGAGTTTATGATCACGTTGGAAAACTCAACATAGCAGCATTTCTTTGGGAAGGTGTTACTGAAAACTTTCACATGCTTGATAGCATATTAGTTTTTCAACAAAATGAAATCATGATTTGTGTCTTTCAAGGGAAAAACAAACATGGGGGAAGAAAAATGCTTGATCTGTGACAAGAACAAGTTCAGTCCACCAATACCATATAGAGGGAGAAGAAGAAGAATAAGATCAAGAGTAAGAACTAAGCACTCTTGCAGTGAACAAGTAGATGAGGAATAAAATACTGAACTCTACTGATAACATAAGAGATGAAAAAGTGGCATGATGGAATAATAATAACGAGGGAAAAAAGGCAAATCTAAGATATGTATAAAAGTAGGAAATGCAAGGAAGTGAGAAAACACTACACCCGACTAAAATTGCATTAATGAGTCAGCCTAGAAACAAGTACAAACATCTGAATAACAAGAAATGAAATGAGCTAAAATGCACCTAGAGAGTCCATACATATTCTGGTGCATCTTTCCTTTTCCCAGCCAATGTACGATACAAATACATCTTCTCTACCTTCTGCCCATCTTCCAAGATGCAATCTTCTTGCTCACTTTCATTGAAGATCTCCACATTCAACCTTGGCATCTTCTTGGCCAGCAACTTGCAGGCTCCCACAGTCACTTCACAGGATGACATCCAAAGGGATCGCATTGTTTCATACTTCCCTACGTCTGTCAGAAGTGCCATGTTACCAAAAGGGCAATCTCTTATCTCAAGCTTCCTCAGTTTCTTGCATCCATTCAGCACATACAGCATTCCCTTGTCACTGTCTCCAGCAAATGCAATAGACAGCATTTCAAGCTTCTCAGCATACATTCCGATGTAAAGGAAAACCTGGTCAGTCAACTTTCCTGAGAGTGATAACCGCCTCAGTCGCCGGCAAGACTGCACAATTGCACCGAAACCTTCGTCCAGCGGCTGATTTGTATCAGGGTCAGCTTTTGTTGCATCAAGGATGCATAACCTGAAGCGGATGAAATTGGGGCAGTTCTTGGCCACTGTAATCAGTGCAGCATTTGTCATCTGCTGGCAGAAGTAGAGCAATGAGTGAAGCTTAGGGCACCCCATTGATATTGCAACAAGTCCTACTTCTGTTACAGCCAATGCATTTCCAAAGGGAACAGATGGAAACACCCTCAGTTCTTGCAAATCTGTACATGTCTTGGCTACAACACCAAGTCCTTTGTCTCCAATGCAATCCATTATCTGAAAAAGTTGAGCAATTTGTTATTTGTTATATTCAACAATTGAAGAGTTAACAAAAATAAAATGAGAATGTTCTTAATCTGAATCTGATGTGTTTACCCATAAGCGCTGAAGTTTCACACAGTGGCGAATTAGTTTTATCAGATCATTGCCCTGAATGCCTGCGGCATAGCTCAAGTTTAAGGATGTCAAATTGGGGCAAATGGGATATATAGCAGCAACACAGTGAGGAGCAACTTCCAAAAGCCCTGACAAACTGGTTATGGACTTGCACTTCAGAATGGTGTTCTTGAGCTTTATGAATGCCTCTGATTCAGGATCTTGGACAAATGATCCAATTCCCAAATCCGCTAGTTGAGGTGCTCGTGTCATTATCCTTTGCAGGGCATCAAGGGGAACCGAACGATTCAGCTTCAAACTCTTGAGGTTAGGAGACCTTGCCACAAGTCTCTCTAGAGCTCCCAAACTAACCTCTCCTTTAAGGCAAGCAAAATTCAGAGAGACAAGAGATGTGCAGCTATCAGGAAAGCAACTTAGCCACTGCCCTTTGTGATCTTCAACTTCATTTTCTTGCAGATCCAGCTCCCTAAGATACCTACATTTCGAAACAAATAAAACACCAGCAACATTGGGAGTCAAGAACCCATTCCAAAATTCCTCACAACATTCTCAATCAGCAACAGTTTCACCAACTCCACTCACACCACATGCAAAATGGATATTATTTCAGAGAACCATGTTGTTCCAAGAAAAAAAAAACTCCTAATCATGTGCTATTCACAAACATGCAATAAACTTTTATTAAGAACAGATCAGTCAAGCTCCCAAGATCCTCTTGGGCACTACCTTTGCTGCATGGTTTGACATGTATCAAAACCAAGTTCAAAGCCATTCACTTAGCCACTCTTACTCAACTAATTAAACTCCTTTATCCCAAACTGATACCCACAAAGAATACAAGCCAGTGGTCACCTTAAAAATGTCGAAAACAACTAAAAACTATGACAGCACAAGATGACAGAGACCGAACTAATCAGAATATACCTTCAGCCAAATATCCTCCAAAACACAAAAAAGCAGTAGGAAGTCATCAAAAATGTTCCAAAAATAGTACAAAGGCAAACAAACCAACAAAACTTGTGCAACAAAAGCTTAAATCTAAACCAGAAGAGGACTCAAACACACAACTCTTTCTCACCTGCAATTAGCAGCTATGGCAGCAAGGCCATCGGTGGAGAACCCTTCACAGCTAACAAGAACCAAAGACTTGAAGTTTGTGAAAGAACGAGAAAGTAGCTCCAGGCTCTCATCCGAGACCACCATCCTCTTGAGCCTAAGCTCCTCCAACCCAACTCTGCTCTTGGCCAGAGCCTCAATCCATGGATACACAAAACCACCCCACCCGTAAGGAACCAAACTGAAGTCAGCAAAATGAGGCTTTCCCTTCAAAGTCAAAGACTTGAGACCAGGAAACCTTTGGATCAACCTCTCCGGAGAGATAGAGTAACAGTTCCCTATGAACACCCTCTGCCTAGTACACCTCTCTATCCTGTACCAACTTTTACACACCAAAGACAAAGCGTTCCGGTCACGGTGTGAAACCACATAATCAAATATGTGCTCTATTACCTCGTCGGGGAAATAATTCATCATTTTTTTTTTCTTGACGCTTCTCTTTCTCTTACTCAGTGATCCAAACGCCCCAACTTTCCAGGAAAGCTTTCATACTCCATAAAAGGATAGGAAAAACAAAAACACCCCAGAAAGGTAAGGCTCCTAAATTTGAAGTTCTACCACATCATGGAGAAAACCAAGATCTAAAGCCAGAAAAAGTGGGAACAGATCTAGGCGGAAAAAAGAGAGTGAGAAAACAAAACTTCAAATCTAGAACATCAGGGGAGTCTAAAAAGAGGGTACTGATAAAAACTGAAAATTTTATACTCCCTAACCAGGATCTGCTTGGAGGGTAGCCAAAAAAACTCAATTTTTCCCAAGTAAAAGCCAACCAGAGAGAAAAAAATGAACAATGAGGTGGAAGAGAGGAAACCCAAAACAAAAAAATTATGATCTTGCAAATCAAAAGGTGATGATGACGATTTCGAAACAGGATAAAAGGATAAAAAGAGAAGTAGGATAGATCTGAGAAAATCCAAGTTTGGCAGAAATCTTAATTTACACTTTAGACCAAATCACACAAGAGGTGAATGAGCTTAGAGCTTAGAATGAGAGAGAGACTCAAAGCCTTGGTGTGACTCACTCACATGTTGTGTGTTAAAACAAAAAGAGTGAGGAGGTAAGAAGAAGAGGAGCAGAAGAGGAAGAAGGGGAAAGAGGAGAAGGTGGAGGTGGTGGTGATGAGAAAGAAAGGAAGTAAACCCAACTAGTTGAGTTGAGTGTAGATTTATTTAACCATGGTTACCTTATCGCAGGCTAACTCAACCAGGAAGGATGGTTGGTTGGGGGCTTTCGAATGAAATCAGAGAAAGCGCAGGCGTCGATTTTGATGATGGGATATTGAGAGAATCTTGACCGTTGAGTGCGTGAACATGCATCAGTCCTTGTCACTGCTTTCCAAGTGAGCCTCACCCTCTGCTAAAGTCTCACACCTCTCTGCTAAAAAAAAAAAGAGTTTCTGAGAAAGAGAAAGAAGAAAGAGAGAGAGAGAGAAAACGGCATGGACAAATGGAAAACGACTGTCGGATTAAAGACACCTGCTTTCGGGAAAAACTACGAAAATGCCACGCCTAGGTCTTAGATAACTATGTAGATAAGATCAAATGTAGACTTGACACGAACCTACTCCGCGCGTCTCACACAATCGCGCCTTTTCAACATGTTTCCCAATTGTAAGTAAAAAAGTGACTCTAATTAAGGCTCTCATTTATTTTATTTTGACAATTCACCTTCGTCATTAATTAAATCTATTATTTTAATAACTATTGATTTTAAATTTCAATTCACAGAATTTCTAGATCTCTCCTCCTGTTTAATTAAGGATCAAGATTTTGATAAAAATAAATTGAGTAGTGTTATTATTAATACAGTTTTACAACATTTATTGTTTTACATTAAAATATTTCTATTTTTCGTCTTTTTACAACGAATGATTAATGATGTTAATGAAGATATTTTTTTTTATTCATAATGACAATTAAAATAGAAATGAATTTTCTTTTGGAAAGAGGAAGCACAAAACACAATAAAATCTAGTATTGATTTTCAATGGCGAGGTTAAATTTTTCATGTTAAAAAAAGTATTTTTACTTAAATTTTTAGTTATTTTGCTACTTAATTTTGATACACATAAAGTAACTTGCTCTCTGACGGTAAATTAATATCAGGCAATTAAGAATAACTTAATTATTCAATTTGATAAACTCAATTGATGGTATTTGATTAATACGAAAATTCAAATTAAATTTTCTAAACAATAAAGGTCAAATTTAGCATATAAATAAACGGTAGGACTCTGTATTATTTGAAGATAATTGAAGGAAGAAATTCGTCAATTATTTGTCCTATTTTGGTAACGGGAAGACAACGACTTAGGGTTAAAAGATTTGTTGGTCCATTGTTTCAAAGGACAGAAGAAGACCATATATTTGTGGACTTTTTTTTGTCATATATTTTATACATAGTTTTAGTTATTTTATTTTATATGATACGGAATAAATAAAATATAAATATTAACATGGTTTCTTATATTTTAGTTGGATATAATGAATAGAGTGTTTCTGAATAACAAAAATAAGAATTTGGAAGGAGATTGATTGAGGAAAGTTGAAAGCAAATAACAAATAGAAAAAATATTTATTGAAATGATTCGGAAATTAAATTATGTAAAATAAAAAAAAAAAAAAAAAGGAAATGATAAAGACAATGGGAGAGAGAAAATGTGTGAGAGTTGCTTTTGGTTGGTTTTTGCATGAATGGAGAAAGAAGTAATAAATGACGATATTAATTGGAGTTAGGGATCCATAAAGATGTTAACACTGCCTACACATGATTTGTTCTTGTTTGTGTTTTTTGCCTTTTGGGTCCTTTGATGATTCGGTGCGTTACGGTGCACCGTACACCTCGCAACAGCTCCACGTAATTGGTTACATCACTGCGTTCATCACATCAGTCCAAGTCCATGATAGGGACCGTACAGACCACCGCAGTAGATAGAAAGAGAGAGGATTTGTGTTTTGATTGGATAAGGCATCAGAACCCAACGCCTTTGGAATAATACAGCAATCATAGCGGTGGAATTCAAGGATCAAACCCAAAAATGGGTTCTTTCAATTTTTAAAATTATATAATAATAATTAGATATGTGTTTTCAGTGCTAATGTTTTAATTTTAAATCCGTAAAAGTAATATGTTGAGTTAATTATTATATTTAAAGTATTATTCATGTTAAATTTTCTAACTTTAACCGTAATTTATTTTTAAAAAGTTGAAAAATATATATTTAAATTATTTTTATTTCGATTTTTGCTAATAATCTTTGAATTCTTTTTAAGAGTTTCAATTTTAAAAATTAGATGAGATGTATTTTCAAAATTGATTTCAGATACTTACCGAGTTATTTTAGTTTGGTATATGCAGGGATGACAACGGAACTGATCGGCTAGTATCTATCTGCTATCCATCTCGTTATTTACGCGGATTTCTGTTTAAAAAATATTTGTAGATATTCGTAAATATTAAAAAAATATATATTTTATAAATATTTAAAATTAAATTTAAATAAAATTATAAAAAAATGTAAAATAAAATATTAATTTAATTTAATCTAATAAAATATAAATTAAAGTTTAATTTTAATTAAATTTAACTTAATAAAACATAAATTTAATTTTAATTTAATTTTTTAAGAGAAATGGATATCCGCAGATATGGATAGTATGATACCACACCTGACCTGTTTATAAGCAGGTATTAAAATACCCGCTACTCGCTATCCGCGAATAATAAATATTCGCGGGTTCCAACTATCCATTACGACTTTTATTCACAGATACCTACATATACAAATATTTTTGTAATGTCTAGATATATGTTTATTTCTTTTATGAAATACATTTTATATAATAATTATTAACTACATTTTTTATTTGATAAATATTATTGATCTAACCGTACATCATAGTTATATATACTAATACTATTCATCTTTGTATATATTTTATCCCACCCTATGCATATTATACTAATAATGTGACATGTTAATCAGTTTTACCTCGAAGAGTTTTTTGTTCAAACATGGTTCACAAATTTTTCTTATATTAAATTGTACTAATCTATATTTTGAAATTCACACTAGTTACTGGTAATAGTTCAAACATACAAAATAGTATTAAAAATATAGCTTTATAATATCACAAATAAAAATAAAACGTTATTTTGTTGATTCTCAACATTTAAAAAAATTGTAAAAAAAATTAAATAAATATATAAATTATCATATTAAATTTTTTAATAATATACATCAATATTTGTTTAAAAAAAATATTAACCACAATATTATCTTATATTAATTGTTAAATTTTATATTTCTTAACATGTTTAAATAAATAAACAAAATGTTAAGAAATAAACTCAATACTTAATTCGATCCTAGACTTATAAGATAAAGTTTATATCTATTTATATATTATAAATTAATTCTATCACATGATTCAATTAACACAAAAATTAAACAAAAAAATTAATTAAAAATAATTATATTTACCATAAAATTTTGTGCAAGGGTTAAATATATTTAGTCCTTTAATTTTTAGTGAAAAATAGAATTATTCCTTCCTCAAAATTTTACTTCAATTTAGTTTCTCAATTTTAGAAATGTTTGAAATTAGTCATTTTAACTAAATTTTGTTACGTTTCGAACGCATCTCATGATAACATTTGAGTTGCTTACACGCTTGACATATTTTCGCTTCAATGTTAAATAAGTTGGTTATACCGTTGAATCTATTTCCGCTTAAATGTTAACTAAAAAACTATCAGAAACTCGTTTGAAACGTCGAATAAACTTAACAAAATTTTAGTTAAAATAACTAAATTCACGTATTTTAAAATTGAGAAATTAAATTAGGTAAAAGTTTAAAAGAGAAACTAATTTCAATTTTTACTGAAAATTAAGGGACAAAAATATATTTAATCTTTTATAAAATTATTTATTTTTAACTATTTTTAACGTTTTGTTTCAAATGAAGTTATAGTGTATGAATTTGTTAAGATATAATAGAATGCATGGATGTAAATCCATGGTAAGTAGAGGGTGTTAGTTCGTGGAGAGAAAAAGAAAAGGTGTGATGGAATATGTTGACTCCATGATTTTGAATGAATGATGATTACTCGTTGGTTGGAGACACTAGGCGTAGCAAGGGTGTGTCATATAGGCATCAGGGACAAATTATTCTTATTACTCTTTCTCAACCACATGTGCAAATCAAAATCCAAATGTACAACAATTCTTCCTCGCTCCTTTACTTCTGTTAAATCAATTTCAACACAACGTTGCCTCTTCCAACATTTTCTAATACTTGTTGTGTAAAATGGTGCTTTCAACTAAAACAAATAACCTTTTCCATCGACAACTTTCTTTTTTTCTAATTCCATTACATTTTCTTCTAAAATATTCTAATTCAAGGATGAAAAGGTTTGTGTGTATCAAAAGGGCTACATAAACAATTCAAATCTTATCCCTAAAACATGTCATGTCTATTTTCTAAATGCATCAAAATTAATTTCAAATCATATCTTCAACAATGTGATTAGTCCACACAGTTGTCATTCTTTACTCAAATTGAATTTTTCTATTGAATTATCATATTATTTTTTGTTGGCACTTGAAGAGTTCAAAGAAAGAAACGTAAGAAATAACATTGAAATTAAATACAATATTAAATACGGGACTGTAAGAAGAAAAATAAGGCATCTTTCAATGATTCAAAAGACGATTTTTAGGCAAAAGGAGAAGGGGTGGTGGGATTTTAATTTAATAACTAAATAATATTAATATTGGTAGAATGGAGGAGTTGTTTTTTAATTAATATGTAAAATTTTATTGGTGTCATGACTTTTAATTATGAGATGCTTCTTGATTCATGTAAAACAAATAGTAGAAAATTGTTTCCTAACTTTTTCAGATGATGATGATAGATTCTCAATTTTTCATTTTAACAAACTCAAATAAATATTAAAATAAGTGATAATGATGTTAGTGGTTAAACTATCAATATGTAACATATCCCCCTTATTCGATTACTTTAACACTTTCGATGTTGGAAAAGAGTAACATTTTTCTATAAACTGTCTTACAAACTAGCACATGTAATATTAGTTTATGATATAAATATATTGATTTAATATTTAAGATTAAATCGCATACAATTTGACTTGATATTGATAAAATTACTTTAATAATTAACAAACATAAAACAATGTTGGACGTATAATATCGTATCATGGTACTTAAATTAAAATTTCAAATAATAGATATATATATATATATATATATATATATATATATATATATTAATAATAGTAAATTTAGATAGAGAAAAAATAATAAATATTTTAAGCTAATTTCTTAATTTTTAAATAAATAAATTATAACCTGACTTTTTTATTCTTTTACTAAAATAGTCTTATTTTGCAAATTCTAGATAAAATTGAAAAAATTAACCTCAATTGTCTTCTCTAATTCTCCATAAACTCTATCAAATTCAAACATCAATATGAGACACATAGTGAATGGATATTCTTGATGTTCAGCACATCAACTTTTTATAGCTTGGTTGGGACAAGACCTATGGTAGGGTAAGATGTTTGTGATCCTGATTTACCCAGTTTCACTGCTTTATTCTTTGGAATATACTTCACAAAATCAATTAACCTCCACCAATTATTCAAGAAAGCAATATATTGTTCATATGCTTACTTTTCTTAAGTCAAAAAAAGTCATTCTTTCCATCTAAGGGTGAAATATTTTTAAGGGGTTAGATATTCTCGACCGTCGTTAGATATATTATTTTAATTTATTTTCCAAAGAAATAGGTGAAAAGAAGAAAATTTCGTTCATATTATCATATAAGTAGTAAATAGTGAATTTTAATGATTTTATATTGAGATTAGTAATTAAAATTATATTTAATTTTATTGGAAATCTAAATGTGAATCTAATTATCAGATATGAGAAAGTTGAACATCATATAATAATAAAGATTCATGAACTTATTACTTTAAATAGGGGTGGCAAAACGGATCAAACTCCAACGAACTAGTCCTCCAGCCCAACATGAAATAGATGGGTCGAGTTAGGTGGTTGAACCTGTGAACCCGTTGCAGTCCGACCCGATAGAACTAGCAACTCAACGAGTTCATTGGACGGGTTTTCGCAGGCCAACTCGCAACCTGTTTGCCGCTTAATGTGCTCTACTTTACATTTTGTTTTGAAGGAAAAAATCACGACGCTCTCAAAGTCTCAACTCACACTTGCTATTCCTCTTCTCTACCTCAACGTTAAACGATAGAAAATCAACCACACGAGAGAGGTTCAACATTGTTCAACATCTCATGTTCACCGAAGTGAAGCTCATCTAATAGAGATGTTTGTTTGTCTTCTATTGACCCTAATTTCTTCAATTTTATTCGGGCTAGTTCTTGGATTCATCCTAATTTCTTCACTCATTTTGATTTGCCCTAACTTGTTGGATTGGCCCTAATTTCTTCAATTTATTTGCTCATTTGCAGTACAAAAAAAGCATCAATTTGATATTGTTTGTTTGAGGGTCTATTGATTTGTTGCGTATATATTATGAGGTTGAAGATATGCTTGATAACGAAAGTGAATAAGAAAGAGGATAAGTCAACAACATTTGACTCCTGGAAATTCTTTACTAAGATTGGGATTGGTGATGATGGAAAAGAAAGGGAAAATGTAATGATTGTAACAAAAATATATAATTGGTAGTAAAAAATATGGGACCTTTCATTTAAAGCATCATGTTGAAAGATGTAACAAAATCAAGTTTGTAGATGTGAGTCAAATGATGATGGATGTGTAGGGAAAGTTGAAATCCAAAAAAATATATTAAATGGTGTTCTTTGAGTTTTGTGTTAATCTAATTATCTAGCATGGTTTACCATTCAAATTTTTTGAGTATAAAGAACTTATAACTTTGATAAGTTATTTGAATCTCAATGCAACTCTGGTTTCTAGAAATACCATTAAGAGTGATGTTTTAAGAATATTTATGAGAAAAAACTTGTTGAAGGGAGAGTTGAAGACCATTTCAAATAGGATTTGTTTAACTTCTGATTTATGGATGTCTTGTACTACAAAGGATTATATATGTTTGACAACCCATTATGTCGATTTTAATTGGAAGTTGTGTAGCAAAATTCTCAACTTTTGTCATTTTGCCTACACCTCACACTGGATTTGAGTTGTCTAAGAAGATAAATGAATTTTTGCATGACTATGTAGTTGAAAAAAAATATTTTCTATCACTTTGGATAATGCTTCTAACAATGATGTTTTTGGTAAAAACTTTAAAGTCAACTTGTTCTGCAAAATTCCTTACTTTATGATGTTTGCAAGAAGAATTGAAGGTAATTGGTGACAATTTAAATCAAATTAGGGAAAGCATCAAGTATGTTAGGAGATCTGAGAGTAGGATGATGAAATTTAAGCAATGCCTTTAGCAAATAGGAGACATCGATGCATCAAATGTTTTGTATATATATGTTCCTACAAGGTGGAACATAACTTTTTTTGTGCTTCAACGTGTCCTGAAATATCAACTAGTATTTGCAAGTTTATAACTAGTTGATGAGAATTACAAGAGTTGTCCATCCTCAAAGAAATGGAAAAGAACAGAAAAAATTAGTGCTTTCTTGATACCATTTTATGATATCATAACTTTAATTTATGCCTCAAACTATCCTACGTTGAACTTGTGCTTTGTACAAGTTTGGAATATCCAAAATCTTTTATTGGAAAGTGCAAAAAGTGAAGATGAAGTTATAAGAGATATGGCTGAAAGGATGATGGTGAAATTTGACAAATTTAATATAGTGTGGTCCTTACATTTGGTGTTATTTTAAATCTAAGGATGAAGTTGAAAACATTGAGATTTTTCTATGAAAAGATTGATCCTCTTTGTTTGGAAGTAAAGTTAGAGAAGACCAAAGAAAAATTGTACAAGCTTTTCTCTCAATACTGTACTAAGACTTCAAGTTCAAATGATTTAAAGCATAAGCATAGTAATATCTCATCATCTTCTGCTTCTACCAAATCAAGCCTTTTTTATGTAAATTTTCTAAGCATATTACAAGCTTTCTAATGTAATTGTCATTTTTATATAAAATAAACTATATTTTGCTTTTTATGTTAGGAAATTAAAATAACACAAACTTTAAGCCACTACTAAAATGGGAAGGAATCAACTAGATATATATTTGGATGAGTCAACATTAGATCTTAACTTCACGCAACAAATGGATGCTCTTGGATGGTGGAGGAGTAATAGTGAACATTTTACAAATGTGTCATTGATGACAAGGGATTTGCTAAGTATCCTAATTACTGTAGTTGCATTTGAATCTTCATTCAACATTGGATCAAGAATTCTAAATAAGTATAGAAATTGACTTTTACCATAAAATGTGGAAGCAATTATTTGTACTTCAAGTTATAAACATGGTTTTTATAATGGTAATTTTTCTAATTGAAATCCCATTAATTTTTTTTATTTTTGGAACTCAAATTTTATCTTCTAACTTTTTCTTTCAATTTCATGTCATATTTTTAAAAGATGATGAAGTAGCCGACAAAGATGGAACATTATATGGAACATGATGAATGAACTAGTTGGTTGTTAATAGGATGAATTGGACTTGTAAATTTGAACCTTATTTTGCTTTGGACTTGTAAATGTACTTTTGTGCTTATGATGTGGGTAAATGGTTTGAATTATAGACATATCCATGTTAATTTTGTATGTAGATTCTAACTTACATATCCATGCTAATTCTGCTTGCAAGTTGTTTGAATTGTATCACTTGGTTTCTCCATGTGATTTGATCCCCTCAAGATGCATGCATGCCTCTTGTTTCTGATTCCATACTTACATGATGGTTCATCCTTGAAATACAAGATTGTCATTTTACTACATATTACTGCATTTTAGCATTTTACTCATAGGCCATTTTATCATTTTACCCAAAATTGTCCAAAAACCCCAAAAAAGGCAAGAGTGGCGAGTTGGGTTGTGTTACTCAACCTGCTCCATCTAAATGGGTTGGCCTGACCTGACCTATTTTTGGCAGCAAGAAGTAGGGCAGCCAAAAGCAACTAAATTTTCATAATCAGAATTATCTAAAACCACATTTTCAACACTAATCACATAAAGCAAAGGACTAGTTAGCTTCCCCCACACCTCAAGTTTTTGACAAAAGCACAACACATCCCTATCACACATTTATCAAGCAAAAACCTAAACTTCTTTTTTTACACTTCAATAGAAAACATGTTTTTAACATCATACAAACATAAAAAACAAAAGACATGCTAGTTTCCCTTACTTGAATATTCAAACGTTACAATTAAATCCTGCATCCATCACTCAACTCCCTCTACCATGCTTCTCTTCCAAAACGAAGCCACTCAGTTTTCACTCTCTTAAACCACTGAAAGCTTTAAATTTTGAGACCCCTACCCCTCACCCTAACTCATCTATTTATAGGATCCCTCAACCTATCAATTTACAAAATTTCTATGATATTTTAGGGCCAAAAATGCTTAATATAGATTCTAGGTTTTATGGGTCAAATTTTACTTATACACTCATTGTTATTCTTTAAATATTAAGGCGGTTAGTTTATGATGTATGTCATTTTACTCATTTATTTCTTGATCTAAGAGCATTTTCTAAGCTGATTATTGTCTTTATAAATCATGCATTTAGAATCTTTTAATAAAAACATAGCATAATTCAATTTTACTAAATTTGTTGCATTTTACATAATTTTAACATTGCATTTTTTTTTAGGAGAAAAGTAATCTGGGATTATTTAACATGAGCCAAATTGACGAAAATCAAGGTTCAATCTTGTGCATCACATTGGAGATGTGGATGGCCAACAAGTCAAGGAATCAACTGATAAAGATTGTGAATCAATCAAATTAATTATTAGAAGCCAATTTATCAAATTAAAGGTCAATAGAATTTCAAGAACTTAAATGCAATATATTCCATGGATCACTCAAATTAGGAAAAAACTTAATTGCTCCAATCAAATTTATTTTCAAAGATTTAATTTCAAAAATTAAATGCAATATATTCTGTGGATCATTCAAATTAAGGAAAAGTTGAATTTTTCTAATTGATTTTATTTCATTGTAATTACTTTCAATATGTGTTTTTGTAATAATGCTCTTGGTCCATCTCTATAAATAGAGTCTTGGACACAAAGCACAAGACACATTGGGTTAGAGACAAAACTCTCCTTTCTTTCTCCCATATTTTCTTAGAATTTTGAGTGAGTTGTATTATTGCTTTGTTGTTACTTTGAGTCAAACAACAAGGAGCCTCTAAAACTTTTTACTTCTCTTATTAATATATTTCACATTTTATATTTAATCTTCTAGTTTAATATGATCCAAGTTGTTTTATTTATCCATGTTCTCGCTCTAATATCTTTTAGCTGCCTGTTTAGACATTTTATTTAAACCCAATACTTGACTTTATTATTTTTCTTTTGAATTTTATTTTACCTTTTATTTCAAAATTGCACCCTTAATTTTATTTTATTATACTCACACCCAATTCTCCAAATTCACTGAGGTACACATCACTTGTTTTTTTATTAGGTTTTAATCAATTTTCAATTTAATTTAAGGTTATATCTATT
>Ga0209389_1001009_pt1 | contig 18699 bp, 9 predicted proteins | sample CowpearedBW_FD_187526 | JGI IMG/M metagenome (GOLD analysis project Ga0209389, IMG submission 187526) | Root nodule microbial communities of legume samples collected from California, USA - Cow pea red BW (SPAdes) (version 2) | ecosystem: Host-associated > Plants > Roots > Nodule | place: USA...
TGAAACATTTTCTTGTAGTATATATATATATATATATATATATATATATATATATTCAACTTTATTACTACCAAAAGAAAATTATTTAAAACTTTAAAATATAATATATCACTACTAGAAATTCTCATATTACATGGGATTTTTCTTGCAAATTTGTTAAAAAAATTTGCAAGAAAAAACTTTTTTCTGTCATTTTTTTTAAGAATTTTAATTGGGAAGTAATTCCTTCATGGATAATCATTTCCTACAAAATTATAAAATTTGCAAATATTTCCTACAAAATTTGTTGTGAAAAGTGTTTTATACAAAATATTTTGTAAGAAAATTGGTAGCAATTTTTTACAAATTTTTTTACAACAAAATTTGCAAGTATTTCCTACAAAAGAATTTTTAAAACAAAATTGACAGGAAATATGAATTTTTTTTGGTAGTGCACCTCACAAATAATATTCTATCTAAACAATTAGACCTACCAGGAAAATACCAAGCCAACGTTAACCTTTATCACCATTTCTTAGCTTAAGAAAATCACTAAACCTTAGCTATAATTCCATAACCTTCCACCATCATTTTTCTCAAACAATTTGTACCCTAACCAAACCAAGAAATGCCTAAAGAATCTATTCTAAACTCATAAAACTTTTTCTTCCATAAACTTACCCTTAGTTAGCTCCAAAAGTCATCTAATATTCTTCCAAAATTTGAGCAAGAACATGCTAACAACCTTTACCTTTTCAAGAACACACAAACTACATCTTAACATTCAAAGAACTCATCACACTCAACATGAACTAGAATATTCTTCTTCTTTCCTTCTTACCCTTGAATATTGGCTTGTGAAGCTTGACTATAGAGAAATCCTTCTCCAAACATTCTATTTTTGAATCACATCACTTCTAATAGAAAAAAAAACTTCTCTAAAAGCCTCTTTAAGGATTTGCAAAATAAATTTAAGAGTATATTTTTTAATTTAAAAAAAAACTTAGGAAAAAATTAATTACCAAAAAGTAATTTACTTAATTTTCTTTTGGAAGGAGATTCATTAACTTTTGGGAAATAATAGAAATACGATGGGTTAAGTATGTTTTTAGTCCCAGAACTTTGACACAAAATTGGAATTCGTTATTGTCCAAAACTTCGATTCATTTTGGTTCCTAGACTTTAAAAATGAATGAATATAGTTTTTTAACCCAATTACGTTAACTTTTCTTAAGGTGTTGAATACATTTCCCAACAGATATTGAATCGGAATGTGTTAAACGTTATAAACAACTTCAATACAAACATGAAACGCATTCGGCACGTCAAAAAAAGTTAACATAATTGGGTTGAAAGGATTATATTCATTCACTTTTAAAGTTTATGGGCCAAAATGTATCAAAGTTTCAGAGATGGACAAATTCTAATTTTTTTGTCAAGATTCATGGACTAAAAACATACTTAACCCAAATATGATCATCCATCTTTAAGATTAAATGAATGAATTTAATTTGATCTAGTTTTTTGTAATAAGTAGATTTTGATTATTGATGAGAGATGGATATTAATAGAGCTGTCAAAATAGGTTAAAAACCGCAAGCCAACTCGGCCCACCACAGTTTCAGGCTGGGTTGGGATGAAATTGTTTTACAAATTTTAATACAGGTTGATTTTTGACCCGTCCCACCTAGAACTTGGCTCGCCCGGGTTGAACTCGTGGTGAGCCAGGTTGGTGAGCCAACCCGCAAATAAAGGGTCATAAAGTGTTTTTTATTAAGTTGGACTTTACATTTGGATCAGCTTAGGTTATTTTTTTTACCTAACATATAGATAATTTGTATTTTTATGATTTTGGTTTGTAGTTGGATTATATTAAAGTTGATTTAGATTTTAATTAGAATTATAATTTAGTTTTGATTGAAAAAAAAAATAAATAATTGTATTTTTTTAATTAAGTGAGTCTGTGAGTTAACCCGTTTATCCCACCAACCCGCGGTGGATCAGGTCGGGTTCGAATTTTTTTGACTCGCTAATAAATGAGTAAGGTTAGATTGACTCACTAAATGATCAACCCGTAGTGGGTCGAACCGGATCGGGCTAGGTTACTCGTTTTAACATCTCTAAATATTAATAAATGGATCGTTTTTGTTATCTCTAGTATAGTAGTTGTAGACCATGGTAGTGACATAATTCGGTTTCCGAATGATTGGTCAATTGTTGGGAAAACAACATATAAGAATATTGGTGAACCGTTGATTGAATATTGCTGGATATGTTTCCGTACATGTTTTGTCTCACTTTGAAAATGTGTCCTTAAAAGATTTTGAGTGAACTATAAGTAGCTCCCTATAGTGAGTGCAGCACATTTAAAATATTATCCATGCACAAATTGGGACAAAGTTCAGAACCTTTTCACATTACCTCAACACCAAAAATGTTGCAGAAAATTGAAATTTGAAGTAAGAAGGTTGTATTTGTCGTAGCACTGTTGTTTTGGACCTGGTATTCCTAGTTAGCCACTAGCGTAGTGACTTAGTAGATGGAATAATTTAAGGTTTTGACCTTATTAATAACCAATTGGGGAATGCATTGTGTCTGTGAGATAAGGTTGTTGTGTAGTAACTAAGTTGGATCTGCGTCAGTGCCAAGTAATTGTTGAGTAGGATTCCTGATTATTTAGTGGCCAGTTAAGCAGCATCGACCAAAGTGCCCACACACCAATAACTAATTATTCTCCCATCTTTACTTACCAACCCATAACTAATTTAAGATTTTAATTCACTGGATTCAATATCTTTTTAGTTATTCAAATATTATAAAAAATTCTATTTTTGTTTTTAAACTCAATTATAAAATATTTACTAATGTAAAATTTTACAATAAATAGATGTAAAGTGTTTCTCATATTATAAACGCAATTTTATTATGAATTATAGATTTAATTATAGTAATTCAATTTTCATATTTATGTATTTGATTTGTTTTAATTTTTATACTTTTTTATTCATCTTGAGTAAAAAATTTTAAATCATTTAATGTGACTAAATTAACGTTAACACTCTTTAGAAAATATTATATATCAAAATTTAAATATGATATATGTCAAAATTCAAATCATTTTATACATTGAAACATATCAGATATTGACATGCAATACCTTTCAAACATCGTAGCATATCTAGATTTTACATATAAAATACTTTCGAAAAGAATTAAGACAAATTTAACGAAATAAATCACATTCAATTTATTTTTTAAAAATATTTAAAACTTAATTGAGTAAACAATATAAAAATTAAAAAATTATCAAAATATAAATACCAAATTACTCATTAAACCAAAACTACAATATAATTCATTAAAAGATATATGACTGGTAAAATATATAAACTAAATATTTTATAATTTAATTTTAAAAAAAATAGATAATTTAAAAAATTTAACCGTAATTGATTTTGTCCCATTCATTGGCTCCAAAATCTTTAATTGTACGGTGGCTAATGTGCTATACAGATTGTCATCAATCATAGAAACATTTTACTGACATGACATGACGTACTCATATTCACTCAAAACTTTAACCACCCTACTTTCTTTCTCGTATGCATAATCAATATTTATTTGCACACACACATAACTATTTATGAATTTCAAAACCAAATATTTACTTTTGTTGCATCTCACCCTCCTGGCACATGAAAACGTTAAAAAATTCATTCTTAAATATCTAGTATTTTAATAGAATTAAATATATTTTTAATTTCTGAAACTTTGACTAAAAATTAAAATTTTTATTTGTACAAACTTTGATACATTTTGATCCTTAAATTTTAAAAATAAATAAATATAGTTTTTTTAAGCCAATTACGTTAACTCTTATTTAGGTATGGAATGCATTTTTTCATAGATATTGAACAGAGAATATATCAAACAGTGTAAACAATTCCAATACTAACATAAAATGTGTTCGACATATCAAAAAAAGTTAACGTAATTGGGTTAAAAAGACTTTATTCATTCATTTTTTAAGTTTAGAGACTAAAATATATTAAAGCTTTGCACAGGAACAAATTTTAATTTTGGATCAAAGTTATGAAACTAAAAACATGTTTAACCCATTTTAATATTATTGGATTATGAAACGGTGTAAAATAATTTTAGTTATATATAATTGATATGAGAAGTGAATTGTTTCAGTGTGTTGTCTGTTTGAGAGAATTTCTAATTTGTAAAATGCAAAATCAATTCCAGAAATGTAACAATATATTTTAAAATTGAAATATATAAAAAAAAGTTATATGTTTATCTATTCTTAAATTTTATAAATTTTGCTCCTATTTTTAACATCTTCAATTTTGTTCATATGGAATAATTATTTTTCTCTAATATCTATACCAAATAAATTGAATTATACATTAATGGTGTGTTTGGATGAGACAATTCAAGAGGGTGATTCATTTATTTGGAGAATTTGAAATTCTTTGTAATGAAATATTTTGTTTGGATTGAGAAATTAAAAAGCATTTAAAATGTATGCATTTTTTTGAAGTATTTCAATTAGCTAAATTAGAAGAAATTCAAATACCCTCAAAATAGGTGGGAATTGAAATTCTTCTCACTTAACCTCACATTCTAGACTCTCTAGTAGAGTTGTCAATTTGATCTAGTCTAGAGGCAGGCTCGACAAGCCAGGCCAACGACTCGACGAGTCAAACGAGTCGGGTGGGCCCGACGACCTAGACAAGTCGGGTGGGATGACGACACAGACGGACCGTACTGACCCGACGACACAAATGGGTCAGGTGGGCCCAACAACCCAAATAGACTGGGCGAGCCCTACCACCCAGACAGACCAAGCGGGCCCAACGATTCAGACGGATCGGGTTGGCCCAACGACATAAACGGATCGGACGGGTGCAACAACCCAAGCAGGTCAGGCAGGTCGGGCAAGCTTGACGACCGACATGGTCCAGTGAGGCCCGACGACCCAAATGTGTGGAGCAGGTCCAATGACCCAGACGTACCCGGCTGGCCCGACAACACAAATGGGTCGAGAAGACTCGACGACCTAAACGGGCATGATGACAAAGACGGGTCAGGTGGGCTCGACGACGAAGATGTGTCGAGCGGGCCTAACGACGAAGACGGGGCAAGGGGCCTAATGACCCAACCAAACCATAATTAAGCCTAAAAGAAATTTGTAAAAATTAAATTTTATCTCACATGAAATTCAATTATTTTTTCCAAACAAGAAATTGAAATGTAAGGTATTTTAATTTTTTTATCCAAACAAATTATTTAGAAAATGAAGGAAATTTAATTACAAGCAATTGAAATACAAAGCATTTCAATTTATGAGCATTGTTGAAATGATCTGACCAAACATAATGTAATTGAATTATCCCAAACTTCTTTTTATCCTATAGTTGGCTTGATAAGACTAGATATAAAGTTGTGGCCTACTAGACAATAATTCAAAGATTACTTTTTTGCAACCCAATATTGGTTAATATTTGTTGACTTGATATGATCATGTTTAGTCAATTCCTTTGACTACTCAATATCCTAAACATATAATCATAAATAATTGAATATTAGCACACAAATTAATATCAAACAAATTTAATTGTGAAAGGCTAAGAAAATGCATCCCTTGCTAAAAATGGGCCTTGAAAGTTTATATAGGGCTAGAAACCCTAATCTCACCTTTTCATTTGCCATAAGCATATCAACATTTCAAGTCTCTTCAACAATTATCTCAATTAAATTGGTTAGCAAAAGTACTATAGAAAATAAGAAGAACATCGAAACTTATTAATTGTTTATACTCAATGCACTCTTTGTATCATTTTTAAAAGTCTAGACACTCTCATTCAAATTTCACTTTCGCTTTTAAGAAGAACTTTCAGTCAACCTATTAAGATGTTTACATTCAAAATAAAAGATGTAACAAATTTAAACACAATTCAAAGAGATCAAGAAAAGAAAAAACATCAAGAAAAAAATCACTAAGTTTTAAAAACGAACTAAAAATCATAAAATCATGAAATAGGCTAAACAAATGGAGTAAAATATGACAACAAAGAAAACATTACTTTAAAAGCTAAGCTAAGCAATTAAAAAATATGAGTTGTAAGAAATAAGACAAGACTAAGTAAAGAATTGTAACTAATTTTAAATCCAATAAAGAACTCAATTAGAAATAAAATCAAAGTTTAAAAAAAATATAAAAATAAACACTGTATTTTTTTTTTTAATTTTGTATAAAATTTTATAACTTTAACTTCTTAAGACTTAAACTCAAATTTAAGGAATTGTCAAAAATATAGATGTTATCACTTAGTTCTTAATACCATAAATTCAACTTCAAACAATCAAAAGATCCTTATCTCACAAGACTATAGTTTATCTCACAAGACAATCTCACAATTAGATATCTAAGAAAAATTTAAAAGAAACCTAATGAACAAAACTCAAATCAAAGTTAAGATAGGGAAATTATTTATATCCAACCAAACCCAAAATTTTAATTTGCACAAGAATTCAAACCAAACATGAACAAATATGAAAAGTGCATACTACTTGAAGAAAATTCGTTGATTATTTAATTTAATTGAGCAATATACTTGTATGTTACAGAACTGAGATGGTCTTGGTCGTGCAAATTAACACCACCTAGGACCCTCACTTAAATAAGGTTGTCCTTAATTAATCAATATGAAGAATTAATCAAATGACTAAGAATAACAGACATTGCTAATTTAAATTCATCCAGGTAAAAGTCCATTAAAATGATATAAATAGTTATTGTTCACGAGATAAAAAATTAATCAATTAGTATTGCATTCATTGTACATTTGAAGTTTGCTAACTTCAACATCAAATTTTTTTGCCAACACAATTGACATCTCCATCAGAGTCCAACTCGGCAATCGTTATACGAAAATAGGCATATAGAATTTTAGGCGCAACATGTAGAACCCATCTCGGGCTCGTGAGTGTTGAGACCAAACGAAATAAAACCACATTAAATAAAGTTATCTTGATGATAACAAAAACTAATGTTCATATCATATGATCAAATAATACATGATAGAATGATGCAATACACTAATTACACTATACAAGGATGAATTACAATTGATAAATATTATAAAGTGTTCAATGTTTGTTGTTGTAGTTGAAGCCTAGTTGTCTAATCTGACGACTTAAAATTCAACTAATCAAGCAATACAGTATTGGAAATCATATTAATACTGACCTAACAATTGGAATATTCAAGTTCATCAGATGCTACATTAACTAGACGAATTCAAGTGTTTTCTCACACCATTGATCATTCATTTCTCTCATATTACAAAATTTCTTTTTCAAGTCTCAAATGTTGAATTTATTTTTAGATAACTTAATATTGATTGTCAAAGAGGAATGCTAAATTAATCTTTCACAATCAAAATGATCTTAAATGAGCAATAGTAAGTTTATCTTTATTATATAGAAATGCTTCATATACTTTTATATGTGATTGACATTAATTTAATATCGATTGAAAGAAAATATGATTACGTTGTTAATGAATTATTATAGAACTTTTTGTATTAGTTACCTTTAGTAGAGAATTTCCAAACGTTGACAAGAAGATATAAATCAAAGTTTTCAAAAGTAAGTTCTTGTTGAATCAAGAAGGAAAAAAATTCAAATAAATAAATCAGAAGATTTGAAGATAAATTTGAAGAAAACATCAAGACTTTCAATATGAAGAATTATATGAGAAGATGTAATTAAAAGATCAATCTTTTAGATTTAGGAATACTCCAATGACAACAATATCCAAAATAAGTATAAATAGAAGACAAATTGATCGAGAAACAAAGAACAAACAACAAGGAAAAGAATATTTATAACAAGAAAAAAGAGAAAATCATTATCAATTCTACTTAGTGAAAAATTAAGTTTGGAAAAGGGAAAGTGCTAAATTATTGTAATATTCTTTACTTTGTGAGGTTTATTGTGAGTTTAGATTGTACTCTCTTTCTTTGAGAATTGATTGAGGTCGTACCAAACTAAATTAAATAATTAAAATGTAGTACTTGGTAATGGACCCGAAGTCGTCTCCCAAACGACCAATATTATCGTTCAAAGGTTCCAAATTCAACAAAAGAGGGGTATGGTTTGGTAGATTCAGATTCAATTCAAATTCCAACATAGAATTAAGAAAATGTAATTGGAAATTTTAATAAAATAGATTAAAAATATTGACTCCTTGAATTCGATTGCAATTTCACTTATCATGGGTCACGAAATTAGGGTTTTGGTCTCACCCAATCTACTCGTTCAAAACCCACTAAGCGAAGGTCAAAAACGTGTTTCAATACGCAATTAAGCAAAACAAACATCCATTTATCCATGGCAATAAAGCTAATTCATTAAGCATGAACAAATTCAACCAAGAACACATTACCCAATATGTAACTTAAGCAATAATAGATGCAAGATTATCCATTCCTCATAGAATCAAGATGAAGAGAGAACAAAAACGCAAATGCAAATTAGAACCTAAAAGCTCAATTGCATCTCTTCCAAGAAGTCAATACACGAAATTAACAAACCATGGAATTAAAATTACAAAGCAAAGGTAAATGAAAATACATCATTGTCTTGAACAAAACAGATTGAAATAGTATGCAAGTGCTAAAAAATGCTCCAAATGTGTGCAAAGAAGAGCAAAACGAAAAACCCACAAGTAGGTGCTCTCCTAGAACGTGAAATTTAGAATGGGGAAGAGGGTTGTCCCAAAAACCCTAAACCCTATAAAACTCATGGTCACATCACCACAATTCCACTTATTTACAAAAGTGTTATTATGAGGTGCAAAATTACAAAAATGTCCCAAGTGGGCTGAAAATGTTGGCTCAATCACTTGAATAATGTGGAAATGATGTGGAAATGATGTGGAAATGACATGGAAATGAAGTGGAAACTCTCTTCAACTTAAGATTAGTTTCCAAGCTCTAAAATTGCTTCACAAAAATACTTACAAAATAATTAGAAGTGAAAATTAGACCAATTAATGCCAAATTAATCAAAATTCTGAATAATGGCCCAATGAAACTCAAAAGATGAAAATGCACTAACAATAGACAATTAAGCACTAAAAAACCATCAAGATGGGCACAAAAAGGCAATGGAATAAGGAGAAATAATGACTCATCAAGAATTGTTTTCATTTACTCTATTAAGAGCTCTTAATCTCAGAGGGGGATTAAGAAGGAAACGTGAAGAGATTGATACTCATTACTTGGAAAGGTATATGTACTCATACCTGGAGAGGTTGATACTCGTTACTTGGAAAGGAATATGTACTCATGATACATGGAGAGGCTGATACTCGTATAACCTGGAGAGGTTTGTGTACTCAACTGTAATCAATTTTATTTATTAGTGCAACCTCTTAATCATAGTGGTTAAGGAAGAAATAGATGTAGCCCACGAGATTAGGGTAAACCAATATAATTTTCTTTTATGCTTAATTTATATTTTGTTAAGTCTCTTAGAAACAACCAAGAAACCTTAAAGCCCTCACCTTTAAGCTTTCAACAATCTAGTTGTCCACCATTAAAACTACATACAAAATTTAATAAACATAGATCAATCAACCCATTGGTATATTTTTTCAAGATTCCCACCCATTAACCAACCAAAACCTTCCAGAACCATTCCAAAATAGCTTTAACATCAACTTTTATCCATCCCAAACCCATCTAAGACCATGGCACCATAAACAACCAAGAATCAAGCAAGGAAAGCAAATATTGGAAGTTTAATTTGTCTTGAATCTCTTGCACTTGTAGCTGTTTTGAACAATTTTTGATAATACAACACACATGTTTCATTGTGCCTTTATGTTTAAGTGTAAAGCCTGTTGAAGTTGGTAAGGATAGGCAAACGATCCAAATTTTGAGATCCAATCTATAATAATCCAAATTCATATTGTTTTAAGTCCATTTAAATGGATTTATCCCAAATCAAAATCCATATTTTTGGATTTTAAATCCAATCCATTTAGTTGGATTTGGATTGGATCATTCAACTTAATTCAATTTTGATTGGAGTTAGATTGGATCATTTTTCAGATTTTCAAAATCCAAAATCAAGGTTGGCTAGAGTTGACCCCACCAAAGGTCAATTGAGTCAGCCCCGGTTGAATATCGATCCAAGTTGGACCCAAATATAGATCACTTGAGTCAGCCTCGACCAAAGATTGACTCACGTCAGTCCCATTTAAAGATCAACTCTAGCTGATTCCAACCAAACGTCGGGTTAAGATGGCCCCAATCAAAGGTCTGCTTGAGTCGATTCTGAGTAAAGGTCAATGGAACCCGGTCGAAGGTCAACTTGAGGCTGCCCTCATTGAGTTGGCCAAGTCAACCACGGTCAAGTTGACTGAAGGTCGACCCAAGTTAGTACCAACTAAAGGTGGCCCAACATCGACCTATGTCCAAGGTTAGGGCAAATCGGTCTCAATCGAGTTGGTCTCGGCAGAAGGTTGGTCTAAGTCAATCTTGACCAAAGGTAGGCTTGCATCAACCCTAATCAAAGGTTAGCTTGAGATAGCCTAAGTCAACTCGACTAAGGCCAAAATTGGGCCAAATCAACCACGACCGAAGTTTAACCTGAGTCGATTAGATCCATCTCACTGAATATAATCTCATTGATAAAGTAGATTCAATCTAATTTTAATCCAATTTAAATTGAATTAAAAAAATTCAAATCTAATTAATATAGTTAAAATGAATTTGAATCTTAATCCAGATATATTTTAACTAGATCTGCTATATTCGGATTATAGATCCAATCCATTTTATTAAATTTAGATTAAATCATGTTGGATTTTAGAAAATTCAATATATAACCACCTTTATAAGTTGAAATTAAATATGACAAAAAAAACTTAGTATTTTTATTTGATTCAATTAAACAAATTCACCATATCCACTTTTGATATGTCAATATTACTAAGTGTTTTTTCATATCTTTTTGTTCAAACTTCTGTAATCTTATTTTATAAACAAAATATGATCAAAATATTTGTTTATATAATGGTTAAAATAATAAAATGGATCAAACATGTGTTTGGTCCCTTAACTTTCAGTTAAAATTAGAATTAGTCTCTCTTCGAAAATTTGGCCCAATTTAGTCTTCCTACTCTATAAATGCATGGATTTAGTTCTTTTAACCAAATTTTGTTAAGTTTATTTAACATTTCAAACGTGTTTCATGATAGCATTTGATAGATATATAATTAATATATTCTGAGATATGGTTAATATCTTCTAAGATATGGTAATACCTTATGAGATATAGTTACTATCTTGTGAGATATGATTAATATCTTTTGTTGTTTATTACATTTATGATTTTATGTTTTTATGTTGCTTATGTCTTCTGTTTTTCTATTCGTTGAATGTTTTTATATGTTTGATGCCCTTCTTTTGTAAAGATGCAAACTCTGATTCTCATACTTTCAATAAAGTATTTCTCTTCTAACTTTCTCTCACTTGTCTTTTATCAAACACTAACATGGTATCAGATGAAAACCACCTTCCATCATTACCTTCTCTTCACCGTTTCATTCATGGTGAGTTTTGCTTCTCTCACTCTTTATTTCTTGTATATTTCTTTCTTGTTGATAATAATTATCAGCAATGAAAAAAAAAATTCTCAAGTTCTCGGCCTTCTCAAGTTCTCGGCCTTCTCAAGTTTTTGACCTTCTCAAGTTCTCGGACTTCTCATGTTCTCGGACTTCTCATGTTCTCAGCCTTCTCAAGTTCTCAACCTTCACCTTTCCAAAGTTGCTATTTCCAAGCTTGGTCTTTTCAATCCATATTCCCAGCTTGAGGGGGATGATAGAGATATGGTTAATATCTTATGTCGCTTATTACGTTTATGATTTTCTGTTTTTATGTTGCTTTTGTCTCCTGTTTTTCTATGGGTTGAATATTTTTATATATTCGATTACTCTCTTTTGTAAAAATGCAAACTATCATTCTCATACTTTCAATAAAGTATTTTTCTTCTAATTTTCTCTCACTTGTGTTTTATCAAACACTAAGAGCATTTGAGTTGTTTATACCGTTTGGAGCATTTCTACTTCAATATTAGAAGAAATTATAATCCAAAAATTACTTTTTTCCTTCTAAAACACTTTTGGATAATATAATCTAGAATCTAAAAATAAATTTTAATTATATAATTCAAAAGTTAAATAATCTTTGAATATTTTATTTTCAGATTGTATAATTCATAATTTAATTTTTATATTGTATAATCCAAAACTAATTTTTTATTTTTTGATTATATAATTCAAAAAGATAAAAAATGGAATCTTTTTATAAGGGTGAAGCAGGGAATTTATTCAAGATGCTGCCCGAATTCTGAACTTATATACTATAAAGTATGTACCTATGTAATTAAAAGAAAAGGAACATTATATTATGGAAGGAAAACAATTTTTGAAAACTTGCTACAGTGGTGAAAATTGGAATTGTTCTGGTCTTCACCTACTCTTATGATAGAAACAGTAAGAAAGAATTTATATTTTCCAACCACGAAAGACTATAAGGGAAGCTTTTGAAATTGATATGAGAAAACACTAGAAATTTTCTGAAAAGAGCTTCGGATATGTTCTCATGAAAAGGTTTGTTGAACGTTTATTATAGTTCCCAGAAAAACGAAAATTTGACAGATAATATAATATAATTAAGAAAACAAAGATATGAGTTGAGTTTTTGTTCCATAGAATTTGAGATGCCAAATATCTTTACTTTAAACGACAAAAAAGACGAATAAAAAATGAGTCCAAGAGAATGTCCACGTTCTGAAATCGATTATCTTAGTTCAAACAACAGCCCCAAACATTAGAGGAATATGCATTCACTTCATTAAGAGAATTTGAAGTCAACTCACATGATTATGTGCTTTAGTTACCACTCAAAGCATAATTCAAAATTGTGTTAATGTGACTAAGGAGAAATATTTGCCCCCATCAACCCATTTACTCCCTGTTGTTAAATTGGGGTAATCAACGCCATTGATGCATAAATATTTTACTCAGTTCTAAAAAATTTATCCAAATTTATAAAAAGAAAACAATATATATATATATATATATATATATATATATATATATATATATAAAATATGAGACATGAAATATATGGTATATAAATTTGTTTTCTATTATTTTTAAACGAATAATAAATATTTAATATCAGGAGAATTGTTAAGAAATCTAAATGAATCTAAGTTTCACATTAAGTAAAAATGAGAAAAGTGAGCATTATATAATAATGAAGATCTATAAATCTATATTATCTTAAGTTTTTGGATTGGAAGTAGTGTTGAGCTCATGTTTCATTAATGTTTCGCTTCTCCGGTGATCCTCTATCGAAAAACTCTCATCGGTGATCCTAGAGTTTGATTAGTTTTGGTGTGACTAGCATAAATGAGTCCTTGTATTGAAATTCTTAATCACGAAGGATCAAATAAGTATGTTTTTTTTGAAGAACAATAATGAGTATTCGTAGTTAGGTCGAAAGGAAAGTGCCACTGAAAAAAATTAGTTCCTATCTTCTTTTCAAGGGATTGTAAAAATATCTTATAAATATATCTTGAATTTTAGGGAGAAGGACACTTGAATGCTCCATGAAGGTCCCCAAAAATTCATCACCAGAATAAAACATTGGATTGTTCTCTAGTCTTGTTGGATATAATAGCAAAAAAAAGATTGCGCGTGTAAGAAGCACACGGAATTAAAGAGTGAAAACATAGGGAATAAGAATAGCGGCATGCCCATGATAAGGCCAACGAGGACATAATAAGTACCAAAGGCCATAAAATCGTAGCAAGTTGCTAAAGGTTAAAAGATTAACTCCATTTATTATATGAATCTGAATAATTTTACGGAATTTTATGTCCCTCCTATTGCAAAACAAGTTGCGCATAAACAACGGTTGGGAATGAGACCTAAGTTTTAGATTTTCTGAAGAAAATAGTACTTCGTCACAAAGTTATTAATATTTTAACGTCTGTATTTCCAGTTTATTAATTTTCTTTTTTAAGTTTATATACCAATATATAAGATTTGATCCATTTGAAGACTTATGGCAACTTGTTTAAAAATATACTTCAAGTGGGGGAAGTATGGATTTTAGATATTTGGGTGTAATCATCAACCTGAACTACCACTTTCAAGTTTAGAAGGGATGAAAATATAAACTTGAATATTCTTATATATGCTAGGCCAAGCACTAACCCTAGCTAACAAATTCTATATAAGAACAATATTAAATAAAAACATTTTAATAATTATTTTAATATGTTACTAGTTTAATGTATGTACTTGTAAGTATTGAAATGGGTAACTAGGGAGAGAGGGAGGTTGAATTGACTTTATAAAAACTTTAGTTAGTTTTAAAACTTAAAACCCCTTTCTATTGAATCAAATCAACCGTAAATTAAGAATGCAATTGCTACTGGACTGTACTCTTTTCAATCGACTAAAAACAGAGATAACAGACTTGTTTCATTAAACAATTAATAGTGTAGTGTAATTCAATAGATCAAAATATTAGAACAATCAATTGAAATACTAGAAAATTCTGCAAATATACGAATTCGAAGTTTAACTCAAAAACAATACACAAAACTCGTCAAGATTAATTATAGTAAGTGATTCAAATAGAGATACGACTTAATATTGTGCTAGATCACTCAAGAACCATGTAAAGATGATTAAAACCAAATTTCTTGAATCTTTATATCAAAAACCAAAGCAAAGAGAGAAAGGCTCAAACACAAGTACATAAATTTTTATATTGGTTCACTCATAACAGTACTACATTTAGTTCGTCAAGGCAACCCGAGCCTAACTTGCACTATATTAAAATATTTACACAGTTCACAAGATTAAACTTTTAAAATATGCCAAAACACAAACCAAGACTATTGAATCCCACAAAAATCTCAACAAGCACAGCAATATCACACTTGCAGACCTAGAAAACCACCAGGTAATTCCTATAAACCTGAGAAAGATTAAACATGAATGAAGGCTCTCCCTGGCCAACCAAACAACTTTCTCCAAATTCCGAAACCAAGCAAAATTTCTCCAAGAAGATCAAAGATCCTTCACCAATAGTTGCACTTTTGTATGATCCAAATATAGAGTTTTTCCCAAAATATTGAATGATTTCACGCTCAAAATAGGCACAAACAAGTTAGGTACCGTATATTGCCCTTCCCTCCTGGCAACTTCAACCATTTGATCTCAAAGCTTTGCAAAGAGATCCCCCTCAACCCCTTTTTTTCTTGGAATGTTGAGCCATGTCATCTGTAAAAACAAAGATTTTTCATATTAGAACATGTTGAAAAACAAGCCATGAAAAATGTACCACATACATCCCGGTCCGGCCTGTCAGTAAGGTAGCAAAACACTATCCTTTTTCCAAGAACCTTAGAAGGCAGCCGCTCCAAGACATCCATTATTTTCCTACTCTTGGACGAAAGCAAATCCTTAGACATCTCTGTCAACTTAAGGGGACTAGAAGTCCAATGAAAGGGAAATTTTTTATGGTTGGCCCCGTGAAAATACAAACACCGGACAGTTGAGGTCATGCCAACTCAAAAGAACCTTTCCTTGAACCTCTTAAAGGATTGGATGTAGCCATCCAACAAGCACGATTTTGGCCTCCCCACTAATGAAAGCCAAGAGATGGGATCCTTTGGCTGGGTAACATAGAAATACAAACCAATACTTGCACTAGAACCACCTAAATTAGAACCACTGAAAGAAGTCGACATACCTTCAAAGTGAACAAGATTGCACAAAATTCAGAGATGGGAAAGTACTTCAAGGAAGGAGATCAGAAATAATGACGCAAACAGTGAAATGAATCCTCTTATATAGAAATCTTTCAAAACTCTTCAACTTTAGAACCCCTACCAAAAGTCAAAAGAGTCGCAACTCACTAAACCCAAGGCTCAACCGCCAAAAAACACCTTGAAAAACACACTGACACCAAACAAAGCCACCATTCAATCACACTTCAAGTCTGCACGTGGCTTCGCTCCTCAAGACTGAAGGACTAGTATACCCACAAGGTTCACGGCCAAAGACCTACAAAATTTATTTTCAAAAACACCCATATGGTTGTTTACTGAATATAACACAATCAAAGGTCGAGTTCTAGCTATACCTTTCACATGAAACACTTTAAGATTGGGAGGGGGAGGTTGATGTACTATTCGTACTCAGTCCTACCCCACCAAGATTAGGAGGTTAGTATACCAACTTCCCATGTTCTCATAAGCTGCCTATCCCATACATATCGACCCTCAAACCAACACCTTCATCAAGAAACTGACAACCAAGAACCAAAGACCAGCAACAACTTTTGGGTAAATTCACCCACCTCAAATGGACTTATGTGTAAGTAAAAAGGTATAAATAGCACGGTATCCCTTGTATTCATTAAGCAATTAATTACTACTTGAGAATCTATGATATCACAAGTGTTGACTTTAGCATTAGAGTGTCTCTTGCAAGAATCATCCTTTCATGCTTTGGACGAGATCTATCGAAGCTGGAAGACAATTGTTTTAGAGATCGGATACTAGAAGGATTCGAAAGACTTGAAAGGATACAACTAGGTCCTATGAGAGGGAGAGTGGTCCTACAAGTCCACTACTCATATATTTTCAGTCTCAATTTCAAGTTGGTATCAGAGCGGGATTGACCCGCTCTAGTTTCTGTCTCATCTGGTCTGCCACCATCCGTCACCGTTGTCCGCGGTTGACCGTTGTTAGTCACCGCCGCTATCCGCGACTGTCCAAGTTCATTTCATCTCGTTTTAGAACCACCTAATGTTTTTTTTAGCTACCCAACACTGTCAAACAACATTTCAACACTGTCTGCCACCGTTTGCAGTCTTCTGCCGCCGTCAATCGTCATCCGTCGTCGTAGTTCCGTCTGGAAACCACCAGATTCGGACTGCCTCTCCGAGCGATAGCCAACCCTACTGATGTCGAAGGCATAATCGTCGCCACGCGCCTCCACGCGTGTCATCTCAGTTCACAGCAGTGTGGCGTGTGTCGTCCATGCGCCGTCGTCTAGTCGTTGATTTGTCATCGCACCACCTTCATAGCCATCACTAGAGCCTCCTTTACTCGTTTTGACCTTCAAAACTTTGTTCCGGTGAACTCCAATAGCACCCCTTATGGAAATCTCCCTAGGATATTCGAAAATCGTCACTGTATTCCGAGATCCTCTCTGCTTTTTTTTTTATTCTCTTGATCAGATATGGCCACTGAGGTACTAGGAGTGCTATTTCATTCTCTAGAAGCCCCTACATTACTTTCGAGAAACTAAATGGCCAAAATTACTTATCTTGGTCTGCTGCCGTCGAGATGTGGTTTCTCGGTCAAAGACATCACGACCACCTTGAGAAAGATGGTAGCCACGTACCTTTAAAAAAGCTGAACAATGGAAACAAACAGATTTTCAACTATGTGCTATATTGTGGCAGTCGGTGGAACCACGACTTTTGATGTCCCTCCGAGCCTTCAAAACATGCCACTCGTTTTGGAAGAGAACTCAGAATATCTATGCAAATGATATCCAGCACCTCTATGATTCGGCGAACAAGTTGGCATCTCTGAAAATGACTAACCATGATATGATTTCATTCATGAATGACGCTCAATCTGTTGTGGAAGAACTTCGAATGTTCTTGGAAGTTGACTCTCTAGATGAAATAAAGAAAAAACATGACAAGTACTATATGGTGATGATCCTCCGTGCTATACATCCAGACTTTAATCATATCCAAGATCAACTTTTGACCTCTCATGAGGTTCCTTCCATGGACACTTTGATCTCCCGCATGATACGTGTTCTAACTCTTCAAACTCCAGAAACTCTTGCAGTAATGGAACCATCTGTCATGGTCGCCACCCGAGGAAGAGGAGGACGTGGAACTAGAGGAGGTGGACGTAGAGGTCGCGAGCGTCCTTAGTGTACGTATTGTAAAAGGATTGGTCATACCGAGGAAAACTGCTACACTTTACATGGTTTTCCTGCCAAAACAGCCAATGTCTCCTAGGCAGATACTACTGAATCCAAGTTCACTGAGGACGAGTATCAAGAGTACCTACGACTCAAGTCCAACAGCTTGGCACAGTCATCTCAAGCTCCAAGTACATCAACTGTTTGCATCTCTCAATCCATGGAAGGTCACAATTCATGGGTAATTGACTTTGGTGTTTTTGATCACATTTCTGGTAATACCTCCTTGTTCTCAACCATTTCATTCCGAGAAAAATCTCATTTTATAACCCTTGCGAATGGTTCTAAAACATCCTCAAAGGGAGTCAGTCAAGCCATCCTATCTCCCTCCTTAAATCTAAAATTTGTCCTTTTTGTCCCTAATTATCCTTTCAATTTAATTTCTTTAAGTCAGTTAACTAAAACATTGAATTGCTCTGTAACCTTTGATAACAAATCTTTTGTTATACATGAGCATGGCTCGAGGAGATAGATTGGAGAAGGATATGAAGCGGGCGGATTATACCATTTTGGATCTCGTCCACGTGTGTCATGTGTTGCAGCTCCCAATCCTAAAATGTTACATGATCGGCTTGGTCACCCTCACCTGTCCAAGT
>Ga0209389_1001018_pt1 | contig 18647 bp, 9 predicted proteins | sample CowpearedBW_FD_187526 | JGI IMG/M metagenome (GOLD analysis project Ga0209389, IMG submission 187526) | Root nodule microbial communities of legume samples collected from California, USA - Cow pea red BW (SPAdes) (version 2) | ecosystem: Host-associated > Plants > Roots > Nodule | place: USA...
CCCTTTAACTAATCAAATATTTAAATTTAAATGTTTCTTGAAACTTTAAATTTAATGATTTTTTAAAGTAAAATAATTAGTTTACTATTTTATCCCTTAAATGACTATTTATTTAAATTTAAAAAAAATTTAAAACTAAATTAGCTACTTACATAAAAAATTTACACATATAAGTAAGTTTATAATATAAATTTGTATTAGTTAAATACTTTAAAGTTATCAATGAGGGGTAATTTGGGAGGGTTCAAGAAGAAAACTCGGAGGTGCAAGAAGAAGCACCCCGAAAGATTGGGCTGTTGCAGTACTTCTCTCATTTTTGTTTTTTTAGAAAAGTTTGGCCAACAAATGAGCCCAAACCTTTACTAGTCTCTCTTTTATGCTATCTTTTTTTCATTTACAGTAATAAATCTTTAATTTAAGGAGATTTCTCCAGCAACTTAAGTTTCTTTTAACTTTTTTATATATTAGAATTATTTTATTATTATTATTATTTATATTATTATTATTATTGAGACTAATGTTTAGAAAAAGAATATTTTTAGATTAAGATTTGATTTAATTTCATTTACTTTAATTTATTCCTTTTTACAATTCACTATATATATATATATATATATATATTTATTTATTTATTACAGTGTAAAATCACGTTTATCAATATATTTTAATAATTATGTCTTATAAGACTCAAATCTTAAACTTGTTTATAAATATCATGTTGTTATAAGACTTAAGTCTTAATTATATGGGTGTATTATTTATATATGATCCTTACAGTAAATATGTTTTAAACAAATCATATTTTAAAAGGATTAACATTAATATTAGAATAATGTAGACTATATGTATGGAAATATTTAACCAATGCCTTTTCTATTTTAATATTCTAGTACATTAATTGTATTTTTATTATTAATTTTATAATTTTTTATTTAAAATGAAGTAAATAATTGGTTGGACTAATAGTGAATTAAATATCTTAAACAAAGAGTTCCAAATTTCAGTTTCTCTTTAACCAAACTTTTAGGTCTGACTTTAGTGCAAACAATACATATTGTTCCAAATTTCAGTTTCTCTTTAACCAAACTTTTAGGTTTGACTTTAGTGCAAACAATACATAAATAAAATTAATGAACTAAATACAAACATATTATTCAATTGTAATAAATGATATTTGAGATTACACATTTTTTAAGATATGAACTATAAATGAGTATAAACTTTATTTTATAAGTACGTTTTGTGATGTTGAATTAAACTTAAAATTCATCTTTTAAGATGATATTTAGAGTTTGTCCTAATAAGATCTATTATTTGTTGGGTATACCATGTCTCTACTATTATAACAGTCACAGATATCTAATATAATACTCAAAGTATATTTAATTATTCTTAGAGGTATTTATATGTGCCTACATGAGTTTATATAAAAGATATTAGTTTTCTTTGAAGTTATCGAGTAAATGAAACAATTGAGCAATGATGGATTCAATCTCCAAAATTATGAGAACATTTTGTTGGTTGTTAATTCTTTCTCTACAATTGAAAGGTAGCGAAAGTAATGATCAATTGCTTCCTAAAGAAAATTCTGTGCATTATAAAGTTACTGTTCAAATAACCAACAAATTACATACGAAGTTGGGTTTTCAACAATTGAATCTTCACTGCAAAGACAAATTTCATGATCTGGGTCCTGTTACACTAAAATTCGGTGAAACATATAGTTTTCGATTTGCTCCGAATATCTTTATTTCGACAACCTTGTACTTTTGTCGCTTTGTATGGTTAGGTGGTGATCATCGCTTTGACATTTATGTGCAAAAAAGAGATTATTACTGTCACCACGCTCTATGCTATTGGGAAATATTTGATGGCGGACCATGTGGTACTATTAAATATGAATCTAATTCTAGTGTATGCTTTCTTTGGGATAGAGCTTTAGCTTGAAAAAAATAATACTTTCAATTCATAATTATTTAGAAAATTATAGAGTTTAAATAATATTTACATCATATATGAAGCTTTATATTCATTGTGATTGCCCACCATATCAATACCAAAATACATTAATGGTTAGTTATATTGAAAAATGTTACATTCGATTCCCCTAAAGCATCATGTCCATGGTGGTTGCATCATGCCATGCATGATAATGTGTTAATAAAGCAAAGCTATTTGTGTAAAATGACTTTGTTCACTCTCAAATCTCCTAAAACTAGCGAGATCTCTTAAGACATTAATCTCGCAATTTCGCCATTCACGTTGCTTCCAAGTCTGTCCAAAAGAACACATTCTACATCGCAAATCATCGTCTGATAATATCTTTGAATAGTAAATGAATGTAAAAGAACACAACCTTAAACTCATCGACGATAGTTTCTGATATGGCAAAAACTGGTTTTAGTGACCATGAATGGTGTTCAACTCCACCACTTCTTGGAAAATCAAGATCATCACATCAGTAAACCACTCCTTAAAACACAATTAACAATTACGAGCAATAAGATCAACTTCTTGTCACATTATTCATTTCTTCGATGTCTTCTTTCATTCTAAAAACACAATTACCAATATCGCCAATTAACTATTGTAATTTTTTTCACATGATAACATGTTAACAATTGTAATGTTGATTATGATTAGAACTATCATAGTAATTACTATCACTATCAACAATAATGATAATAAGTGTAGATCTAAATTTATGGTACCATTAAAACTCAAAAATGCAAATACAAGTGCAAGGCTAACAAGTTTGAACATCATAAATGTTTATCAGTAATTTATCATTAATGATAATCACCTCATGAAATTCTAATAAATAAAACTTGACTAAATGATACCCCTCATAGTCTTCTTAAGACTTATAATCTTTTTTTTACGATCAACATTAATTTTAGATTAAGATTTGATTTACTTTCATTCGCTCTAATTTATTCTTTTTCATATTTCACTTCATATCACATTATTTTTAAAAATTTCAATTTAACAATTAAGTTTTGTAAGACTAACATTCTAATTAATATTTTATTTGATTGTTATTAATAACATATCTTTCTAATATAATAATTTTTTATTTTTATAATCTTAAGTCTTGAACTTTTAATTTCTAAATAAGTCCTTCAAAGAACACTATGGCTTGTGTGGAGAGGATGTGGCATGGATTATGTTTTCTAACAATTGATTAAATGTACAATTTAAGAAGATCCAATATGATCATATTGTGAAGGAGGTTGTGGATGTTGAGACTCTCACAACGTGTCATACTATTGGAAATATAATGGTGGATTTAATTTGAAAGGTGGTTGTTAACATTTTAAATGTATTAGAAAATGAACTTACATTGTTATTAACAATGATGTTTGTAGTAGTGTTATGTAGTGATATATCTTGAAAATTCTTGAGTTTTCTTTATAGTTTTTATCTTTTAATTAAATGTAAAAAAAATAATAATGATTCATATAATAGAGATTAAATGCAGTATTAATGGGTAATAAGTATTAGTTATTGAGAATTAATATGTAATTTGTAGGATCTTGCCTAATTCATCATATAAAAAAATGCACTTTGTAATATATTGATATTTATGAATTCGTTTAAAAAATTGAGTTTTCTCTTTTTGAGAGTTTGTGGAGTTTTGCATTATACAAACCTCAATTTCGATCTTCTCAAAATAACTTATGGCGGTCATATCCCATGCCTTATCACTCACCTTCTCATCTTTCTTAAGTGTGGTGTCAATATCCTTCTCCAAACTGAATATCAAAACGATCGTCCCTAGTTTCTCATAAGTCAATATTAGAACTTTGACTCTTGATATTTAGTGAGGTTTTCTTTTTCTTATATGTTTTCAATTTTTATTTGTATTTTTTTAGATTTATGGCGTGTACTGTACCAAAAGTGTCCCTAACTCAATGACTACTACAAGTTGTTCGTTGATAAGTTTGTTTCACAAATGAAAAGAAAATTGAAAGAGAATTTTGAGGAAATAAAAGAAAGAGTAAAGGTATAGAAATAAAAAAAAATGTTTGATGAATATGGGAAAAGATATGCTCAAATTATGATGAAAGAACAAATTGAAGATGAAAATTATTTTATTTTTTTATTTAAATATTAAAGTTTTAAACTTTATATCATGTTCGTATATTCAGATTTTGTAAAATATTAATTTACTTTTTATTATAATATGACAAATAATTTTTTTCTTTTTATACAAACACTAATGAATAAAATTTTATGGGATGTCATGTCAAAAATACTTCAATTATACGAGAGATTTGTTCATTTATTTTGTACTTGAATGTTAAATTCTTATAAGATTGATTTTTAGTCATTGATATTCTATTTGATCGTTAGCTGAATTATATTTTCGAAAATAATATATATATATATATATATATATATATATATATATATTAATTATGGTGTAAGATCATGTTTAAGATCTAAGATTTTAAATTTTATTTTATATCAATATATTTTAATAATTATGATACTCAAATCTTAAACTTATTACTCTATAAATACCATGTTGTAATAAGACTTAACTCTTAATTATCTTACGTGTATTATTCATATATTATCCTTAAGTTTAATCTCATGGAAAGTTTCATTTTCGTTACCAAATTTCAGTTAGATTCTTAACTTCTAAGTTGTGTCAATTGAGTTATATTTTTTTAAAATTTATTCTAATTTGGTTATTTCTCTTAGGTTACATTAATATTAATAATTTAGTCCACTAATGGAATACTTAATCGATACGTTTTCTATTTTAATATTCTAATACATTGTACTTTTATTTTAAAATTTTATAATTTAATTTTAAATCAAATAAATCAGTAGCTAGACTAACACTGAATTAGTTATCTAAAAGAAAGTTTCAAATTCCAACTTCTCTTTAACCGAAGTCTTCTAACGTTAGTCAAACAATACATAAATACAATTAAAGAATAAATATAAACATATTAAATAATAATAATAAATGAGGTTAGAAATCAAACGTTATTAAAGATGTGAACCATTCATACTATATATAAATCGGTATAAATTTTATTCTATGTCTCATAGACACCGATTAAAAATATTTAACATATATTAAATTTTACAAAAATTCATAATTAATTATGATATTAAATAAATTCTGACATAATAATATTATTATTGTTTTATTTTATTTAGAGAATAAAAATGTCTATAAGCATCTTACAACTATATTTAATATTATTTGATGTACATCAATAAAAAATTAAAAAATAATAAAATAATCATATTTTATTGTTGCTAAAAATTAAAAAATAATTAAATTTAAAGTTTTTAAATTAACAAACTAAAAAAAATAGTGTTAAACATCTAAAAAATTAAAAAAAAACAATTAAAATATGAATTAAATAATAAAATAACTATATTTTAATGTTATTAAAAATTTTAGAGAGATTTTTTTTTTAAATGTTTCAAGTTTTCACATTTCAAGCTTTCAGCACGAGACTCTTCAAGTATCACGGAAAGACATCTTTTCTTACTTTTTGGTAAAAACCTTAGAAATTTCAAAATGTTTATGTGTAAGAGAGATATCATATTACATACAACTTTCAAAGTATATTTTTGTCTTTATAAAATCAGTTATATAAATTTCTAATACAATTAATTACAGAGTTAATTATTTCAGTTTTCAATATAAAAATAATAAAACCAATGATCATTGATTATACTCTAACTCGTGTCCACCAGTTAGCATTCTCTATCCTGTTTTTTTCTATAAGAACACTCACAAATATTTAATTCCATGCTCAATCTATATTTAATTATTCATAGAGGTATTTATACGTGTGTTATCTAAGTTCATGTAAAATAAATCAGTCTTCTTTGAAGTTACTCTGACAAATAAACAATTGAGTAACGATGGACTCAATCTCCAAAACTATGAAAACGCTTTATTGGTTGTTAATTCTTGCTCTGTTGTTGAAAGATAGTGAGAGTATCGATCAATTGGCTCCTCACAAAGTTACTGTTGCAATAACCAACAAATTACTACATAATAAGGAGTTGAGTCTTCACTGCAAAGACAAACATCATGATTTGGGTCCTGTTACACTAAAAGGTGGTGAAACATATAGGTTTAGATTTCAACCTAATTTTTGGATTCATGCAACATTGTACTTTTGTCGCTTCGTATGGTCGGGTGGTGATCATCGTTTTGACATTTATGTGGAAGATAGAGATATGTATTGCAACGACAATCTATGTTCTTGGGAAATAATGGAGAAGAGACCATGTGATGTTTCAAATGGAATTCTGTACCGTAAATGCTATGAGTGGGATAAAGCTTCATCAGAAAAAAATAATACTTTGTCTTCATAATCATTTATAAATGTATGGAGTTTAAATAATATTTATATCATATATGAAGTTTTAAATTTATTGTGATTGTTCATTGCATCGATACATTATACATCAATGGTTAGATTTATTAAAATATATTAGAAAATGGCAACTTGCTTTAACCATTAAAAGGTTCATCTTCCGATCACCAACTATATACAATGCAGGAATAAAAATCTAATCCGTTTTTATTCCCTTTCTTAATTAAATCCCACATTTTCACATATTTACCACTTTTTTATAGATATTAAAAAATATATAATATAAATGTTTAAAAAAAATCAAATTAATATTCAAATAGTAGTTAAGAACTACGCGATCTTAATTATGAATGATAATACATGAGAGCAATATTAGTTCTTGTTGACTACATAAATCATGAATTTAATGGAGTCCATCATTGTTAGACCCATAGTGAAAATATAATTTCATTCGTTTTGTACAATATTTTTTTATTTATGGAAAAAATAAACATTTTGAAAAAAAAGCACATTTCTTGTTTGTTGCATATTTAATTAGAGGTATGACATATGTTGTATGGTACTAGCACATTTAGAGGTATGACATCATGATTAATAATTGGCGTAAACAAAAATACTATCTATTGTGTCTGCACATTTTCTAAAATATATATGATATTATATCAGTAGAGAATGATAGGGTAATATTATTAAATTAGTATACAAAATAAATTTATATTTATTAAGAATAAAATGAAATAAATGAAGAAAAGATAAAAATAACCATTAATGAATGAAATAAAAAGAAAATAACTGTAAAATAGTTTTATAGAAAGCGTGTAAAAATAATATTTAAAAAAGTAAAAAATAATATTTTAATGGATAAATTAAAAATAAGTAATTATGGACCGAAAAAGAATCTTCTTTATATAGTTATAGATGATAATAATAAATGTGAATATAAATTTATGGTACATGATAGACAAAACTCATAAATGCGAAGTGGACTAACAAGTTTGAACATAATTCATGTTCATCAATAAATATCATTGATATATAGAATCAATTAATAAAACCTTGATTAAATGAGACTTTATAGTTTTATTGAGACTTATAAAATATTTTTAAAATGAAGAATGATAACCGGTGCCTTAAGGGTAGTGGTTAAGAATAATAAATATGCCTTGAATTTTACAAAAGTATATAGTTAAATGTAATATTAAATGAATATTGACTTAATTATCATATGCAATTTTACTTTATTTAAAGGATAAAAATGCCTATAAGTGAATTAAAATCTAATTAATAATTTATTTGATGTACATCTATAAAAGGTTAAAAATAATAAAATAATAAAATAATTATATTTTAATATTGTTAAAAATTAAAATAAAATTAAACTAAAAATAATAATTTGAAGAAGTGACAAAAGTTATTATGAAGAAAGGAGAATTTTTTTCAAAAGTGTAATATTTTCATCACAAAAGAATTTGAAAAAAATTATAAGTCTCAAAGAGTTTTGTTTTTTTTTTTTCAAAAATTAAGACGATACTTTTCAAATGTTTAAAGTTTTCAGCGAGTGACTCTTTAAGTGTTAGAGAGATCTCTTTTGTCACTCCTTCAAATTATTTTTTTATTTGTAACATTATTAAAATATATTTATTTTATTATATAATTATTTTTTAACTTTATATAGGTCTCTATCAAATAAATTATTAATTAGAGTTATATTCACTTATAAATATTTTTATCTTTTAAACAAAATAAAATTGTATTTATGATGAATATGTCAATACTCATTTAATAATACAGTTAACTATGCACACACTTTTATAAAATTCAAGACATATTAATTATGGTTAAGAACATCAATTAGTGAAATCCTTTTAAAATTATTTTTAGGTTAAGATTTGATTTACATTCATTCACTTTACTTTTTTTTATAATTCACTTTATATCACATTATTTTTAATTATTTTTAATTTTTAATTTAACATAAAAGCTTATAAGACTAACATCTTATGTCTTATAAGACTCAATTTATTTTATAAATATCATGTTGTTATAAGACTTAATTCGGTGTATTGTTTTTATATATTATCCTTCCAGTAAATATGTTTTAAACAAATCATATTTTAATGGATTAACATTAATATTTGAATAATGTAGACTATATGTATGAGAATACTTAACTAATGCATTTTCTATTTTAATATTCTAATACATTGTACTTTTATTATTAAATTTTATATTTTTATTTAAAATCAAATAAATTATTAGTTGGACTAATAGTGAATTAATTATCTTAAAAAAAGTTTCAAATTTCAGTTTCTATTTAACCAAACTTTTAGCCAAACTTTTAGGTACTTTTACGTTCGAGCATGGCAGATGGCGTTACCGTAAACAATACATAAAGTTAAATATATTTTTTTCTCTTAACTTTTATTGAAAATTGAGATTAGTTTTTTTCGAATTTTTGGTCCAATTTAGTCTCTAACTTTAGAAAATATTTGAATATAATTCTTTTAACCAAAATTTATTAAATTTATTTGACATTTCAAACGCGTTTTTCAGCCAACATTGAAGTGGAAATATGTCAAACGATGTAAATAACTTAAATGCTATCCTGAAACGTGTTTAAAATGTTAAATAAATTTTATAAAATGTGGTTAAAAGGAAAAAATCCATATATTTTTAAAAGTTGGAGAATTAAGTTGGACAAAGTTTCGAATAGGAGACTAATTCCAATTTTCACTACAAGTTAAGGGATCAAAAACATATTTAACCCTAAAATTAAATAACAAAATATAAACATATTATTAAATAGTAATAAATGATGTTGGAGATCACACATTTTTAAAGATATGAACAATTCACAATGTATATAAATGAGTGTAAACTTTATTTTATAAGTAAGTTTTGTAGAGTTGAATTAGACTTAAAAAATCACTTTTGAAGATGATATTTATAGTTTATCTTAGTAAGATTTGTTGTTTGTTGGGTCTATGCTATAAGAACATCGACAAATATCTAATCTAATACTCAAATTTATGTATACTTACTTATTTATAGATGTATTTATACATGTGCTTACTTGAGTTCATGCAAATGAAATTGGTCTTCTTTGAGGTTACCCTATCAAAGAAACAATTGAGCAATAATGGATTCAGTGTCTAAAATTTTGAGAACACTTTGTTGCTTGTTAATTCTTGCTTTGCAGTTAAAAGGTAGCGAAAGTAATGATCAATTGGTTCCTGATAAAATTATTGTAGATCAAAAAGTTACTATTGAAATAACTAACAAATTAGATTCGAAAGGAGGTGGTGTTCCACCGTTGAGTGTTCACTGCAGAGACAAATTTCATGACCTGCATCCTGTTACACTCAAATTCGGAGAAACATTTAGGTTTCGGATTCTTCCGAATATCTTTGCTTCGGTAACCTTGTACTACTGTCGCTTTGTATGGTCAGGTGGAAATCATCGTTTTGACATTTATGTGCAAGAAAGGGATTATGAATGTCACCACGGTTTATGTTATTGGGAAATATTTAACAGTGGACCATGTGGTACTATTCAACATGAATCTCATTCTAGTGTATGCTTTCTTTGGAATAAAGATTCAACACAAAAAAATAATACTATCTCTTCATAATTATTTATAAAATTATGGAGTTTAAATAATATTTGCATCGTATATGAAGTTTTAAATTTATTGTTATTGTCCACCGTGGCTCCTTTCTTTGATGTTTTCTCCCATTCTAAAAATGCAATTAACAATATCGTTAATTAACTAGTGTAAACCTAAATTTATGGTACCATTAAAACTAAAAAAATGCAAATGCAAATGCAAATGCAAAGATGGCTAACAAGTTTGAACATCATAAATTGTTTATCGGTAAATATCGTTAATGATAATCACCTCATTAAATTCTAATTAATAAAACTTGATTAAATGATACCCCTCATTGTTTTCTTAAGATGTATAATTTTTTTTTTTTACTAATGTTTAGATGAACATTAATTTTAGATTAAGATTTGGTTTAATTTCATTCACTCTATTTTTTTTGTATAATTCACTTCATATCACATTTTTTTAAAGCTTTTAAATTAACATTAACGTTTCTTAAGACTTACATTTTAATTAATATTCTCTTTGATCATTAATAATAACATATCTTTCTAATATAATATTTTTTTTAGAATATATATATATATATATATATATATATATATATATATTTATTTATTTATAGTAATCTTGGAGTTAAATAAATGAATTGGGGAATGCAATGCCCTTTAATCAGTTGAACAATAATTAAAATGAAATTGAAAAGATACATTAAAAAAAAATTAGATGTTTGTTTCAACAAATTTGGGTGACTCTAGGTAGAGATTTGTGGGAAGGAGGGTAAGAAGGAAAAATTGAGAAGATTTGAGGGATGAAGATTTAAATTACAAAAGTGTCCCTTACTTTGGTTTGGTGACCGATGCTATCTCACTGTGGTGGGACCCTGATTTGTGAGCAGAAAGGGATGAACAAGGAGCTACAGTCATGAGTTATGATGCACAAATACGATATGCGTATCAGATACGATATGTATCTGATACGTCGATACGTTAATTTTTAAAATAATAGGATATAATATGTGATAGATACGTCATATATGAATAACGAAAAATGTACAATAATTCTATAATTCTTACAAATATAATAAATATATGATTGTTAATGTTTGAATTCAAATTTTCCAATTAAAGACCAATTATTTTGGTAGTCAAAACCTTATAGCTAATGTTAGTGACCAATTTAAAAATCAATTCATATTGAAACTATTTTAATTATCAATTTAGAGACCGATTATAATTTGTTAAGACTATTTTAGTTGTCAATTTGGTCACTGTATAGTGACTAATTATTTTTTGTCACTAATTTTGGTCACTATTCAAATATTTTATTGTAGTGTACTACTACTTTATAAATTAGATACTTTATTGCTAAATATCGTTAAAGTATCCTATAGTATCGGACACGATATGTGTCGGATACGGATACGTGACTCAAGTTGAAGGAAGTATCGGTGCATCATAAGTCATGAGAGAAGAAGAAGCGGCTTAATATAATATATAATGTATAATAATAATAATAATAATAATAATAATAATAATAATAATAATAGTAATAATATTATTATAATAATAGTAATAATAAATTATATTTTTGTAATTTTAAATAATAATTTTTTTTTATTTTAATTAATATAATTTTTACTATATATATTTAAATTTATATCACATTTATCTTTAATGGTAAAATAATAATAGTCTAATTTGATCTATTAAAATATTTCTTTTAATCTATTATACCTATTACATCGTACACAAACTTTCATATCAAACTTTTATCACTATTTTATTATAAACTTGAATAGGTTATACACTATTATTTTATCAAACCATATTTATTAACATATTTTTTATATTTGATATTCTAAAAAAAAATTTATACATCTATATCTATATAAAAAAAGAAAGTTTTTTTTTGTTGTCCACATTTATTTTTCAATTTTACCTTTTAAATAAAATTTTTAAATTAAAATAATTATTTTATTAATATTATGTGATCATTTGTTTAATTTAACATTTTTTATTTTACTGTTTTTTTAAACTTAACCATAGAAATGAAAATTAATTATATAAAGATTATTTCTATTTAATTTTATAATTATAATAATAACAATAATAGTAATTTTATTATTTTTAATTATCATAAAAAAAAAAGTAAATACAATATTTTTATTAGTTCATATAAAACTTTTGAGATTACTCATTTGGTCCCAATTTTTTAAAAAATGATGCAATTTGGTTATTTTTTGTTAAATTTATTGAATCGGATAAATCTTTATTCATCAAAATTGAAGTTGTGAATGAGGAGAATTTGCTTTGTTAGTATAATTGACATAATCCTAACGTCAATTTTGATGAAATATCTCTGCTCTATCTTAAGAAGTTTAACAAAAGAAGACTATATTGCGTCAATTTTAAAAAAAAAATCAAGATTAAATTGATATTAAAAAAATTAAAGGACCAACTTAATATTTTTGAAAAAAAAATGATCTAAAGAGTAATTCAACCAAAATTTTGACACCTCCCAAAATATTAGTCAAAGATCTGTCACTGTGTAACGAGTTTTGGTTGTCTAACGTACAACTTGTTGAAGGAAGTACTCTGTGGAAGTTCTAAAGTTATGCATACCTTATCCGTAATGAGGCTAAAGGTGCAATTGTATGGTATTTGAAAGAGTTCATAATGGTTGATTTTGCCATGTACACATAAAGCTGTGAGGTAGGAATTAGAATAGTTCTCCATGTTAGTGCTGCTAATGTGTTCCATTTGAAGATGATAAAGTAAAGTGTTTGATGTTATTGTTGTTGGTTGGGTTTGTTAAGAGACAAAAATATGTAGTTTAGGTCCAGAGTAAGGTTGTTAAACTCGAGAGTTTATTTAAACTTGTGAGAGCTTATCGTAAACTTGTAAGAGTTTACTTTAAATTAAAAAAAAATTAAAATACCTATAAATAAGATAATATTTAATTGTTATGTGATTCTATAAATAACTTTTTATATTCTATAAATATCTTATCTTTGTGTCAAATTGTATGTGTTATGTGTTGTTGAAAATATACATTGATTAATTTAAAATGATAATCCTTAGATAACCAATGATGAACTCTATTTTGAACAAGCAGTGAAATTAACCTATTTTTCATTATTATATTTTTATTTATTTTTATAATTTTATTTCTTGCTTTCATTTACTATTTTGTTAATTAATCTTGTACTTATTTTTGTTATCTTTATCTTTTTATATTAATCTTATTTTATTTGACTAGCCCTTTTGTATAATTTTTATAAGAACTAATTTGTCATTAATTAATTTTGTGTTCATTGAGAGACGACTTATGGTTGACTTAATCATTTCCATTTTGTTGGTCACTATTTAAGCAATATTGAAGTTGCTATAATTTAGTAGTATTCATTTGATCGCGTCAACGATAATGATATCAACCATTCAACACATCAAAATCAAGAGAAGTTAAGTGACTTATCCCATACCCTACCCACTAGATAAATATCGGTTCCCATATTCATGTGGGTATTCGTTATGCGGGTACTCATATTTTTTTAATATCCAACGGTACCCATGTGTATTTATAAAAAAAATATTTAACAACATATTTTAACCATAAATTGAAATAAAATACAATATATAACATTATAAGTTTTCAAACAAAGTCCAAATAACTCATTTAAATATTGTTGTTGAAGGACAATTTACAAATAAAGAAATATTGTATTTTAAAACTAATTGATAAAAAATAATTCATTCAAAATCAATGTGTTAATATTTTAATAATGTATTTTTAGTTTTTTTTTATAATTTAAATTACAGCATGACATTCAGGAATATGAATACTCTAATACCCGTACCTACTCCGTTAATATACGAATATAACAAATATTCATATCCCTTGTCCGCGAATATCCTTTTCTTACACTTGCCGATTTTATCCGCACTTAATTGTGAGTAAGAATTTTTTTGACATTTTGATTATAATGAGAATTATCATAATGATTACTGCCATTATTAATAATAATGATAATAAGTGTGAATCTAAAGTTATGTTATGGTACCATAAAAGTTTCAACTCATAAATGCAAATGCAAGTAGGACTAACAAGTTTCAACATCATAAATGTTCGTTAATAGATATCATTAATGATATATAATCACCTTATTCAATACTCATTAATAAAAACGAGAACTTTTATAGTTTTCTTAAGACTTTGTAAAAGAACTTACGAATAGAAGAAAATTATTTTAAATTAAGATTTGATTTAATTCCATTCAGTTTAATTTATTCAGTTTAAGATCTAAGATTTTAAATTTTAGTTTATGTCAAAATATTTTAATAATTATACCTTATAAGACTCAAATCTTAAATCTTAAAATTATTAATTTAAAAATTCTATAAATATTATGTTGTTATAAGACTTAATTATTAATTATATGATCGTGTATTATTCATATATTATTCTTGAAATAAATATGTTTTAATCAAATCATATATTATTAAAGATATGGACAATTCACGACGTATATAAATGAGTATAAATTTTATTTTATAAGCAGATTTTGTGAGATTGAATTAGACTTAAAATTTAATTTTTAAGATGATATTTAGAGTTTATCCTAATAAAAACTATTGTTTATTGAATCTAGTGTGTTTATATTATCAGAATACTCACAAATATTTAATCACAAACTCGATTTATACTTAATTATTTATAGGGTATTTATATGTGTGCTTATCTGGATACACCTAAAAGAAATTGTTTCTTTGAAGTTAGTCTGATAAAGAAACAATTGAGTAACGATGAATTCGATCTCCAAAATTATGATAATGCTTTGTTGGTTGTTAATTCTTGCTCTGGAGTTGAAAGATAGTGAGAGTACCGATCAAATTATTCCTCACAAAATTACTGTTTCAATGACCAACAGATTTTTAGGAGAAAAACAAGTGAATATTCACTGCAAAGACAAAGATCATAATCTGGGTACTGTTACAGTAAACGTTAGCGACACATATAGTTTTCGATTTTTTCCCAGTTTCTTTTTTAATAATACTTTGTACTTCTGTCGTTTTATGTGGAATGGTGGTGATCATCGTTTTGACATTTATGTACAACGTAGAGATCTTCTATGTAACGACCATCGATGTTCTTGGGACATATTTGAGAAGAGACCATGTGATGTTTCGTTTGGAGTACCATCTCGTAAATGCTATTCGTGGGATTCATCTTCACTAGAAACAAATAATACTTTGTCTTCATAATCTTTCATAAATTTTTTATAAATTTATGAAGTTCAAATAATATATATGAAGTTTTGAATTTATTGTCATTGTCCACATAAATCTTTCATAAATTTGTGAAGTTCAAATAATATATATGAAGTTTTGAATTTATTGTCATTGTCCACTGCATCTGTACGAAATACATCGATGGTTAGATTTATGGAAAAATATTAGAAAATGAATTTTTAATAATATTAAAAGTAAAAAAAAAAATCAAATTAATGTTAAAATAGTTGCTAAAAACTTCGTGATCCTAACTCTCAATTATGAATGAAATATATTGAAGCGAAGTTACTGTCGAGTTTATTTTCAAAAAGAAAAGGAAAATCATTTTCAAACAGCTTTTCATTTAAAAGTACATAAATTTGTTTAATGAAAATATATTCAGGACTTCTAAAAAATTGAATTACTTGTAATTAAAATATATTCTGTTTCAACTTTTTTTTTCAAATAAAAGTAATTAAAATAAGTTTTTATTTCAAAAATATGTATTTTGAATTAAAATTGACAAAATATATTAGTCAAATTTAAATATACAAATAATAATTGTTATTTTTTTTTCCATTATGTATGTGTGTATAATATGTATAAAGAAGAAGTGACTAGTTATAAAATTTCAATTTTTTTGAATAAATTTTAAATTCTATTATTTTAATTATTTAAAATATTTTTTCAAAATTTTTAAATTTTATTTTTTTCATTCAATTAAGTCATTTTTTTCTCTCAAAATATTTCAAATTTACAAAATAAATAATTTACCCTTTTAAAATGTTTCATCCAAACACATCATGATGCTTATACAAAAATTTATTAATGTTTAGACGAAAATTATTTTTAAATTAGGATTTGATTCAATTCCACTGACTTTAGAAACTCTTCATTGTCCCTACTCTAAGATTGAGGGTTAAAACACTACAAAAATTTAAGATGAAGGATTCTAAGGAGTATTTTTTTTTTAGTTTAGTCTATATACCTTGTAGGACTGGTCTCAAGTCTCGTGAATGTTTCAAGTTGACAATATGTGTATTTTTGTTACTGGTTATATTATTCTTAGTGTCAATTTTGATAAAAAAAAATATTTCATTTTAAAAAATTTAACAAAAATGAGGAAATCGCATTATTTTTTTAAAAGTCAGGATTAAATTCAGACTAAAAAAAATTAAAGGATCAACTTAGCATTTTCAAACGAAAGAATGAATCAAAAAAGTTATTCAACCAAAATTTGGACACTTCCAAAATTTTTGTTAAAGATCCTCTCAGGCCGAGTACATCTCAGATTTATTATTGTTATAATTTATATAGGACTTAAATATTTAATTTTAGTATTTATAAATATTTATACAAATTAAATTAATGTTTTATTCATATAAATATTTATTTTATATTTGATTGAAACATTTACTTAATGTAATAAATAAGATTATTCTCTAATATATCACCACAAGAACTCAATAAAACATTAATGAGAATATGAATTTTATAACATCCTAAAATAAAAATTAAAAAAAAAAAGTGTTAAAAGGAATGACTCCTAAAAGGATGTTTTAATGTTATTACTTTAGCACAGAAAAATATTTAATACTCCATTAAATAAATAATAACTATTCAATTATCCTTAACTAAATTTGATTAATGCATTAAAGACTTGCAAAACTTACCATAAATGCATATTCAAGGTCATAAATACAATATAATTTCTCATTGAACAATATTCCTACTTCATATATAAAAATGAAACATTTTTTTTTTCAAAATTGGGAGAAGTTATTGAGAAAAGATGGTCTCAATCTTCAAGCTTGGGTTGTTACTTTCTTTGCTTTTAACAATACTTTATCCTTTCCAATTGAAAGGGAGTGAGAGTGGAGTTGTGGCTTCAGAAGTAGAAGATTCGTTTTTTCCTCCTTCCAAAGTAGATGTTATAATCATCAATTTCATGGCTAAGAAGGTCTTAACTTTTCATTGCAAAGACAAACACCATGATCTTGGGACTCAAGTATTGGGTTTTAGTGAAAGATTCACTTTTAGTTTTAAACCTAATAAATTTATGAAAATTACTTTGTACTTTTGTCGTTTTACATGGGTAGGAGGAAGTCATCATTTTGACATTTATGACGAATATAGAGATGATTGTACTGAATGTATATGGCAAATATTCGAGAGTGGACCGTGTATTTTTCATCCAAAGTTTAATAAATGTTATGTGTGGAACAATTAGAAAGTACCTCTCTAAGAAAGTGGTAGCTTATGAAATTGAAAATGGTTTCATTATGTTACTTTTTAATTTATGTTTTGATGAGATTTTATTATTTTATCCTTTTCTACCTTTGTTTACCTTTTTTTTTATCTAACAAAATCAGTAGAAAATACATATGCTTTTTCTTTTATTTTCTTTTCATCCTTTTAGTTACATTTTTTTCTACATGTGAAAACATTTTCTCTTAAATTTTAGAGAAATAATTTTAATATGCTACATATATAACTTTTATACTACAAAATTGGATGCATCATGAGATTCAAATCTAGGCTGTGAAGATTCGTTGGATTTATTATAGGCAAGGAAGTGGTAGAAAGGAATTATTTGTTTCAAAACATTTCAAGTGTGGAAGTAATTTATGGATTTTATAACAACCTAATTAATTGCAATTTTGATTTCCTGCTCAAAGAAACTGGTATTAAACCTAAATTATACTAATACTCACATTGAAACTTTATTTTGTAATTATGTAAAATATATTTGGATCTTGAAAGGTGGGAGTAACCATTTTGAAGGAAATAACAAACTCACTCATAGTTTTGTAACTAGTTTACATGTCAATGTTTGTTTGTGTGGAAAACATATAATATTTCATTATACAAAAAACATAAACATTAAATAGTAATAAATGATTCTTGTTTGTTTTTTTATGTAAATCAACCACCAACTTAGACAATTGCATCCCAATTAGAACACAAGCAGCAAAGTCAAATAGCTTCTACACAACAAATACAACCACCACCAAAACCATGTGCAAGTACCAATAATAGACTAAAATTGACATATAGGAGGGGCCCAGTTTGGAAGCATGAGTGCTTATTCGTGAACATTTTGCACCTGCATTATGTATTTACAACTTTATTATGTAATTGGGCTCACTTTTGGAAGGCACATTATTTACAACTTCATCATGTATTATGCAAGGTATTTTGGAATGTATTTTGCTTACAAGTATTAGTTGCTTAAGATATGCCCAGGTTCTACACTTTGACCAACAATGTTCTATTCAACAATGAATGTAAAATTAGTATGACGTGAATTTGCACCATATTTTATGATGTGAATTACCACCAAATGTTACCTTATATGCTTCTCTGTACTTTCCATTCATGCAATACCAATAAATTACAATCCACAAATCA
>Ga0209389_1001024_pt1 | contig 18597 bp, 7 predicted proteins | sample CowpearedBW_FD_187526 | JGI IMG/M metagenome (GOLD analysis project Ga0209389, IMG submission 187526) | Root nodule microbial communities of legume samples collected from California, USA - Cow pea red BW (SPAdes) (version 2) | ecosystem: Host-associated > Plants > Roots > Nodule | place: USA...
ATAATAATTACAAATTCATCTTACAAAGTTCCAATAAAAGGGTATGAAAAAATTTTAATTCTAGCTTGTGTGATATGAAATATTCACTTATAAAAACGTGATCGGAAAATAGGTACACGACTAAAAGTCAAATTTTGGAATGATAAATGGGTGTGAGAATTGTTGCCTCTTAAACCAATGCAGGCTTTAAGGATGTTAAAAAAAAAGAAATATGTGCTTGCAAAGGTAATAGATGGAATGAAATTTGAAGTGGAGGAGAACATGCTTTGAATTAGAATTAGACCAAGTAACAAACTTCATGCAAATCATAGAGGGTATTCAAATTTGCAGAGGTAATGAAGATGAATGGATTTGGAAGAGCAATTAATTATTAAATTGCATTGTCCACGTGTATGAGATACTACAAAATAATATTATTAGAAAATATGCATATTTTTTATGAGTTGTTCTAGAAATTGAAGTGCTCTCATCTTATCATATAACTTTGTATGGAGGGTGATCTTGAATAAAGTGCCCAGAAAAGACAATTTAAGCCTTAAGAGGGTGTTGATTGAAAGTAATCTATATTTTCTTTTTATTAGCAAGAAAGAATATATAAAATGATGGTACTTGGGTATCCAAACCTTAATACAAACTCTATTTACAAATATGAAAGAAAGGACATTATCCTTCTTTGAAATTCCCTACCAAAACCTACTCTTCTAGCATATTAAATCAGAAGAATTCACATGGTATCAAATTAAGTATAACAATATGAAATTTAATTTGACCATACAAAAGCTACAATGAGTATATTCTTCCAAGTGCTTTTGCAGCCATGACCGAGTATTATACTCCTTTCCTCTTCTTAGGCTTCCAACTCATCTCTGTGTGGACTATTTATTGGACACTTGTATTGGTGGTTCCTCTTTCTCTCTAAGTTCATAAAGAGAAAAAATCAGGTCTTCACTGGTAAAAAAGATTATTTAATTTCGTCTAATAGATTTCGACTTCAAAAGAGTGATGATATTTTTAAAATTATTTGCAGAACTATAAACTTTAATTTAAAAATAATTGAAGCTTATACTGGTATAGGTTTCAGTTCTTTAAAGAACTGAAGCCTATAATTACGTGGTGACATTTTTAAAAATATTTTCACCAACTAGGTTCATCACCCATACTATTTCCTCACTCATTTTCATCATCTTAAGGTTCCTTCTACTCTTACAACCTCCTTGTATCAATTCCCCCAATCAATATCAATTTCATTCTTTCCTTTGTACTCATTATTAGCCTTTACATTCAAGTTTTATAAAATTCTAACCTTATAGATCTTATACATTGTACAAGGTACGTACATCAATCCGAAAATGAGAAATTTACCTTTTTATTTTTATTATTCATCCATGCTCACACTCTCAATTGGTCGTACTAAAAATTTCTTTTACATTGAATTTGACATTCCTAAAGACGATATTATTCGTCTGATTCCATAGACTATGTGAGACCCTATAAAATATAATAATTAAGAAAATAAGAAAATGAGATTAAATAGATATTTTACGTAAAAGATAAAAGGGTTGATTATTTATTTAATTTAGAATATTTATTTTATTTAAAAGATTATGATAAAAGAAAATTATTTATTAATTTAAAAGATTTATTTTACTTAAAGATTTTCTAAAAGATAAAAGGGTTTAGTAACCATTTAATTTAAAAGATGTTTTAAGAAATAAGATTTGGTGAATAAATATTCAATTGAGAAGATATTAAACAGATTCTCTAAGAGATATAGTGGAAAGGTTGAAAACACTATGTGAGCATAACAATTGGTAGTGTCACATAAACAAGGTATCTAGTAGCTTTGTATGTGAACTAATAGCTTTGTGTGAGTTAGTGCAGATTTTGTGTGAACTTAGGACACTACAAGAAAAATGCTAATTACCGACGATATTGCCGACGGATTTTTATCTGTCAGTAATGATCACCTACCGACAAAATTACCAATGGATCAACCTCTTTATTTTATTGACGGCCTATATCCGTCAGTAAAGTCTACGATGAAATTGTTAACTTAGTTTACCGGTGGAATTACCGACGAATATTGCTTTTGAATTTGTCGACGGATGTATTCGTTGGTAAAGTCTATGATGAAAGTGTTGATCGACGGAATTACCGATAGATCTTAGACGTCGATAATGTCGTTGATTAAATCACAATTTCAATTGAGATTCTCTCCCCAAATTTTACTTTCTCTTTCTCTCCGCCAGTTTCACTTTCTCTCCTTCCCTCAAAGCCAAAATTGGTGTCGTGCCATCAGTGGCCTAAGTGTCTATGGTCGCCGCTCCCTCGTGGCCCGAGTGTCCCTATTCGCCAACGAGCCACCAGAACAAACCAGAAGGCATGCGTTGAGTTACTATCGCTCGAGCTTGTGAAATAGGGGTTTCCTTCGCCCTTGAGTTATTGCCCCTCGAGCTCGTCGCATCCACCACCTCACACACCAACGTCGAATAGGTGTGTTTTGGAAAAATGTTGTGTTCAGGGGATGTTCATTCCAATTTTTAGTTGTTTAATTGAGAATCAATGTTGGGTTTAGTTGTATTTGGTTTACTTTTGTTTTGTATTTGTTTGAATTTTAAGCCATAGTTAAGAGTTATCATTCTGTGAAAGTGGTTGAAGGTTGCTGCCGCACCAGTCTGAGGCCAGAGAAACCATGGTGGAGCAAAGGTTGATGCTGCAAGGGGAACACATATTGGAGGAGAAATAACTAGGTATATATGGGACAACATGAGTTGTGTATAGTTTGATGCAAGAAAATGGGTAGTGTATGCATGTAGTATTGAAATGATGATTCATGTTTCTAGTTTGTTTTTCTATGATTGATGTGCATATCACAATGCTTCGGTGCCATTTTTTTCATTGCTATGTTTCCTTTGGTGTCTAGTGGGTAGGTAAAATCACACAAATTAGCCACTCTAATTCAATGAAAACACATATAAAAGTTATTTGATAGACTAGTTTTACTAAAAATCTAAAACAACTCTTATAACTAAATTCTAATTAACTAAGACTCTAATTGAATAACACTAATTCTAATGCAATGTAGTTAAAATATTATGATGTTAACAATGCAAGGAATCTATTTACTAGACTCACTCTCCTAATGAAACTAGGCTACCAACACTAAGTCACCAAATTAAAGTCCTAATTGCTATGAATACTAAACTAAAGTACTAGAACTAATGTGTAATTATTCAATCCTAAAAACATACACCAAAACCACCCTATAAACGTGTGTTCTATGCTAACTTTAATAAAATCTAATTCTAAAGTTATCTATGTTATTCTATTATAGCTAAACTAGTTAGTAACATAATTGGCAGTAGTTAAGTGCACTCCAATGGTTGTTTTTGCCTTCAACACTTCCCATGATATCTCTCTTAAAGGTCTCTAACATGTACAACTTGCATTTGAGCTTCAAAACAAAAAGTCAATTATGTACTCAAACTTAAACTCTTTAATTATTCTTCTCTACAGTAGTTTGATTTGTTGCAGAAAATTCCCCTTAATTCTCCTTCAATCAACTACGTACAAGTGTATTTAATTGTCTTCAAAGGTTTCCAACAACTTGTGCATTAAACCTCCAAAGTGGAAGTCAACACTAAGGTCAAATGTGTAAATTTAAGAGTAAGAGCATTTTCACGAGTGTATCACACAAAGAAGAATTTCAATTATAACTCAAGTCTCAAGAAGGTAAAATCTAAAAAGTGATCAAGATTAATCCTTTTCACGAAAACCTATTCAAACTATCTATGCATGGCTGAATTAGCACAAGTATAAAGACTCTATCAACCTAAAATGTGGTAATCTAGCTAGATGCAAACCACAAAACCAGAACTATACCTATTGAATATGAAAAAAAAATTAAAACAAATTATATCCTACAAACAACGAAGACAAACTATATCTAACTAATGATATATGTTAGCAAACCTAAAATTCTAAAAACACCAAAACAAAATTAATTTTGGACCAAAACATAATTAAAAACTAAACTAAAATAGTAACAAGAAAATACAAACCTGCAACAACCAATCCCTAAAGTTGCCAGTGATGGGGAGCAAAGGCCATCACCACCCACCAAATGCCTAAATGCAAAACTCATTCTAATGTGCCAAAAACTCATCCTAGCAGCTTTTATGCACTAGGTTGCTTTTCTGTTGTAGTTTGCTCTTGGTCAAGCTCCATTGAAAAATCTAAAACAAATCTTACAAATAAATTCTAATTAACTTGTTTTCATCATTTTAAACTAGGCTGGGATGTTCCTTTATTTTTCTCCTCTGGTAGTATAGTATAGTTTTCATATTTGAGCTTATTTAGCATATTTCTAGGTTCATATAGTCATATTATGCATCTTTAGTTTTCTTTAGTATATAAGTGTAGTTTTAAGTTAGTTTTATCATTTAGAACTCGCTTGCATGATTATCTTTCTGTTTGATTATGATAAGACATAAAAATTAGTTCAATTTTGGAATTTAGTTTTTCTTGTCTTGTTTTTGCTTAAATAAAAGTAGTGTAGATGCTACAATTTGATTCCTTTATATTTTGTAGTAATTAACCTTGGTTTTAATTGTATTTTAGTTCCTAAAACTTGTAGGAACTAGTTTAGATAAATTTTAGTTGTTGTTTTAGATTAGGTTGTTTTCATGCACATTTTTGTTGTGGAATAGTTAAATTTTGGGTCTCCACACATCAATTTTCATGCACCATGTTATTCCTGACTTTTACCTTAGTTTTCATCATTCATATACTAATTCGATTGTATTTGCATCATTGCTTAACATTTCCTTTGTTGATTTTGGTAATCTTAGCTCATTTGGACCAATTTCTAGTTCATTTTGGAGGTTTTCACTAGGCATATTTTAATTCCCATGTTAATTATGATTTGTGATCTATTCTCCACCTTTCTTTTGGTCATTAGAAGTTGTTCAAGTGGTTTTATAACAGTTTTATGCAGTAGTAATCCCCAATTCTAAATTTTTGCAGTTTTAGCATAATACAGTGCTACTTTTTGGTCTTAGGTACCTAGATTTTGAGTTGTAGTTAGTTTTAACAGTGTGAGCTATTTTCTAGTCATATTTTGGCAATAGAAACTTGTTAGGATAGTTACATTGTAGCTCCAGAGGCTAGCTTACTACATGCATATGCATTTGGGTTAATTTTTTAGACTAGTCTTGGTTTTAGGTAGTGATTTGAGGTAAATCATTTACGAGATAGTTTCTGATTTAGAAGTAAGTTTTCTTAAGTCATTTTAACCTTGTCTAGGTATTTTCTTTCTAGTTTTACCCATGCTTTAGCATAACCTTAGTTTTAGCCTTGTTTTAGAGTGTTTTTAGAGGTTTTAGGTAGTGAAATTTTGAGTTTTAAGTAGAATTTCAATTTTGAGTCTTTCCTTAGGTTCCTTTAATCATTTTAAGTTTGTTGAGTATGTCCTTGGTGAATTTTTTACTAATTTTAGTTTACTACTTGTTTTCATGCACATTTTTGTTGTGAAATAGTTATCTCAACTCAACTTTTTAAAGGTTTAATATGAGGTTTTCAAAGAATTTAGTGTGTGGGATTTATAATGGGGTATGAATATGCAGAACTGTAAGCAAACATGTCATGAATGTTTTCTAGGTACTAAGTTGTCCTAATTTTATGCCTAAATGTAAAATCAGGAACTATTTGATAAAATGTCTTAATGAAACCTTAGGTTTGGGCATGTGTTTGATGAAATGCTTGAATAAACTAACATAAGAATTATGTAATGCAAATTATCTAAAAATGTTTATATATGATAAACTACACTAAATGAATGCTCAAACTAAATTAAAAACTCAAAAATCATAAAATCACTAGTTAATCCAACTTGGACAACACATGCTTGAAAATGACATTTACTTACAAATGGTTAAATTTATCATTTTCAATTTTCTTAAGAAAATAAAAGTATAGTTAGTCTAGTTTGATGATTTTAAGGTTATGTGAATATTTACTTCTCTGTCAGATAATTTTTCAAGTAGATAATACCCTTGATTGTGGTTTCTAGTTCAATTTTACTAATTCTAGTGTTCTAAATTTTAGTCATATAGGCATATTTTGATTCCCTAGTGAATTTTAGTAGATAGTTCAGTTTTTTATAGTCCTTTAGCATTTAAAACCTTCTTAGATACTTGCATTACAATTTTATTCTCGGATTTAGTGAAGTTTCTAGGTTTTGCTAGTTTTGGATACATTGATAGGTACACTAGTTAGCCTACTTACTAGCACTCTTTTATCACCTAGAATGTGTTTATAAGGAGAGTTTTTCGTTTAGGTAGCTTAGGTATTAATTTCTAGTCATTGTAGCATAGTGTTAGAACTAATATTAGTTTTACTTGCTTGTTTTAAGTTCTAACTAGTCAAATTTTAATTTTCTTGTTAATTTTGAATTTTGACTTGATTTTTATCTTTCTTTTAGAATTCAAAACTTGTCTAGGTAGTGGTTTAGTAGTTAAAATAACTAGATTAGTGCAATTTTCATATTTTACAATTTTAGCCTATTCTAGTCACTAGTTTTAGGTTCTAGGTTGCCATATTTTGAGTTTTTGGTATTTTTTGTAAGTTGAGTTTTTTCTTAGCTACATTTTATCAATTTAAACTAGTTGGGATATTTTCTTTACAGTTTCTTAGGTTAGTTTAGTATAGTTGCAAATTGTATGCCATTCTAGTGGACTTTCTAAGGTTTGAGTACTGATTTTTAGCATTTTGGTTTGGAATCAGGTTTTGAGTCACACTTTGGTTATGTTTAGTCAAATAGGACTTGTGTAGATAATTAGTTGTTGTCTAGGTTATCTATTACAAATTTAAATTTTTTATCCCCTCATTATGTTTATTTTAGAATGTCTATAGTCTCATGGTTATGTTCCTTTTAGTACTATAGTCTCATAGTCAAGAGACAAAAGGGAAAGAGTGTTAAATTAGATGGGTAAAAAGTGTCATGGTCATGTTCCTTTTAGAGGAGCATTCAAGTGAGCCTTCAACCTTACCAGAAACTAACACTATCTTAATGCTATAAACTAATCATAAATGGGTAACTAATGTTAACTAAACTGTAATTGCAGAATGCACCACAAAATAACATTGACAATACCGACGGATATATTCGCTGTCACATCCGTCGGAAAATGCAACGCTTGATGCATGACATTTTCGAAGGGCATAATCCGTTTGTAATTATTACCTACTCCAGATTTACCAACGGATTCCTGCCCATCGATAATCCGTCGGAAAAACATGTTTACCGACGGATGTAGCTTGGTTCCGACAGATGTTGACCATCGGTAATACCTACGTTTTTTTGTAGTGGGAGTTGATAATGTGTGTGTTTTACTATGTGATAAGTTGTGACAAAGTATATGTTGTTAAACTTATGGTTGTTAGTTTTTATGTTAGCTCACCCTTTTGTTTGTTATGTTTGTGTTTAATTGTAATGATCGTGATTTATCATGGAAACAATTGATAGTACATATGCGTTTAGGAATATGCACAATAGGATTGAGAGTTATAGGGAGTTTCCTTTAGTTATTTTTATTATTTTCAAAAAAAAAAGAAATTTCTAGTTTTGAAGAATTTGTTCAAATTACAATTTTAATTTTTTAAGAACATTATATTTTACTTTATTTGGTGAATAAAAACATTTTTTATTTATGTTTAAATAATAGTATTAGAGTTATTTGTCATGTTATAAACTCTACATGATGAGTTTCAGTATACAAGAAATTGTTAAAAGTATGTTGGAACCTGGTTATGATATACACCCAAAATCCCTACCCATATATTATGCATGTTCCAGACTTTGGTAGTTGCTTTATAGTTAAAGAACACGTGGTTTATAATTTCCACCTGCTTTACACATAGGACACAAACGTCATTGTTCAGTATTACTCCTTTGTGCCTAAGATTCACCTTTTTAAGCATACCATTTAAAATAAAACGTCATGAAAAAATATTGTACTGATAGGATAACTTCTACTCTCCATAAATTATAAAAAATAAAATGTTGTTCTCTACTACAAGTATCCCACAACTTGGTGTATGTCATTTTAACTGTATACATCTTATCTTGCCCGTCAACCACACCTAACTATCATATCATCCCTTATTAAATCTTATTATTGTCAAGAAGATTTATAAACTAATAAACAATAAATTATATCCAAAGCAAAAACTAATTAAGAAATTATAAACTGATAAATTTTTCTTCATATAAGGTTTCATACTTAATTATGCCAAACACACTACATTACATGGAGTTAGTTTAGTTTTTTTCTGGGTTCTTCTCATTGCAAAATAAACAGATAGTTTTGAAAGAAGCTTGTGATAGTAAATTGAAATTGATTAAGTATAAACAAAATCAGGGGCATGGACAATAGTTTTCATCTGAAAGCGATTCCGGGACAAATTGTTGTGAGGAACAGAGTACTTAATAATATTAGTGATTGTTTTAAGTTAGACTGTGGACATTGAAAGCTAATATTGTCAATAAGAAATTTAAATCAGCTATATTCCTTTAACTTTTTTTATTTCTAACTGAAAATGGTGAAAAATAACTGAATAGTGGAACAAAGAAGAATGAACATAAATGCAGATTAAATAGGGAATTCCTGCACACAATAACTAGACTACAATTTCATAGTCATGTATAAATGAGATTAAATAAAGTTCAAAATCCCAGTGAAGTTTGCGAGCAGAATTATACAACAAAAGATGTCAACACTTTGTTCATGTTATGTAAAAGTCTTTGGACACTCGTGAGTGTTGTTAGTATCAGAAGAAGAATGAATGTGAAAAGTGGGATGAAAGCAGAAGAAGTTAAAAGTTTCTTACAACAAAGTTTTAGTTATCATAGGTGTCACATTTCTGTAGTACTTCATAAGATCCTACTGTTTACCTAGAATCTTTGTTTTGCTTTCATGTGGCATCATCTCACTATGGAGTTAGATGTGTTGTGAAAAGGATAGTTTTCATGGCTAGAACTTGTGGTCAAGTTTGTCCTTTAATTCCTTTTTATGTGCAAGATGATATTAGGCACATTTTTTGGATGCAAAACAAATAAATATAGTGCAGTAGTAGTAGTAGTAAGCATGCAATATATATATATATATATATATATATATATATATATATATATATATATATATATAATCTTTATATATAATTCATTTGGTACTAGGATGTGTCAATTTTTTATTTTTCTGCAAAACAAATCAGTTTCTAACCCAACTAAGGATTAAGGTGTATGAGTGATGGATTAATAATTATATATGCTAAATTTATATCTCAAGGTACCCATTGATAAGAAACACATAAAGGAATGTAATGAGAGAGCGTTATTATCCAACTCATACTCAGATAAATATTACTTTGGAAGAAAAAATAGGGACACTTTTGAACTACATCACTCTACAACAACATGAATTCAAGGGTCCAACACACTACAATTCACAAAACCTATTGTTGCACACTCTAGTGTGTTTTAGACCAAATAGGTTATTGACTTGTAGTGGTCAAGTGTGTCATTAAATTCCTTTCTATCTATTGCATGATTATATTAGGCACCTTTTTTGGATGTAAAATTGGTAAATATAGTGCAATAGTAGTCGTAGTAAACATGTAATATATATTTACTCTTTATATATAATTCATTTGGTACTAGGAATGCTTGGTTTATACTATAAGGAAAATCAATATAATGTGTCCATAAGCATGTTGTACTACTGCCATTCTTGAACTACATTAGTCTCAACAATATGAATTCAAGTTTTCAACACACTATAAAATACAAAACCTACTATTGTGCATTTTGGGCCAAATAGGTTTTTATAGTTTGGTCAATTGAAGGACCACACATTAAAACTGGAATTGCATATTAATTTGAGATTAAGCAGATCCCTTACTAGGTTATTTCATAGGGACTGAATGGCAAAAATCTAAGGTCGCTTCAATGAATCCACCACTTCAATGGCCTTTCACCACCACGTCTACGGTGGCCACCTTCAATGATTAACACTCAATTTGGCAAATGTTGTTGAACACTACCTCAATGCAGTTGGGAACGCAAGGAACTCTATTTTTGGCTCTACAAATTGAACAAGAAATGGGGTTGACACTTAGAGCTAAACCAGTTGGGAAATGCTTGGAACTTTACCATTGAAACAGAAATGGGGCGGGAATAGTTAAAACCACTTCACCTCGCCAGCCTCTTAATCGTAACGAAAAGGAGTGCCATTGAAGCTCGTAGCGGAGAAAGAGGGAACGAATTGCTTGTTCACTTTCTCACTTATTGGCCGTCATTGAAGCTTCTCTCGCACTCGTTGCAAAAAGGAGAAAATGAACTCCCTCTCGTGGCAAAAAAGGCAGAAACCCAAAATTTCGGTTAACCCCTGAACTTGCACTCGTGGCAGAAATGGGAGGCAAAACATTCAAGAATTGGAGGCATTCGTTGTGGCACTCATTGTCGTAGAAAAGGGGCGCAAAGAACTTTGGCAAAAACAAAATGGGAGCCAATATGAAATTAGGAAAAGGGAAGACTATGAAACTTAACCTAATAAAAAAAATTCTTTTAATTCAGTGACGTACGTGTAGGCCATCCGACACCAACAATTGAAGGACCATTCGTCGGCCATCTGACAAAGTTATTTCTCCAGTTGTGCGTTGGCTAAGCCGACAAAAAGATAACGTACACTTATTTTTATTTTAATAAATTTGCCTAAATATCTATAGAGTGGGTTGTGCGTTGGTTTAGCCGACGCCCTTTGCGTCCTCATTATGGCCGACACCATTTTTGGAAGCTAAATAGTAACATTCTTGTAGTGTATCATCTCCCCACTTCCCACATTCAGTTATTATTATTTTTTTGTTTAAATTTGCATATAATCTTGGACACAAATCCTTAAGTGATATATCCCTAACCCATACATCTTAGCAAAACATTATTCTAGTCCCAAAACCCATTTTCTAGGTCACACTCCCTTCAAAACAATTTCTCTCTTCACCAAATTTGCATTTAGAAAAATCACTCCACCATCAAGACTCCATATGCCCGCTCTTTCTTTCATCTAGGCTTCTCCAAGATCTTGGACTGTAAAATACTCTTCCATAATCCTTGTCCTTCAATAACTAATATACATTTCCACTTAGCCAATAGTGTTACATTAAACAACTTTATATCTGTAATCCCAAGACCTCACTCATTCTTTGGTTTACATAAGGTTTCCTATTTTACCCATGTTATTTTCCTCTCTTTTGTTCCTCAAACCCATAGAAATATTCTTTTCATTTTCATGATCTCCTCACTAACACAAGTTGACATTTTAAAAGACATATAATATAACGGTACAAAAGATGACAACTTTAAGTAAACATATTCTTCCAATGAAGGGCAAGAACCTTCCTTTCCACCAAGTTAATTTATTGTTGACTTTGTTCACTATTGGTTCCCAAATTTTTTTCTTTCTTGAATTTCCCCCTATAGTTATGCCTAGATAATTGATAATTGATTAGAACATTCATCAATCCACAATTCAAAATGATGGAGCTTATTTTTAACTATCCCTACATCTCCTAACCTATTCGTGTGGAAATTCACTCTAAGGCCTGATGCAAGTTCAAAGCACCTCAAAATACTTTTGATTACCACTATGTTCTTCCTATTACAAATGAACAATGCATCATCCACAACTTGCAGTAGATTAACCTTAATTTCTTTTGTCCCTACTTTTATACCTTATAACATTTACTTCTTACTAGCTTGTCTAACTGTACCTGACAACCATTCAACCACTATAAAAAGAAGAAAGGTGCTAGTGGATCAGCTTACCTAAGTCTTTTTGTTGGAATAAACTCCTTAGTTGGACTATCATTAACAAGGATTGATATTTGACACAAGACAAGCCTTTATCCAATTGATGCACTGAGCATAAAATCCCAATTTGCTCAACGTATAGTAGAGAAAATCTCATTTCACTAAGTTGTAAGCCTTTTCAAAATCACATTTTAACTATTACGCTTGTTTTCTATTATGTCGCAATTTGTCACTTGCTTCACTAACAACTAAGATGCTATCAAGTAATCACTCATCCTTAATGAAAGTTGATTGTGTACGATCAATTATATTGGGCAAAACTAGTTTAAGTCTATTTATACAATATTTAAGCCATTATCTTATATTCAAGCAACCAAGGAAATGGGTCTATATTCATGTAGGGCTAGAGGGTTTTTTGTTTTTGGTATTAGGGATATATGGGAGGCATTACACCCTTTTGGATAGAATTATTTAACTAAAAATCATTTACAACTTGTACCACATCCTGTTTAAAGATCATTCAATGCTCTAAGCTTAAGACCATCTAGTCCAAGACTCTTAGTGCCCTCACATTGCCATACAACTTCTCTAATTTTTAACGCTTTAATGGTCTCAATTAACAATACGTTGTCCTATGATGTTAGGGGTTCTAATTAAATGTTCCCCAATCTAATTTCATTTCAGGTTGATTTAGTTAACCTATTATTGAAATATTCCTTAACTATCCTTTTTAAAACATCTAGTTTCTCACATAACTACCCTAAGATAAGTACTTTATGTGCTTTGTCTGAGCAATTAGAAGAAATACTAAGCCACTTATTCTTTATTTGTAAGGTTGCAAATAGAGTATTGAGTACGTATGATAAATAGATTGGAGAAATTTTTGTGCACAATAATTTATCATATCAACAATTTCTCTAGTTTAATATAGCATAATTGAGTTATAAGGACATTCAATTATGGAGATGCATGTACGGGTGTCAATTATTTGAACCCTATAGGAATAAAGTTATTTTTAGTAATAGGGTACAACATATTAAGGAATTGTTTAGCTTAGCGTAGTTGAAAGTGTGGACTTGGTTAACTCATAAGATTTTAAGGATGGAGTTCCCATACTCTAATTGGTGTATGAGCCCAATAGTGTGCTTGAAATCTATGTAGTAATGTACAATATGCTCATTAATGTATACATAGCAAACTACTGTATAAGGCATACAAATATGTTAAGGTACAAGGTGATTTGTGTTTGCACATAGTATGCAAAATACATTTCCTTTGTAGTGTGCCTTTTAGAGTAAATATTGTATCTTTATGTTATATTCTTTTACACAATGCAGGAGTGTGATTGCAAAACAAGTACTCAATTGATGATAATGAATACAAAGTAGTGTTTAATATGGACTTACTTCATATGCAGAGAAAGCAAAATAACTAATTTCATGTGAGATGTAGTAAAACCACAGTATGCACATAAAGTATGGAGGATCCAAAAGTACCATTATGTTAGAGAAAAATTCCAATATCCTATGATTTTGATTAAGTTTTATTTGAAAGACAATGTTTTAAATGAAGAGCAACTCTTGTCAAAAGTAAGTGTTTCATCTAATAGGCAATAAAACACTACAAGAAAATAGGTTGGACGACGCTAACAAGAAAAATTTGATAATAAATAGCTGTTAGCATTGGATTTGCGCCACATGCACATGTCACTCTAAAATTGTGATGTGAATTCATTAGCGCCAACTTTCGAAGACCTAGTCTTAGTAGGGTGTATCCAATGCTAATTCATCAATAATTTTATTTTTTTTAATTAAAATAGTTTACACTAATGCATTTTTATTTTAAAATTTATTTAATTAACTGTCGACTTAGCCATCACTTAATAAATTATATTTTTAATATTAGATTAATTGTGTTGGTTTAGCCAATGGTAATTCTAACAACTAAAAAAATCTTATAGTACCTCTAAGTTCAAATAATATAATTGGAGAAAATGAAAAAAAATGGAAGGAGATGGATAGGATTAAAGAGATGAATGTACATGGAGGAGATGAGTGTGAAGGAATGAGATGAGGAAAAGAATATGAGATGCTAATATTTGGCTAATAGAGTTGGCTAATAGTGTCGCAACTTAACCGATGCTAATATTTGAAAGTTAAATTTATATTTTCATGTAGTGATATTGTGCAGTCTCAAACAACAAAACACGAAGAAGTAAGTTAATCTCATATTTCACGAAAAACGTATAAATGTGTATTTTATGTTGCAAAAAAACTTCTATGACTTTTGTCTATCAAATAGATCAGTTGACCAAAGGAAAAAATTGATCAAAAGATATCCCAAGTAAGGAGCTAAAACTATATTTCTTCTTCAAAATCCTAAACAAAGCTTTGTCAACTTCTGAAGAATAGTTAACTTCGATGGCATTATAGTTTAGGATGTTTCAAAGAAATGCACACTCTCAAAGAAGGAGATAAATGCATCCTGTAAATTAATTTTTAGTTTTATATGTTCTGAATTCATTCTAGAAAACTACTATAGTACCTTAAGATTTACAAATCTCACAACATAAATCATAATAGGAACTAACCTTGATCGATGAGAATAAGAATATGTTCTTCCTTTTTTATCTTCTTGATCCAACTTCCTTTTATTAAACTATCTCTTTGTCTTTCTTTCTCTTCTTACACTTTCTTGATGATTTACTCTAAAATAACCTTATATCCAGAGAAAAAAATCTTAATCCCTTTTTATTAACCAACGTCCATCAAGTTAGTTTTTATTTTATCTTTATTAACCAACTGAAGTTGCTCAACAACCATAAATTATACTCTACAATTGTTATTTTCTTCTGACGTCTTAAAGTCCTTTGAGAAGAAAAAGAAAGAGTTAGAGACAACATACATAGTGCAAAAACATTTTTTAAATTTCTGAGCCAACAAAAACTTCAAGAAAAACACTATTAGTATTCAATTCAACAAGTCAAAAAGGAGAGTGCATCAACATCTCATGTTAATTGCGATTATCTTATCTTGTAAGCAAAATCATACCAGTGATCACAAGGAGATCAAAACACTTGACAAATACACTATAGCAACTTCATGAGAGCCAAATATATCCACTTTAAAGATCTTATTAGACTAATATGAATAAATGTAATTTGATAATATGAGACTCTTATATTTAATAACACCACTAAAATTATATATTAACAAAATGTATGAACTAAATTATTGAACAGATGAAGTGAACCATGAAAGAAGGTTGAAAACTGACACGAACGGGTTATTGTAACATGCGAAGGAAGTGTGAGAAAAGAGAATGAGGTATCAAAATCAGTTATAATAGATGGACAAGTGGCACATGTGGCAACACCTCTCCATAAAGTGAAATTATGGAAAACCAACAATCAAAGAATGGAAAAGGGATATTTAGTGGATTTTAGGTCATGCGAAGATAAGTGACGATTCTTCTTTTTGTAGGCTACTCCTAATTCTTCCTGCATTTATCTCTATTCTAGAGTTCTTCTCTACTTTGAATTTTGTTTTAGTGTTGCTTGTTGAAATTGTTTTATTACATTCAAAGTCTTTATTGCATTTGTGTTGTTAGACAAAATCAAATACGCACTTTAGTTCACTATTACATTGGTGCTTTCATTGTCATCCATGGTTGAGAATACGCGATTGAAAGAATTGCAAGTGCAAGTGGCCACTCAGGGTGAAGAACTTCGGCGATTGATGAGTTTGATTGAGCTACGTGATCAAGCGCAATGATGTCACCTCTCAGTTGCAAGTTGTTGCACAGGAGCATAATGATCACATGCAAAAAGCTCTCAATCTATTACTTCAAAATCAATCTTAGTCAGTTGGCGTTTCGAACTCAAATCAGGATTTCGTGAATTAATCTTTTACTCATTTTTTTTCACTCGCGTGATCTATCCTTGGCTTTTCCACATTTTGATGGCTCTACCCTAGTGTGAGAATGGATATTCAAAGGTGAGAAGTTCTTTAATTACCACAAGACTCTCGATTCAGATCGAGTGGACATTGGGTCTATTCATTTTGAGAAGGATATTATTCCCTGCTTTCAGATGTTACAAAAGCCCAATGTTGTTATGACATGGCATGCACTCACTTCTACTTTAGAATCTCAATTTGGTTTATCCCTCTTTGATTGTCCCATGGCATAATTGTTTAAGCTCCAACTAGTGGGTACCATTTTTGAATATTATCTCAAATTTATGTCCTTAGCCAATAGATCGATGGGATTATTGGATGTGGCTTTCTTGAATTGTTTTATAAATAGTTTACATACGGATATTCATAGAGATGTTATTGTTCAATTTCCTACATCTATTCTTAGAGCAATATCTTTGGCTAAATTTTATGAAGAGAAATATGCATCCATCAATAATTCTATCTCTTCAAATTATAGTCATAGATATTCTCCAATTTTATCCAACCATAAAGTTATTGTGCATGTGAAACTGAATACTACTACAACTTCCAGCCACAATGCTACTGTGAATGTGAAACAAAATCCTATTACCACTACAATGCCACCATTTTTACCTACCTTCAGTTTCTCCTATCAAAAATTCAAATATTAAAAAGATATCTCTTGCAGAGATTCAGTTACAAAGAGAGAACATATTATGTAATTTTTGTGATGACAAATTCACATTCAATCACAGATGTCTTAATCGCTAGTATGTGTCATTGCAACTAGAAGAGGAAGAAGTACACACGTACATTAGACATCATGGTGTAAATATGGACACTATACACATCGATGATAAAGAGTTAAATGTTGATCATCATTTGTCCTTGCAAGCTTTACAGGGTGGTATGGGGCTATATACTATTAGATTTAAGGGTCTTCTTCATGGATTCCCAATTAGCATCTTCGTAGATAGAGGAATTTCAGACAACTTCTTACAACCACAAATATCAAGTTTTTTAAAGCTTCATATTGAACCAATATCATCATTTCAAGTTATGGTAGGTAATGGGAATTATATAGTTGTGGAAGGATGTATTAATGATTTGTGTATTCAGGTGCAAGCGAGTCAATTTCAGTTACATGTATTCTTGTTACTATTGTGTAGTGCACATCTGATTTGCGGGGCTTCGTGGTTGAAATCAATCGAACCTCACCTGGCTGACAATGATTCACTCCACTTAAAATTTTTGCATGATGGGAATTTTACAACCTTACAAAGTGAAATGGATATGTTATCTACTCAAACTCAATCCCACCATATCAGAAGGATGATGGCACTTGATGTTATAACAAAAATTTTCAATCGACACTTAACTTAGGGAACATCATTCATTAGGAACTTTGTTGTTTTTTTTCAATGTGGTTTGGATGATGCAACAAATATAGAGTGTCTTGTCCTAGTATATTTTTGTTTCAACCTTGAGGACAAGGTTGCTTTTAATGGGAAAGGTATTGTAACATGTGAAAGAAGTGTGAGAAAAGAGAATGAGGTATCAAAATTATTTACAATAGGTGAACACGTGGCAACACCTCTCAATAAAGTGGAATTATGGAAAACCAACCTTTAGAGAAAGGAAAAGACAAAAGAAAATCTAATTTTCTAGCCAAAAGAAAAAAAAATCTAATTTTGAACAAAAAATTTAATTTCTAAATTTTAACCAAAAATATTCTAAATTCTACGCAACAGAAAAAAAAAATTTAATTTCAAAAAATTATTATTTGTCAGTAAAATTTATCTACAAAGGTATTATCGAAGGATTTTTTGCCGTTGAAAATTCATCGGTAATTTTAATTTACTAACGGATTTTAAACATTACCGATGGATTATGGGAAGGGAGTTAGTGGATGAGTGACGATTCTTCTATCTGTAGGCTTCTTCTAATTCTTCTTGTACTTCTCTGTGTTCTGAAATTCTTCTCTGCTTTGAATTTTTGTTTCAGCATTGCTTGTTGAAATTGTTTCATTACATTCAAAATCTTTTTTGCATCTGTGTTGTTAGACCAAATCAAATACACACTTTAATAACACCACTAAAATTATATATTAACAAAATGTATGAACTAAATTATTGAAGAGATGAAGTGAACTATGAAATTAGGTTGAAAACTGACACGAGCGGTTATGAACTAAGGATAACTTTGAAAAAAGAGCAGTGTACAAATTGTGTTATGTGCGGGCAGAAGGAGGAAACAATTACATATATCTTTTTTGAATGCATGGTGGTCGTGAAGGTGTGGAAAAAAAAAAAGACAATAAAATTTGGAAGATGACATGGGTGGTTGTGATGAACGAAATCTGGAAGCAAAAGAAGATGTAATTTTTCATAGTAAGATTTTTAGTTGGACACAATAAAAAACTTGGTTTTGGATTAACTTTCGCGCATTAAAGTCATGTTTTCCTCTCCGGAGGTGTATGAATGCCTTTGAATGTCTCAAAATGACATCATAAAATATGAGGGTAAGTGAAGATGTCACTATGTATATATTTTGAACAATTTAACTGCAGTGAATCGGAGTGTTATCGTTCACTCTTATACAAAATTACATGAATTCAAAAGACAATAGATAATTAGAAATAATGAAATTAAAACAAAACAACATAGCTAATAAAAGGATAGATAATAATGAGCTGAATAATATATAATTAAAAAACCCTTTCCTGCATAACATTTTTCTCCTTTCCTTTTCATTTTTACATCATTTCTTTATACGTAAAGGATCGTTTTTTTT
>Ga0209389_1001028_pt1 | contig 18568 bp, 8 predicted proteins | sample CowpearedBW_FD_187526 | JGI IMG/M metagenome (GOLD analysis project Ga0209389, IMG submission 187526) | Root nodule microbial communities of legume samples collected from California, USA - Cow pea red BW (SPAdes) (version 2) | ecosystem: Host-associated > Plants > Roots > Nodule | place: USA...
TTCTTCTTCTTCTTCTTCTTCTTCTTCTTCTTCTTCTTCTTCTTCTTCTTCTTCTTCTTCTTCTTCTTCTTCTTCTTCTTCTTCTTCTTCTTCTTCATTTTCATTTGGCTTAGTATAGTTCCCATTGACATCCGTTCTGGTTTGCATCTCATTCCTTCTCATTTCCTTCCTCCCTTTGTTTTTCTCTTCTCGCCTAACTATAAATCCTAAACTATTGCTCGTGTTTGGCTATTTGCGGCGTAGTGACCACCCACATTGTTGCTACCCTTTTGCATGATTATGTTGCTACTCACATTGGTGTTACTCAAGTTCTTGTTCAAACATGTTTCTAAGTTTGCATTCCTCTCTTAATCTATTTTAGTGAAGTTAAAAAGGAACTTTTGTCTAATTTTGTGTAGTAATTGAAGTTTTTTTTTATTGCACTATATAAAATTTGTTCAACTATTGAATTTTTAATCAATGAACTGCATTAGGAATACTTGGACAACCTATTTGTACAACAATTAGGCTAGATGATTTTGTAACTTTCTTTTTGTTATTTACATACACATTCTTTCTTGACAATTGTAATCATCCTCTTTAATATAATCAATGATATATGTAATTGTTCATTGGTTCTAAGATCCACCGGTTCTCATTCTTCTTGATTCTCTATTTTTGTCCAAATTGCTTAATTAGAAGTAGAGAAATTAAAATGAAAAAAATATTAAAAAAATTTAAAACGATAATAGATTATGATTATGGGGAGATCGTAGTCTATAAATGATAATAAACTACAATTATTGGAAGAACCATAACCTATAAATGATAATAAACTAGTGTTATTGGAAGAACAATACTCTCAAAGTTGATAATAATTATGGTTCCAATTATAGTCTAAAAGACTTGTTTTAAACTATGGACTAATTTATAACCATCGAGTAAATCCTAAAATAGTTGTAGTCAATAATCTCGGTTGATGAATGTAAAATTTTTAACACATTCTTTCATGTTAATAATAAAATGAAAATATCAATAATGTGAGATAGATATTTTTAAGGTAATATAAAAACTGTATAATTAAAGAACATAGGATAAATTTAACAAACTTTGTTATAGAAAGCAACTCTAGTAATTTTAAAGGTAATGAAGGATATCTTCATACAGGATCGGATTGTTATTTAAGGGGAAAGATATACTCAATTAATTATGTAACTTTAGGGTGGTCACTCCTCATATATGCATTTACTCCAAGAGATTAATTGAGTGAAGTGGTAAGTGACTGCATCTGTATAAGTTTGAACATTCACTTAGTTATTTAGGTGAAACAAATTTAGGTTTTTAGAGAAAATTTTTAGTCCAGGAGTTTGATTTAGCTAGGGTACAATACAACATATAGACTTAAAAGTTATTTCTCCTTGGAATTGGAACGTCGTTTTCTCTGTTTAACTTCATGCAAAAAAACAAAACAAAACTTAAAAACTTGTCAATGTCGAATTTAAACGAGAGAAAGAAAAAGATAAGGGAGGCATAAATATTGTGGACATCATAGTGTTCTCTAATCAAATTTCCTTTCATTTTGGAAACTTCACTGGCCTTAACAATGTGTCCAAAAAATTGAAGAGGAAGGGTCTAGCAAGTTATGTACATTACAATAATCGTAAATAATCTTCATGTCACTTTCGTTTACGGTGTAATCCTTGTTTAGAAGCATGGCCAACTTGCAAGAAATTCCCAAACAGCACTTAAAGAACATTTATGATCCTCGATCAATCGTAGTCCGATTTAGGATGAGGATAAATATGTTTTGGTCAATGGTGTCCCTACATTGATCTTAACCTCAAAATCATTTTTTAATCGGCAAAATATATGTACTACTGATATGATCTTAACCTCAAAATCATTGTTTACCATGTATACAAGATCTTAGACAAAAACGTAGATCATAAGAAGTGCAAATCAAACGTGTTTAATATATTCACAGTACCTACCTTATCTAAAGAAATTCGCATTTACACCTAAAAGAAATTAGAGAACGAGAATGTTGGTTCAAATCTCTTCAATCGAATAACTTTTTAAAGTGTATATTAATAGCTTCATAGACATAGACCCTCTATGGTTTTTTTTACCTAACTCTCGACAATTTCTCCATCAAGAAATTAATACCATGCCTAACATACTTAAAATAGTTGCCTAAAACTCATCACGTTATCTGGTTGTGATTCTCCTAACCTTACTTTATGTATAAATAAAAGAAGTTTGACTCATTGTGAAAACTTTAGAACATGTAATTCGGAGAAGATCGAGGGAAAGAAGCATTATTAATATTAATTATTGTGAAATTAAGATGATAGGAACATGCTACGCTGGACCCCGCCAAAAGATAATTTTATTGTCCCACAATTGATGTTTTTTTCTTCTATATCAAACGTTCTGAAGCTCGACAATCTAATGCATTATCTTCACGCACGTGAAACTTGATTTTCAATTTGATTTTATTATTCGAGGGTATGAGGAAACAAAAGCAAACAAAATTGTACATCACAACAAGACATGCATTACTAAATAATGTGTGTGAGAATGTGATAATATCATATTATCCTATACCCGCATGAAAAGCTTTTAGGCCCACCTAAATATTTCATAATTTAACCGTAGAAATAGATAAGAAGTTTTCATTAGTCTATTCTGTTTTATAAAAGTTATTTTTTAGGAATAATAATAATAATAATTGATCGATAATAAATATAATAAATTCCTATCCTTTGAATGGTCTTTTAATATGAAAAACATACTTTTTTGTAGATCTAGTAATATCTATTTTACTGTTTAACTTTCATTGGACATAACATAGTGATAAGAATAAAAGTCAGCAACGTAACACGTTGAATACTAAAAGATGTGAAGTTAGATTAAGTAATAAGATGTTATACAATTATTGAACCAAAGTAGCCAATATGAGCTAGATTGAATAAGGTAAACAAAGTTGTTGAACAAAATAAGCCTAAGATGCTATTGGAATATGAGTGTGATTTATAGTATTTAAATGATGAAGACTCTGGTTGATAAACTTGATTAATCAGTTGATAAGCTTGATAGCTGACATCAGTTGTGATGATTTTGTAGCTAATTAATGAAAGTATTAGTGGATATGCATGATTGTTAAAGAATAAATCTATTAGTAGTGATAAAGGCCAAAGGCGTTAATAGAGATGATGAGATAATAAGAGTTTGCATGTTCACTCGATGATTTTAAGGATATATGTTTCTAATTCAGCTAGACTTTGAATAGGCCTGATCCCTTGAGGTTATCGTGTTGGGCTTAAAATACTTGGTTGAGGGAAAAAAAATTGTAACATCCTAATTTTTCACTTCATGAAATCTATAATTAATACAAATTACATAAGTTAAAATAAAACTTTATTCTTGTTTTATTGAAATTTTCAATAAAAAAAATCACTGTTTACACATAAAACTTTATTTAAAAGAAAAACATAAGACAAAAAAATTATCTCAAACATATTTTGGATATTGACTACTTTTTCTAGTGTTGTGCATCTTTCTCAACACCTACACAATTATGTGCTCTTATGATAATTACGATCATCGCAGTCAGGGCTGGCTCAAGGGTAAAGCAAGCACTGCTTTAGGCATCAAGGATAAGAAGACCTCAAAAAAAAAAATTTACTATTAATATTTCTCTATTAAATCAATTATAGAATTATGTTTAAGAAAAAAAGGCCTCAAATTTTGTTTTAGTACTAATTAATATACCTCTATTAAACTAATTATAAAATTATGTTTAAGATAAAAAAAGGTCTCACAAAAATATTTTATTACTAATATAACTCTATTAAATTAATTATAAGTTTATGTTTGAGAATAAAATTTAATTAAATTATTATTAGTGTATGTTAATTTTTATTGGTAGTAAAAATGATAATTAATGAGTTGAAACATTTTTTTAGTAAATTATATTTTTTTACAAGAAAGAGAATGATATTAGCTATCTTTATTCACTTATAATCAATCTTGATTCAATTTTCTTCTTTTATCTCTCTGTGACTTCTTTTACCTCTTCTTCCTTTATTTTGTTCTAATTGTCTTTTTTTCTAGGGTTTTCGCATATTACATCCCTTAAATCTATTGAATCTCATGTTTTTCGTGTGTACCAATTCTTTCAACCTCATTTATGGTTAGTATGTTTTTTCTTTCTATTTGATGTTTTGCAGTGCATATAAAAGAAAATATCAAGTATGCAATTGAGCTACAATACTGGAGCTAAGCCATGGAAGTAGAAAAGACAAGACAACATTATTTGACTTTTTGGCTAAACACAACAAATGGAGCTGAGCCTCGTGAGGAAACCCTTTTTGCAAGGAAACATGGAGCCCAAATCCATGAGGCTGAGCAACCAAGTAAACCCTTCCAAAAAGGAAAGGTCTCATGCTAAGCACCAAAACAATGGGCTGAGATGAGAAAGAAACCCACTTATGAAGTAGCCCTTGTGGCTGAGCACCAAAAGTTGGGCTGAGCACCGCCCCAAAATTTCTATAAATAAAGACCTTGGGTCTTTATTATAGGCATTGAATGGAGACCCAAAAATGTAGCAATAGGATAGAATGGGGTCTATGAGGCACGTGGGAGGTGCTTCCATTGTAAATCTTATGTATAGATGCTACTGGAATTACATTGTAATATTTTATGAGTAGTTGAACTTCCTTGTGTCTAGGTTTGATGTAATTAATTTTGATTCTATTCACTTGTACTTATGGAGTATTTATCTTTGCTTTCTTTCAATTGTTTGTGGTTGGATTTATGCTTAATGATGACATGATCACTCATCTATTTAACTGGTTTGGATTGAGTTGGAAAACTGATCTCAAATTGTGGTACAATCAAATCATCATACTTGTACTGGTGCGTATTTAAGTAGCTAGAGGGGATGCTGGAGAAAAGAGTCTTGCACATTAAAGAAAGGATTCATTCTACTAGTAGTTGAGGAATCACACTAGGTTTGAAGTCCTTAGGTTCTAGTGTATAGGAATGAACCTAAATCTACATAGAAAGAGTACTCCCAGGACATTGAATGTTTTGCATAGTAAATAAACATGATGGTAGTGGTGTAGTAGAAGAAGATGAGATGAAATGAATTTATAGCCCCTACTTCACTCAATCTATCTAATTATTATTATTATTATTATTATTATCTATTTTTACTTGCCTTCTTTATCACAAACCAAAAACCCAAAAATAAAAATACCAATATATTGACTAAATCCATGTGGATACGACATTTGTTGATACTACTACGTACTAGTACACTTGCTGGGAAATGGTTGTTGTGAAACAGTCATCAAGTTTTTTGCGCCGTTGGTGGGGATTTGGTTCAGGGATTTCGTAGATCTCAAAATTCTTTTTGTGAATATGTACGTACTTTGTAAATATCAGATCTCTCAAGCTTGAGTATTTCATTTTGTAAAGTCTTAATTTTCATTTTTGATTTGCTTTCACATAGATCTCACTTAAGAGATATATATTTCACTTTCTTGTTTGGAAATTTGTGTATTGTACCACTGGAATGGGATCCCATAGAGGAGACAATAGATCCATGAATCCTCTGAAATTATGTAGAATAATTCTACTGTAATTGCTGCTTAATGAAGGGAAACTTTTTCTGCTTAAAATGTGCTACTTGGTGTAATTTTGAAATCTGACAACTTTAACCACTTTGCTTGTCTGATGCATAACTTTCACCATAGGCATCCAATTGAGCGAATTCTATTTCTATGCATTCGTGATTCAATTATCTTTAATTTGAATGCTATAACATATTTTTTGGAGGTCTGTAGAAGGTGCAGTAAATTTTCGAATTTGCCAGACGAGCAGTAGAGGACATCATTGACCTTTGTTGCTTGTTTGATGCATAACTTTATCCAAAGTGATCCAATTAAGCTGATTCTTTTTTCTATGCATTCTTGATTCAATGATGTTTAATTTGAATGTAAAAACAAAAATTGGAGGTATGTTGAAGATGTGCAATTTATTTTTAAATTTTCCAGATGAACTGTAGAGGACAACTTTACCTTTGCTGCTTGTTTGATCATAACTTCCTCCATAGATATCCAATTGGGTTGATTATTTTTGCATTAAATTCCTGATTAAAAGATCATTAATTTTAATGCTAGAACATATTTTTTCAAGCTTTGTGGAAGGTGTAGTTTTGAAAATAACATACAGGTTGCAAAAGTGCTAATTCTGATTTCTGATTTCAAGTATTTTTCAAAATTTTTAGTTTGGGAAATAAGGTGCTGTGATTTTTAGTCCAGATTTTGGTGTTGAAATTGAAGGAAAAGATGAAGGAAACTGGACACAATCCTTATGCCTTGATGCAATCAATAGAGGCACGAGTATATCAATGCCAATTTTGGTGCAAAACAAACAAATTCTAGGAATTTTGAACTTCTACTTTATTGGGAATTATTTTGCATAAAATTTGATCTTTGAACACTTTAAAAAGCATAAGCAAGTACAAGGTTAATAAATATAAAAAGAAACATCTTATTTAACAAGTGAGATGATTGATTAAATAGATATATAGATGACATAATCATCATTTGAGATTTTGCTGGGTGGGCCTTGTGCTTTAAGGAGATTTTGCCTTGCACCTAAGACCTATACCTTTTTCCATATTTCTCATTTCACATGTAGCAAGAAGAGTAGAAACTAAACCTGCATTTCTTAACTTCGTTCTTCATATTTATTATAGGAAAAGATTATGAAGACTTATGACCTCACATATGGATGTTGATCAACAAAGGGAATTGAACTAGGGGGCTTTGAATCCTTGACTAGCACTTGAAAGACATAACTAACCAGTACTTAAGCTATCCAAACAAGTCAAGGACTTGAACCATAAGCATAAATTGCTAGTAGTGAAGCTGGTTATCAATTCCCTCAATTTGCCAGTATTGAAGTTGGCCATCAACTTGCTAGTACTAAAGTTGGCCAAGTAGTCAAAGAACTAAAACCATTATAAAAAGGGATATTGATGCCTCTAAATTTTAAGATGAGAAGTTCTTTGACAAGGTGGTTCGATCTAGGAGCTAAACAGAAGATCCAGATGCAAAGGAAGATTGAAACCACAAAAAAATAGAGTTCTTTTTAAAATTTTTGCACCTTTTAATTTTTTGTTTTCAATTGCAGTTTTTAATTTTCTAACATCTTTTGGTAATGCATACAAAATTTTTCTTAACTTTTGGTTGGAACAAGAACTAAGGAGAAAAGTCAAATTTTGGATGCAAGAGTAGGTAAAACTTTGGGAATACTAGTGCTTAAATGATAGAGCAACAAAGCTAGTAGAATCATAGTTGAAAAATCAACATGGATGAGTGTACCTAAGTAGTGAGAGAGACTAGCCAAACACTAAATTGAGAGCTGAGTGAAAACACCTTGACGAACTGACACTAGTTTTTGTTTCAATTCTCTGAAAACTGTCTAACACAAGAAAAAGCAAGGAAATGATTAAGACATGTTCTTTGTTGAATATTCATACCCAGAGCCAAATAACCTACCTTGAATTGAATTTCAATATCATTTTTGAACCTTTGCCTCACAAATACACATCTTAGCCCACAAAAGTAAATATCCCACCTTTTCTCATTGATAAGGAGGATAAAAATAACATGTGTGTTGGAATAAAAAGGAAAGGATGAAGGCTAATTGAAAAATTGCCCTAGGAAAAGAAAAATGCAATCCAAAGGGTTGAGAAAAAAAATCTGGTGCAAAATATAAAAGTGAAAAGAAAAAAAAGGAAAGAAAAGTTCATCAGAATTGAAATGCATAAAAAGAGGCAGTAAAATAAAGCTAAGTTGAATGATGTTGAATGACTTATGATATGTACATGCTGTTTTGACTCTTTTTTATCATTGAGTCTTGCTTGTCTTATAAAACAAAGTTCCTTCACAACCTAGCCAAGATACAAGCTCTAGAAAGACCATAGTGATCCATGCTTATTGTGTGTAGATAATACTTGGAAATGAGATACAAAATCAAATGATAGCTTGCAAGTTTGTTTGGGGCGTAAGATACTTAAGATGGGGAGTGCATTCATATAAACCAGATTGAAAAACATGAGTGAAAACCTATGTTGGTTCCCAAACTATGAACTACTTTGAGTTGGTATTGGTTAAAAAATGGATGGATTCTTTTGTTGTTGCCTCTCTTGCATTCAACATGTTAAAACTAGTCCTTTAAAAACCTATGAAACTCATCATTTTGTCATTCTGTCTTGTTCTACTTTGCTTGAGGACAAACAAAGAGCTAACGTGGGCTGTTGTGATAAGTGTTAAGAATAAGTAAATTTTCCATTTGAAATTCACACTTATCATGAATTAAATGGGGCTATTTGTGTACAAAATAAACCTCATTAGCTTAAGATACATAATAAGGTATTTAGAATTGAAGTTTTATGAATTATAATGATATTTTGTTGTTTCACTGTGAATGTAAAAGAAAATATTAAGTATGTAGTTGAGCCACAATACTCGAAAAGACAAGACAACATATTTTGACTTTTTGGCTTAGCACAACAGATGGAGATGAGCCTCATGAGGAAGCCCTCTTTGCAAGGAAACCTAGAGCCCAAATCCATGAGGCTGAGCAACAAAGAAAACCCTTCTAAGAAGGAAAGGTCTCATGCTAAGCACTAGGGCAAGGGGCTGAACTGAGAAGGAAATCCACTTGTGAAGTAACCTTGTGGTTGAGCACCACCAAAAAATTTCTTGAAATAAAGACCTTGGGTCTTTATTATAGGCATTGAGTGGAGACCCAAAAATGTAGCAACATGATAGAATAGGGTCCGCGAGGCACATGGGAGGTGCTCTTAGTGTAAATCTTATGTGTAGATGCTTTTGGAATTTCATTGTAATATTTTATGAGTAGTTGAACTCCCTCGTGTCCAGGTTTGAGGTAATTAATTCTGATTCTATTCACTTGTACTTCTTGGGTATTTATCTTTGCTTTCATTCAATTGCTTGTGGTTTAATTGATGCTTAATGATTATAGGATCACTCATCTATTTAACTGGTTTGGATTGAGTTGAGAAACTGGTTTCAAACTATGGTCCAATCAAATCATCATACTTGTATTGATGCTTATTTAAGTAGCTAGAAGGGATGCTTGAGGAGAGAGTCTTGCACATTAAAGCAAGGATTCATACTACTAGTAGTTGAGGAATCATACTAGGTTTGAAGTCTTAGGTTCTAGTGTATCAAGAATGAACCGAGATTTACATAGAAAGAGTACTCTCAGGACATTCAATGATTTGCATAGTAAGTAAACAAGATGGTAGTGGTGTAGTAGAAAAAGATGAGATAAAATCAATTCATAGCCCTTACTCCACTTAATCTATGTAATTAGTATTATCTTTTTTTACTTGCCCTCTTTATCACAAACTAAAAACCCAAAATTAAAATTCCAATATACTTACTAATTCCCTGTGGATACGACACTTGTTGATACTTGTCGGGAAATGGTTGTTGTGAAACAGTTATCACTATTGCACCTAACATCTAAATGAGATGAAGGAATCATGTCCTAAGGGATTATATGGGGAAATTATTGATAGTCTACTTTGATGACATCCTTGTGTATAAGAAAAGTCTTCATGAGAATTTAGGTCATTTGAAGGTTGTTCTCTCCACTTTAAGATACAACCATCATTTTTCAAACAAAGAAAAGTTCACATTATGTGAAGATAGTGTTGTCTTTCTAGGATTCATAGTCAATAAGCATGATGTTCATGTTGATCCCACAAAAGTTCAAGCCATTCAAGAGTGACCCACTTCCTAAAATGTAGGATAAGTTAGGAGTTTTCATGGGTTATCATCCTTCTAGAGCACTTTTTTGGTGTTTTAGAGCACTTTGTTTGGGAGCTTTCTCTTCTTTATTTTATGTTTTTAGAGCATTTTCTTATTTTCGTCTAAAATTCTTAGTTTTAGTTAAAACATATTAAAAAGAGTGTTTTAAGAGTGAAATTTTGTATGGTGTGTTTTGGGTTCCTGAGGATTAGTCTAGTATATAGTTTCCTTGACTTTATATTTGAACTAACCTCTATTAACTTTCCTAACTTCATCTTTATTATGTCTTTCCAAAAGTTTAGAACTTAAAGAAGAAGATATGGTTGAGCCTAGTAGTCGATGAGTCAAAAGAATAAAAAGAACAAAGTCAAAGTTCATCCTAGGTGGCATTGAATAAAGGATTCATTGAATAAAGGAGCCTTAAAATATTAGGAAATTCATTTTATCTAGAAAATAGAAAAAATAATCATTCATGTAATTTCTTTTCTTTAAATAGATCTAGGAGGATAGAAAACATACCATCAACCACCACCATTTCATCGAAACAATCATCCATTCACATAGTTTTTGTATGAAGTTTTTCCTAGAGATTAAGAGTAGTTGATTGTTGGAAAAGGATTGGAGAATCAAGTCTACAATGTGAGCAAAAGTTCCTTCAATCCTACTCTACTGATTGTAATCCTTGAACTCTTTTTTGTACTCGATTTAAATTCAATGAAAAATTCCAGATTTCATATCTTGCCTTTTGTTCAGTTTCTGGTTTCACTACCAACAATTTTTATTTTTAATACTTATTTTAGATTTTTGTTTTACATTTTCCTCCACTATTATATACCCATTTTTCAGGTTTTGGTCTAATGATTGAATGGTTTCGATCTTTTTATTTTATATAGGATTAGGTTTGGATTTAAATTTGATCTCTAAGAGTAGAATGTGACCAATTCATTCTATATTGCAGACCAGGAATCAAATTAAAGATCAGACCCATTCAAACAACATTCAAGTTCTTTTTTTCGGAGATTAAACCTATTTTCTATATTTTTTCCTATGTCTTTATGTTTTAGTTTTTCTAGTTTTCTATGCATTATTCATTCTATTTTCGTGCCATGATATCAATTTCATGTATGATAAATTGCATTTTAGAAATTTACAAAATTTTTCTTTTGTTGTTAAAAATTTAGTTAATGATGCTTGGTTCATAAATTCATATTTCTTCTTTTTTCTTGATTTAATTTCTAAGTATAGGATTATTTTAAAGAACTGCAATTTAACCACTTGATTCAATAGGTTCTCATGAACTAAAGTGGATCCATGAATTTGAAATATAGACCAAGAACCATGTTTTGGCCTTAAAAAAATCATTTTTATTATCTCACAATCCATATGATGATTTCTAGTTTTAATGTTGTTTTGACCAATTTTAATTGATTCTAATATGCTTCCATGATTCTTGATGTGTCTTGATAATTAGTTTCACGTTTGGTAGTTTAATTCCTCAACGTCTCAAAAGTTAGGTAATATAGTTACATTTTCCCATCATTTGTTTTTTCATTTTAGTTGTATTATTAATTTTGTGATTTTGGGATTATAGTGCATTGTTATGAATTCTAGCAAGCTTTTTTTAGTGTATTGAATCATGCAAGAACCATCAATTACCTCATTCCATGCATTTTATAAATTTTAACCCATTGTGTAGATTTTAGGTTTTCTAGTCTAGATTGCATTAGGTTTTTCATTATGCATTAGTCCTTTTCATATATTATATATTTCAGCATTTCATTAGAATCATATTAAACATGTTTAGATGTTAGGATCATGTATCCATGTAATGTTGCACATTTAGAACCACATTTGCAAAATTCTGCATAAAACGAGTATAGTTTTCTTTGTTATGAAATTTGTTCTAACTAGTGATTTTGTGAATTTGTGATTGTTGGGAATTTCTGAGCACTTATTATGTATATTTTATTATATAAACTTGTTCACGACATTTACAGTGTATAAAATATAGTTTAAGCAAGTTTCCAAAATTTCATCCATTATGTAGTTCTTTGTTTTAAAAGTTTGTTTGCATCATATTACACATGTTGAAATCTCAAAAACAACATTTCATGCATAACATATAATAAAAACACAAAATATGGACATGTACCAAATGTTGTCAAATCCTGTTTTGACTAGTTTGTTGTCAAGTTTGCTTTAACTAGTAAAATTGTGTTTCCATCATATTTGATCATGTTTAGGCACTACATTTGCATACTTAGGCATTACATCAGTTCTAAGATTTTGCATAATCATAGTTGTCATCAAAAACTACTTTTTGTGCATTTGTTGTTTAGTTTGGTTTGGCACATGATTTTGAGTATTTGAAGCTTTTACTTCTCTTTAATCATGAATTTTACCAAGTTATACATATATAAACTTGTGTAGGTCATTTACATTTCATTAATCTAATTTAACTCATTCACACATTTTATCAAACTCATTTACACAGTTATCACTTTTCTATTTTTCATTTTGGAGCATCTTTCATTCATGTTTCTTTATAGTTTTACATGTTCATTCATCCTATTAGAGAATTCATACAACATTCACATAGTCATTTGATTATTTTTCCTTTCAAAATCCTTCAAATAATTTGTTCCAGTAGTGTATTTTCGATTTAGTGTTTTTAATCTTTTTTCTTGACTTTATTGTATGGTTCTAAAGTATAGTGTACATTTTTTTACTTTCACCTTTGTTTGATTCATTTTTGAGTGATAATTGGGCATACTTTACCTATAAAATTGTACAATTCATTGGGGGGAAACACATATTTTTTTAGCCTTTATGCGACAAAATGGACTGCTAACACTCTATTTTCTCATTTATAGTGTTGTTAAGTCCGTTCTTTTTAGGTTTCAGTTTATTGTTATGTGCTGCTATGATTGTTTTTAATATTTCTCTCATGGTCTCTAGTTTTTGTTTGATGAATCCAAAGGGGAAGAAATATTTAGTTTGGCTTATATTTGGTTAATGTTATTATATCTGGTTGATGTTATGTAATAGGAGGGGAGAGTTAAATGAATTGGTCTTTTATGCATATTTGTTATCCTTGTGTTTTTGTTTTGTAATTGATATTTCAAGTTTATAGAGGATGTTGGTTTCATCAAATCAGGGGGAGAATGTTGTTCTAAAAAGACTTGAAGATTTGATGAATCCTTGAAGCTTGAATACTTGTTCCATCCTTTCTTAGCCTTAAGGTTTAGTGGTTTAATGTGTGTTTCTTGTAGTTATTTAGTTTGTTAAATAAGTGTTTAATAGGTTAAATTTCTTTTACATATAGATATGTGATAAACATACCAAATTAACTAAAATAATAATCAATCAGTTCATTTCACTTATTTAAGTGAAATTAATCGATTGACAATTACTGTTAATCGATTTAATATGTCAGTCAGTATAGTCTATATGTTATCTAGTTATCTTTGAGGTGTGTTATTCTTCTAGAGCTAAGAAAAACACGTTAAAAAAAAATTCATTCACCGCACTTCCTTAGAGAGAACCAAAGATATTGTATTCTGTGATTGTTTGTGAGGATTTGGAGTTGTAATTAGACATCTAAATTTTGTCACTACTATTTTTCGTTGTATTGTTTGCGGGTTCTGGTGTGGTTTCATTGTTCTAAGAAGGTATTATTCTTGTGTTGTGTGTGCTTCATAAGTGAGTCGAGAAGTTTATATTTTGTAGTTGTCTTTCAAAAGATGTGTTTGTAAGGATTTTGTAATTTCTTGATGTAGTGGAAAGTTAAGGTCAGGTTGCTTTGGCTAACTAGATTTAGTTCATTGTGATTCAACCAATATAAAAATTTCTTTCTACATTGATTTAATTGTTTCTGTAGATTTTTTTTATATCTCATCTTATCAACAAAATATATAGTTTGAATCTTTGAAAGCAAATTTGGTTGTAATCAAGTGACCAATTGATAAATTTGATTAATTCCTAACATCATGATCGATCTCCGATAAAAAATCACTTGTATTTGTCAAAGGCTAGTTGTGTAATACTAATCTAGATTATTTTCCAGTATATTAATTGGTTGTTTGTTCATTTCAATCAGTTAAAAAGTATGATCCAAGAGAAGTACACTTAAGTATCCTTGGTCAATTTGAATTCTTCGAAAAATTGACATTTTTGTGTGAGTAAAAAATCTTGGTGTTTCATGTTCAAAAGTATAATATGGGTTTATGGCTTGTAAAATTTTGATAATAGTGGAAAACAGGCTCAGGTTGAGTGAACCAGTATAAAAATAGTTGTCCAATTCTTTTTCCCTCATCTTGCTCACTTTAAGAAAATCAAGCAATCAATCTTTGTTGTGTTGGCATGCATTTTTGTGTAATCTGATAGTGTAATATGGTTAGAAATATTGTTTAGAACGAATCTTGTGCGAGAAAGCATCATGTTTGAGTGAGATTCGCAAATTCTGAATGATTTCTCAATATTTTAGCCAATGGTTTTGAAAATTTAATCTGATGATTCATTAGTATATAAATAGATTAACGTGTTGTTTTTATTTTTGATCGGTTGATAGTGTATTGTCTTTTACCTTTTGTATTCGAATTTTGTGGTCTAATTGATTCAAAGAATAGGGATCTTTTTCTTTCGAAAATTTTTATATAGCCAATTCAACCCCATCTCCTTCTTGGCTTAAACCACCATTTCATTACTAACACATACTTCAACACAAATCTTAAATTTCCCATCACAAAAATCTCAAAAACTCCTTACAACACTACACTCAATCTCCATCTATCACACCCTTTTTGAATTACAACAACCACAAATTTTAAATAATCACTCTTTTATTCCAAAGTCAAACTAAAGGCAGAAATAAGTGCCTCCCTAAAAGCCAATATCTCAAATTAATAATCTCTCAAATTTGAAGGACCAAGAAAGTGAAACGTAAAATATAACAACTGTGCAAAATATTTTTCTCTAACCATAAACATCCAATCACCAATCTCAATGGTCAAAGTGAAGAATTGTATGTCAAGAATATTGTAAAAATTTTAGCCCGATCCAATGGTTAACGAAGCGAGAATCATAATTTTACTAAGACAACTTGGAACACAAAAAGAAAGTGGCGCCTATCGCCCTTTAAAACATATATCTTTTCCTTTTGTCCCTATTCATCATAATTTGTTATCCAAAACTTGATATAATCCTTCAACTTAAATCATGCACTAACAAGGACATTTAAGAGATGAAACAAATCCTCACATACTTGTACCTATTCTAGCCTCGTTCAATTTTTCTAAAAAAATATAGCTAGAATTTGATGTATTTGGTGTAGGCATATGTGTTGTGTTGTTGCAAGGAGGTCACCTAATTTCTTATTTCAGTGAAAAACTTTGTGGTGCCTCCTTCAAGTACCCCCCTATCATAAGGAGTTTGATGCTTTGATGTATGCCCTTCAGACTTAGGAGTTTGTCATTCATAGTGATCATAAGTCATTAAAATATTTGAATGGCTAACACATGTTGAATAAGAGACATGCTAAGTGAATGAAATTCTTAGAACAATTTCCCTATGAGATTAAGTTCATGAAGAGTAAAAGTAATATTGTGGCTAATGCCTTATCAAGGAAGCATACTTTGTTTCCAAAATGAGGAGCCCAATTACTTAGATTTGATGACATTCCAGAAATGTATGCTTAAGATTATGAGTTTTCCTCCACCTATGTTGAATGTTTAGAAATAGCATAAGGGGTTTTTATGTGGCTAAGGGCAACTTGTTTAAAGAAGGAAAAATTTGTATACCCAAAGGTACATATAGAAAGCTCATAGTCAAAGAAACACATGAGTGGGACTTTTGGGCCATTTTGGGGTACAAAAGACCCTTAGTTTGCTTAAAGAAAAATTCTTTTTGCCCTATATAAGGAAGGATGTCCAAATACATTCTCATAGATACATCTCATGTTTACAATCTAAGTCTAAGACAATGCCTCAAGGACTTTAAACCTCCTTGTTTGTTGCTTAAACTCATTGGAAAGATATTAGCATGGACTTTGTTCTTGGTCTTCCAAAAATCCAAAGGGGTTGTGATTCAATTTTTTATTGTGGTAGATTGTTTTAGTAAAACGAAACATTTCATACCTTACCAAAAAGTGGACGATGTAAGTAATATTGCTAGGCTTTTCCTTTAAAGATGTCATGAGACTTCATGTAATACCCTGCACCATAGTGTTAGATATAGTGTTAACACAACTGGATTTTATTAATGAAGATTTGATGAAGATATTGCATAGAGACATGATGAGGTTATGATCAATTGGTGAAGACTTGACTAAGTAATGAAGACTTGAAGAATATGGTGTGTTGATTAAGCTTGATGTGTGCTTAATCTAGCTAATACATGAGGATCTTGAAGCTTGAAGATTAAAGCTTAACATGAAGACAATTTGAGATAAAATATATGTCTTGTGTTTGGTTGCAATCTTTTAATATGTTAAATGGGTTTTTAACAAGTTAATATGTTAACTGTTATAAGTCTGTTATTAACACTTTCTATCAACTGAATTATCATTCAATCAGCTGATTTCACAAGTCAAGTGAAATCAACAAATTGAACAGATAAATTAACTTGTTGAATATGTTAACAGGCAGAGAATAAAGTATAATTTTTTAGAGAGATCAGTAATATAAGACCCGAGAAATTTAAATAAATAATAATTAATTAATTACCAATAATTGTGGGTTAGAAGTACCTCTAAGAGATTTATATTGTTAAGTCATGGGAAAGGAACAATATTAGCTCAAGTGGTTGAGAGTACTTGGTTGTGTGGAAGGATTTGGGTTTGAGTCTTGTGTATGCCATTAGTGTGGTGTTTTAATTGTTGCTTTATCTTGCACGTCTGTTTTGGTTGTGGGATGTGAATTATCATTTTATGTGTGCATGAATTGGCATGAAACAAGTGTTGATTTGTTGGTTGTGCATTTGCTTGATAGATTGGAAGGATGTGACTTCGAACCTTGGCTAGCCATGAGTAGTTCCTTTTCACGTTTAGTATTTTTGCCAATTGGTGGAAAACTTAGAAACTTTAAAAATTCTCTGAGAAACTAAAAGGGTAGAGTGGTGGCAGTTGTAGTGTAGTAAAAACTAAAGTAAATGGCCATTAACCCTTAATTTAAATTATTTTCGCTTTTATTATTATTTTTTATTTATTTTGGGCTGAAAAATGAGGGAGAGGGGAGTTTGAATGAGAAACCAGAAGGTCATTGATTACGACAGGAAGGAGAGTAAGAGAGAATAATGAAATTCTGACCTAGGGAGAGAAATTAAGTGCTAGAAGGGAGTCTTGGAATGAAGGCAAGGATTGAGGCTTTGGGGATAAGGAAAAATCACTAGGGTCTCATTTGGAGCAAGGAATCTGGGTAAGGGGAGTTATTGTAAGACCCAGGAAAAATTAAATAATTAATTAAGTAATTATTGGATAAATGTGGGTAAGGAGAACCTTTAAAGTAATAAATGCGGAGTGTATAATGTGGAAAAGTACTAGCTCATGTGGTTGAGAGTCCTTCGATTGTGTGAGAGGACTTGGGTTCGAGTCCTATGTATGTTATTTTTGTGTGTTATTAAATTTGTATTATTTCTGTGTATATTAAAACGTGTTGGAGGTTTTTGATGATTATTGAATTGTATTGGGTAGTATGAAATATGAATTGGTTGCATTGGTTAGGCATTGAGTTGGCATGTGCATGGGTGTGGGTTCAAACCTTGGGAGACCCAAAGGAAACTTCATTTTTGTCATTTTTGGTTTTGATTTGAAGTTCAAGGGTTAAGGAAAAGCCTAGCAGAAGTATCAGTTAGGGGTAGCTGGAAAGCAAGCCAATTAGTGAGCTTGAAAGGTCATTTCCCCCTCTTAATGCAGTTTTTCGTTTAAGGTTTTAACTCACCATTAAAACACCACTAAAGAGCCTAATTGTGAGGGAAAAGAAAGTTTTCTGCAGAGGGTATTGTGAGGTAGACAGAGAATGCGAAATTCAGTGAGGAACCTAAGAGTGTGGGTGGATCAGTGGGGGCTGAATTGAGAGAAGGCAAGGGAGATCAATTGGAGTTCAAGGAAAGAAGTAGAAGAATATCGGGGAAAGCTTTAATCCAGGTTAGGGGAGTTGTTTTGCTTGTATATATATATGTATATGTCGTTCGTGTTGTTCTGGACTAAATGGAATGTGCAAATTGATGATTCATTGTTCTTTTCCGCGTTTTCTGGAAAAATTCCAGAAACCGCCTGGCGGGGTTGAAGGACCGCCAGGCTGCTCATGCCACCAGCGCTTATTTTCTGGGTTTTGATATGCACCGCCTGGCGGCTAAGGGTAGCCCGCCAGGCGACACGAACTGGGTTACCCAGTTTCTTCTGATTCTTGGTATTTCTGTGGTGTGCGAGGTTCGGGGAGAATCTGGAGATTTGAATATAACTGATTTGATGGATTGTTGATTGTAAAATTTATAATTGGTGGATTAATACATGAAGTATAATGGAATTGGGAATTTAGGGTTCATTAGGAATTAGAATTGGAAAACATGGTTGATCGCGATGGTGAGTTTTATTGATTGAAAATAGACATTAATATGATTAGGATATGAATGTTGATTGTTGTGTGGAGGTGGATCATGTTAGAATTAATGCAAAAGAAATTTGGGTTAGTGGTGAACACTGTGAATGCTGGAAAATGTGGCAGTGTGCGAAA
>Ga0209389_1001035_pt1 | contig 18545 bp, 13 predicted proteins | sample CowpearedBW_FD_187526 | JGI IMG/M metagenome (GOLD analysis project Ga0209389, IMG submission 187526) | Root nodule microbial communities of legume samples collected from California, USA - Cow pea red BW (SPAdes) (version 2) | ecosystem: Host-associated > Plants > Roots > Nodule | place: USA...
GTAAAGCTGCAGTCAACTAATCAAAAGGATGAGTATCCAGTGGCTATCCTTGAATCATGTTCATAAAAGTGAAGAATTTGCCTCAAATTCAGTGTAAAGTATGAAACTTAGGAGTTGTAAGTCTAACAATGTGTACATATAGTCGATATTCTGAGCATACGCAATATTAGTTAATTGATTGATTAATTAATTAATAGCAATTTAAATCTTTTGGGTTATTGGGATGCAGCAATGGCTACCTATGGATGGTGCATCAGTATTCTGGATCCTAGGTGGTAATAAAAACAAATGTGTTAATTAAGAAAAAACAAGCCAAACAAAAATGACCATTTAAGCCCTACAACTTCCACGGATTTTCTTGCTATAATAGTTTGTGTAATTCTGTCCTAATTATTGCTATTTTAACTTCTACACTAATTTGCTTATTTTCTGGCTCTTTCATAGAATATATATATATATATATATATATATATATATATATATATATATATATATTTAAATTATCATGTTCCTCCATTGAGAAAGATGGCAAACTTTGGTGGTTAAGTGAGACCACATTTGTTTGGTAGTACATAATACATGGACAACACAACATGTCCTTGACCACACCTTTGTCTTCAAATTTCTGATCCAATGTGTATCACCTTTTGTCATACATGCTGACAGCATCTAACTATTACACACATCACTTCAACCATTAACAACACAGTGTATATGAATCCGAAATGAAGCAGAAAATATGTGGTGAAGTGCATCAAAATTCTCTCTATACAAACAACTGTGATCTTTTTTTACAACCCATAGACACAAATTCTTGGTTCTGTGAACCACTTGTGAAATTTTCATATATTCTTCTATTTTTCCTTTATAGTGTGCCAAAACTCTTTAGTACGAGCACAGATAAATATATATATTGAAGTCATTCTGGGAAATTTCTCTTGCTGAAGTACTCTTTTATTTCTGAAATTCTTGTGTGGGGTCACAGGCATGGAGTAGGGTTTGTCATTGTATTATTTTGACAAGCTTATGAGAAGAATTATTAAAGAAATTTGAAAAACAAAAGGGTGTGTGTATGTATATACATATAAATATATAAAAGAGAAAGCAAAATTCCTTAAAGTCCGTGGCTTATACACGTGCTGGGGCAACATAGAATACAGAATTCTAGGTCTCGGAGACATAAAAGGTGATAAGAAAATAGGTGCAAAACCGGGATCTGGAAGGCTTTGTTTCACAGTCACAAAATTCACCAAAGGGATTCCCACGCAACCTTCAATCTAATGCACATGAAAAAAAGTCACACTCTCAGCTACACAGATACCTGGTCAACCACGCAGATGAAGTGTAATGAATGAATGAACCAAATCAAAAATATATAACACTTACCCTCTTTAAACCCTTTCACTGTTCCTGTGGCTACACCAATCTGTTCAGCCATTTATAACAATTTTCCTTCTTATTTACTTGTTAATCGTAAATATTATACTATCTACACACATGCATCTTGCTTCCTAGTGCTGGTGCCGTTACCTTTACGAACACTGCATGTAACATTAATATTTTTGGCTTCATCAACGGGTATGGGAATCCTATGCCATGTTCTACCTCTGAATAATGGAGTTCAAGATCACATAACTAGTTTTTGCTATCAACTCAGCAATGGCTACCTAGTTTGAATTTTAATTCATTATTGGTGCATTGGTGAATGCAGGTGTGAACTTGATCGATTAGATCAATTTTGACCTCAATTATGAATAGGTTAAAAATAAACCATTGATTCATCTACTGTGTGTGTCAATCATGTATTGGAAAATCTAATTAATATAACCAATATTCAACCCATCTGCACTTTCTTTTTTCACGATATTTAATTTATCTATGTAGTGTTTTTATAAAAAGATTAAATATATTTTTATCTCCCTTATCTTAAATGTAAAAATATAATTCATCTTTGTTCCAAACATTAATATATTTTGGTGTCCAAATTTTAAAAATAGATAAATATAATTTTTTCACTCAACTATGTTAAATTTCTTTTTGTGTCAAACACAATTTAGGTTGACATTCAAGTTAGTTATACTATTTGACACATTTCCGTATCAAGGTCAATTAAAAATATCGTTTAACAAGCATGAAAAAAATTAAAATTAACATCATTAGATTAAAAAGATTATATTCATTTATTTTTAAAATTTAAGAATCAAAATATATTAAAATTTGAAACAAATGAATTTTAATTTTGCATTCAAAGTTTAAAAACTAAAATCATATTTAATCTTTTGTGAAATGAATTTCAATACTAATTACACACACTTTTACATCCAAACTCGGAAAAAAAAATCAGAACTTGTAGGTTAAAAATCTATGCTCAGGCCTATGAACTTTAGAATTTCGATTTAGATGACCCCAAAATTTTTAAAATATGTTCGATGATTCTTTAACAATATACATTATTCAGAATGAAAAAAAAAAATGATTCAAACTCACCAAACCATTAATTTTGTGTTCATAACCGGATGAATTGACTGGTTGAATTATAACTACATAGATTAAGATGGTTAATATATAATAAAGAGGGTTGGATTTTCACTTCTACATCATGACATTATTGAGAACAAAACTATGAAGAATACTTAGTTACTACATGGGTATAATGACAATATACATGCTCAAAAACTCATCATGATTTTTTTATAAACAAAGATGATTAAAACCGGTAATAACTAGACAAATTCTGTGCAAAGTGTGTAGAAGCCATCAGCAAAAAGTAAGCACAGAAAGAGAATCCTAAAAGGAAAACTATCATCAACTTGCAGTATTTTAGTATTGAATTATAGCTTTTGATAGTCAGTGTCTAATAGAAACCATATTATTAAGAAAGTTGATTTTCTTGAAAATCACTTGAATACAAGTTGATGGTTAGAAACATATGTAGCTGTTAATTGCAATGCAGCAATGTCATAATTCAGAAAAAATAATATTATAATGAATCTCCAACTACCAAATTGATGTGCTTGGTGGATAAGTAGGAAGAAGGTTTACATATGAACAAAAATCCAATAAAAAGGTATAGACCGCCGCTTCTTGACTTAGCTTTTGGAGACATTGGAATTGAAAATCGTATTCTCAACCTCATGCACACTTGGTTTCTTCCAGGATTTTCGCACCCATCATATCACAAATAACCACATCTTTGACTCAGATCATCAAACCCACTATAAAATTACTTCATTACTCACTAATTCTGACCTACAAAAATTGTGATTTTCAACTTCCAATCTCTTCTTCCTATTTGATATTTGAAGCCCAACCTCAATCATTTTCCCCAAGGACATTGTGTGTGCATCAAGTCTTGGATTTACACTCTTACTCATCTACTTGCATATGGTGCCACCCTGTGTAATACAGTTTAACCTAATTAATATTGGACCTTTTTAAGCAAAAGAAGAATTCTAAAATAGCTAAGCATTGTAATTTGAAGGATTTAAGAACAATAGTACCATCATATTCTAACAAAAAATGTCACTACCCTTTACTGTGTTGACAACAAGTTTTTTGTCTGACTATCCTGATTCAATTTTCATTCATACTAATCAAAGATTATAACTGTGAATTTATAGTATGAAATTTGGCTTTCCAATTTCAAGCCTTAAAGTACGCTAATCATTACAAATCAAGAATACAATAACTCTTGATTTTTCCACTCTAAAACTGAAAAATTCCTATTAACTACCCCATTTAAGTTTATTCTATAAAATTCTACCGTAAACTTAAAATATTTCTTCCGTTCTTTATTTTGATCAACTTTTTGCAATTATTGAATAACACAATTGATAATCACTTTGTAAAAATGTGTGCAACTTGATCTTAACTTCCCACCTCATCACTACTCCACATTGCTTTCTTTCACATTGGATGAAGTGAAAATGAACATCAATATGCTTGCTCCATTTATGATTGCACCATTTATTTTCCAACTCAATCACTGACTTTTTATCAACTCATATCACAGTCCCACCTTTCAAATGTAGCTCAAACTTGCTTAATGATTTCTAAGCCATATTGCACGACTCACACAAGGTGGTGCTATATACTCAACTTCACAAGAATGGTCTAAGCAAGAATTGGTACAAATCATAAAAGATATACCATTCAAAAGAGAAACAAAGGACATGTGGGTATGGAAAATGTCTCATTGTCGAACACTCTAAGATGAGTCATTGCCAATATTTTTTCCGCTCCATACTTCTTCTGGGGTTTGACCATTCAACTTTGCATGTGGACACCTCACTAAAAAAAATGGAAGTAAATATGGCGGTTTTAATATAACGGTTATAAAAAACTGCCATAATTTGCTTCATAATACGAGAGTTCTATAACTGCTACATTTTGTATGCAAAATATGGCATTTGAAAACGCCATTATACTCCCATTACACATTACGACGTCTTTTCTAGTGGCGCCATCTTTCCCTCCATAATACTCTTTTTTATTTACTTCTCATTTAATTCTATCTTTCTATTACATAGTAAATTGAATTTTAATAAGACAAATGCACAAACAAGACACAAAACTGGCTCTTGTGAAGACAAACCCTACAAAATCCTCTCAGTCAACCCCAACCTCTAACGGTGTCGTTTCCACACTCCTCACACCTTGCAATTTTCCACTCCTCGCACCTCGTAGTTTCCCACTCCTCGTCATTTCCACCCTCCTCGTCGCAGGAGATCACCACGCAATTTCCCACTCCTTGCACCTCGCAGTTTCCACTCCTCACAATTCCATAAAACTTCGTCGCGACTTCGCGCTCGAATTGCGACCCAGGAACGCTTCAGTACTCTACCTTTCCAACACTACCACACCGTTCTTGCTATCGATTTCGTCTCCGTAGATCTCGTAACTCGTCGCTGCAAGTGGATATTACCAAGTCGTCGAAGATCGTGACTTCCTTCACCACACTGATTGGGAACTAGCAAAGCGTCGAACATCTCTAGCAACTCCGACGACAATGTCGAAAAGGCTTTCGTCGCGAGCCATTTCTCCATAGCCCAAACCCTCAACCAATCGGGCACTAGTAGTCTCCACGAGCATTCACTATGCATTTCCTCATTTCCGGCACGAACAAGGTCCTTCCACTTCTTTCCCTCTGTTATGATTTCGTTTTTGGTTTGTTTGCAGTTTGATTAGTGACTAATGTGCGACTCTTATTGTTTGCTCTGATTATTGGGTTAATTATGGATGAATGTAATATTGAGTGTGCTTTGTTGCATTTGGTTGAGATTGAAAATATCAATTGGGAAGTCTAATTTTTGTATTTTGTTATTGCAATCCCTGATTCTTGCTTATTCTGTTATTGTATTATGTTATTTCTCTACTTTAAACACGTGACCATGGAGTTGGAAGCTCCAACTAGACCCTAAATCTAAAGAATATTGTTGGTACATTCAAGCTGTCATGCTCAAATTTGGTCTAGCTTCCTTTTTCAGGGTTAATGGTAGTGTGATATGAGTCTTCTTTTTGTGGCCATTATATGAAATTTTGTTTGAAGATGTTCTTGAATATGTTCTATCTTCTTTAGTATGCTTCAGTGTGATTTTAGTGCGATAAAGTGGGAAACAGAAATATTGGTCATTTGCAATAAGCTTATTATAATATTAGTAGCTTTATAATTATATTATTCTTCTAAAAGTGGACACAAAAATTCTTCTGAAAAACTTATCCACGGTGTATCGTGCAAGTCCCCTAGGATACAACATGAATATCTCGGATTTTCCAAAGATCTCAGAACTAACAAGATAACTATTAAAAAGAGTAAATAAATAACCCAAGATATTGTAAAGGAAATATAAGATAAACAAAGAATGAGAGAATGAGAGAATGAGAATGTGAAGTGTTTTTGGAAATGGATTGATGGACCTATTTATAGGTGAAGGATGGGTGAAAAATCCCATAGTTCACAGAACAACAACAACCCACTCAAAGTTCACTATAACATGGCTTGTGGAAAGGAGAAATGAAATGTTCAAAGCAACTATGGGGCAAGATATGGAGAGGAAATCTTTCCAACTTTTGTGAACGTGGCAACAACGAAAATTATGGGTTGTAAACTTGCACCTGATATCTTTTGCAATATCATCTATATAACATTTATTTTATAACAATCCCCCACATATTGCAAAAGATAAGAAAGGAAAGAAGAGAAAAGATAAAGATAAATCATGGTCCCATATAAGATGTAATGCCTCAGAGTTGGTATAGCAAACTATATGAACCGGTCCTATATTGAGAAACTTAACACACAATGTAGTTGGTATAGAAAACTATATGAACCAAAAACACTTGATGTGTGTTAGTGGTTTATCAATCACAATACACCCCCACAAACCTTGTTGTTATCGATGTATTGCGCTTACTAGGCCATGCGCTTGCCCGATATTCATGAGTACTATAGAGATCATGCTAAGATCTCATATAAGCGACCCAACTTGACACTCATATAGGTGATTTTATCAAGTGTATGCCGCAAATCATACACCACTCGTAAGGGATATATGAAACTCATTAAAAATTTGTTTAACTAAAATTCTCACACCATATAGAATTTTAATTATAAAGTTTAACCTTTTAATAATACAATTTCTACCACTTTCACACAAACCATGACATAATTGATTTAAAATTAATTTAGTGCTATCAGAAATAACAAGTGACTTGTTTTTACCCATATGAACCTTATTCATGAGATCTCAAATCCGTTGAATTACCATCACTTGTTTCTTCCTAGGGGTTTTGTTAGAGGTCTGCTAGATTTCATTCTAACTTCACATAATCAATGTAAATAATTCCACTCTTTAGCAACTGCTTCACCAAATTATGTCTCAATTGTATATGTCTGTTCTTTCCACTATAATTCTTCTTTTTAGGTATAACTATTGTCGATTGGCAATGACAATGTATTGACACAGATGGGGTTGGTTTCATTCATAGTGGAATGTTTGCTAAGAAGTTTTTCAACCACTCAACTTCACTACTAGCCATTTCGAGAGCAACAAACTCATATTCTATTGTTGATTTTGCAATAACTGTTTGTTTGGTTGATCTCCATGTAATTGCACCAGCCCCAAGTGTGAATACATAACCACTAGTGGATTTTGTCTCATCTGAATCAAAGATCCATTTAGCATCATTGTACCCTTATAGTACAATAGAAAATCCACTATATTTAGTGGCATAATCCATTGAACCTCTTAACATCTCATAAGTCTTGCAAGTGCATCTCAATGTTCTTGATTAGGACTTTGAGTATACATATTCAGTCTACCTATTGCATAAACAATATTGGGTCTTGAAAATCTCATTGAATGTAGTAAGCTTTCAATTATCTAGGCGTATTGAGGTTGAGAAATAAATTCTCCTATATTTTTCATTAAATTAGAGTTGGCATATCATAAGGGGTACTTTGAAGTTATAATATCCAAACTTCTTAAGAAGTTTCTCAATGTATTATTCTTGGGATAGTAATATACTATCTCCCTTCCTTATGATTCTAAAATCACATTTGTTACACCCATATCTTTCATTTCAAATTTAAAACCTAGAAACAATTTAGTTCTAGAGACAATCTCATTGCATGTACCACAGATTTACATGTTATCCACATACAAGCATATAATGATACATTCACCATGTTCAGATTTAGAGTACACATATTTATCAACATCATTAGGTGAAAAACCATCACAAAGCAACACATTATAAAGTTTTTCATGCCACTATTTTGGTGCTTTCTTCAACCCATTATTCTCTTGACCAGATATAACACATCCTTCAAGTTGACTCATATAAATTTCCTCTTCTAAATTACCATTCAGAAAAAAAGCTTTAACATCTATTTGGTGTATCAGTAGCTTATGGATAGTTGCTACAACCAATAAAACCCGAATAGAGGAAATCCTAGTCACAGGGACAAAGGTAGCAAAGTAACCTATGTTGAATTTTTTTAGTAAAGCCCTTTGCTACTAGTCTTGCCTTATATTTCTCTATGGATCCATTGGGGTGATACTTTTTCTTAAAGATCCACTTACAACCAATGGGTGTTGCTCCTTTAGGAAAATCTACTAAGGTCCAAGTATTATTTTTCTGAATTTATTCAATTTCAGTCCTAATAGCCTCATCCCACTACTTTGCATTAGAAGCACTAGTAGCCTCTAAAAAACTTGTTGGATCATTATCAACAAGATAAGTATAAAAGTCATCTCCAAAAGAAGTTTATTTCCTCTATCTTTTACTTCTTCTCAAATCCTCACACATGGCATCACTATTATTATCTATAGGTTGTTTAAATGTCTTACTAACCTTTAAATATGTTCAAAGACCTCAACATTTTTTGTTTCCACTATAGTATCGTGCTCAATCATATCACTTTTAAGAACAAGAAACGTATAGGCAGCATTATGTTCAACATAGCTTAAGAACATACAATCAGAGGTTCTAGAGCCTATTTTCTTTTTCTTAGGATCGGGTAACACTACCTTAGCTAGGCACCTCCACACTCTTAGATATTTAAGATTAGGTTGATAACCTCTCCACAACTCATAGGGAGTTTTACCAGATTTCTTATGAGGTATCCTATTTGTAAAAGCATGCCATAAGAAGGGCTTCTCCCTAAAGGTTATCAGGTGCACTAGAACTAATAAGCATGACATTCATCATTTCCTTGAGAGTTCAATTCTTTCTCTCGACCACTCCATTAGACTCAAGTGAATATGGTGGGGTTAGTTCATAGATAATTCCTTCTCTAACACAATATTCATTAAACAATATATACCCACCACCTCTATCTAATATAATCCTCTTAATTTTCTTATTCAATTGAGTTTCTACTTCTGCTTTATAGGACAAAAACACATCAAAAGTTTCATCCTTATGTTTGATTAAGTACACTTTGGTGTATCTAGAATAATCATCTATAAACGTCACAAATTTTTTTTACCACCTCTAGACATGGTTTGTCTTAAGTCAGCTTCAGCTAGATCAATATGAATTACCTCTAACAATTCAGTTTTACATTCTACTGAATGACAAGATTTTTTGTTATCTTTGATTCTACACATGTATCACATTTATTACTATACTTATCATGCATATTAATTAATCCTAGTCATTAAAATTTCATAACATATGAACAATTAACATGTCTTAATTTGGCATGCCATAAATCATATGAATCAATAATATAGGCAAAATAACAAGATTCATTAACAATTTCAGAAATATTGAGTACAAAGAGATCTTAATCATGATATCCCTTTCCTACAAAAAGATTATTTGTTGTCATAATGATTTTATCATACTAAAATGACACTTTAACCCCAACTTTTTTCAACAAGGCTACAAAGATTAAATTAACTATGATTGACTGCACATGTAGTACATCACTTAAGGCCAGAGTCTTCTCAGATGTGAGCTTTATAAGAACTTTCCCTTTTCCTAGAACTGGAATTGTCCTGGAATCACCAAGATAGTGAAATAGAGAACCAAGTATTTATGTACCGAGATATACATGTTCTTCCCCATCCCCCATAGTAGCGTACGAGGTAAAAGCATCTATGTTTGCACAAATGTGCTTGGTAGAACTAGAGTGTACCACCCACTTGCTCACATTGGTCACAAGATTTATTTCCGAAACGACCACAATAATTATATCTTCTCCTTCGACTATATTTGCTTGAGGAGGATTGTCATTCCTTACTCTATTTTTCTTAAAAAGTGGGGTTAGAAGCATTGGGATGAGAATTTTTAAAGATATCTTTACTCTTGTGATCAAGTTTTTCCACATATGTACCTTTTTGGAGCTTTAGCAGATAATGTCATCGCCTTTATAGTAACATATTCCTTTGTGGTATCTTCGACTTTCGAATATCCAAGAAAGGTTCCACGAGGATTGTCTACGTTCCGAAAACAATGTTTGACTTCTTCGATGTTGATTTGGTAATGGTGTCCATATCATCAGCCTTTAAGTCCTTAAGATTGAAAACTAACGAAAGCTCAAACAAGATAGACTTCCTTAAGCGTGTAGATTTATTATCCTTAAGGACTTATATGCGGCGTTTCGCGCAAGTCTCCTAAGATACAACAGGAACTTCTAGGATTTTTCGAGGATCTCAGAACTAGCAAGATAACTTTTAAAAAGAGTAAATAAATAACCCAAGATATTATAAAAGAAATATAAGATAGACAAAGAATGAGAGAACAAGAGAGAGAATGAGAATATGAAGTGTTTTCAGAAGGGGATTGATGCACCTATTTATAGGTGAAGGATGGGTGAAAAATCCCATAGTTCATGGAACAACAACAACCCACTCAAAGATCACTATAGCATGGTGTGCGAAAAGGAGAAATGCAACGTTCAAAGCAATTGTGGGGCAAGATATGTGGAGGAAATCTTTCCAACTTCCGTGAACGTGGTAACGAAATTTGTGGGTTGTAAACCTGCACCTGATATCTTTTGCAACATCATTTATATAACACTTATTTTAGAACAAAACCTATTTTTCCTATAGATGGAAAATTACACAACTTTCGTTCAAAACTCCTTTGGAATATTCTTGCTCTTTAATATTGATCAAACCATGTCAAGAATAGTTTGGTTCTTTCTCTCAACTACGTCATTCTATTGAAGATAATATAGTGCTATAAAAAATCTCCTTTTCCCTTCTCTTCACAGTACTTCATGACTTTTGTTGATGTAAACTTGCTTCCCATATCTGATCAGACAGACTTAATGTGTTTACCTATTGCCTTTTGGAAGGCTACTAAAGGTAACTTGATTAAAACTAGCAAAGAGAAAAAATTAAAAATTGTATTAGACTAAAGCTTTGATTCCTAAGAATATTATGAATATTATGTATATGGAGGCATGCTTATGGCACCAAAGGCTTGGTCATAAAGTGAAAAGGGACTTAATTGCTTAGCTAAAAAGGATGTGTTTTTGGGATTGAAAAATTTAGAGTTGGAGAAATTAAGTCCTTTTTAGAAGCAAACTACAATGTCCTTTAAGAAGCATCCTCCCTTAAAGAAGTCAAAGTTGCTTGAATTGCTGCATTGTGAGCTTTGTAACCCATTGAAAACAAAGTTGTTTTGTGGTTGGATGTAATGCAACTTGGGTCTTTTGAAGAAGTTTTGGAAAGTGAAAAAATTAATAGTGGTTGAATGTAATACAAGATGAAATGAAATCTTTGCATGATCACTTGATAAAATTACGCAAGGGTAAATGGGCTTTAGAGAACAAATATATTTTCAGGGTGAAGAAAGAGACACTACAAGAAAAAGTCATATTACCTACTGCAAAGATCCATATGTAAAACTAATTTATGTACGGATTACATACGAACAAAAATTCGTAGGTAATTGATCGTAGCTAACATTAATTACCTACGGATAAATCCGTAGATAATTACCTACCGATATATCCGTACTTAATTACCTATTGATATATCTATAGGCAATTTATTTTATAACTTTGAGCCAATTGGTTTTTTCCTGCAATAATTATGCAATCCTAGATATATTGGAATTCCTCAACTTCAAAATTATAACAGTAGTACAAATGTGGAAAATTTATAATATACATTAAAGTGTTTAAAATAAATAATTAAACATACATTGTTCATATCTAAGGTTACAAATGTCACAAATTCAATGATTATAAACTCTAATCATCTTAATAAAAAAAGTATCTAACCATCTAATCATATATAACAAAAATTACCTAACACTAATAATCAGTATAAGCCCAAGGTTAATTATGTTATTCTTTATCTTGTTGTTGCACTTGTTTGTATTGCACTTAATGTCCTTTAGGAACGTTTGAAATTGGGTTGCTAGTCATTGTCGAAGTTCATGAATCTCCACCTAAATTGAGAAAAACATTAAGAAGAATAAATTAAAAGCGCATAAAACCAAAAAGGAATAGATGGATTTAAAAGAACAAAATTTGGATTTATTGAATGTAAAATGGAGCATTGAAATTCTCTTAACTTAGAACTAAACCATACACTTTTCTACCTAAACTGGTTTGTAAATTTCTACCTAATGCTACTTAAAATTTCTACCTAACTAGTTTCTACTTAAAATATTGCAATTACACATTTTTCATTTTTCTCCTTGGAACTTACTCAAGAACACACTCCAAGTTACCCTTGCTTTTGAGCATCACCGATGTTATTCATCGCATTAGTATATTAGCTAGGATTAGATAAATAAGCGTTTATTTCAGATCAAGTTTTCTCAAGAGAACCCCCAAACTATTACTGAGCCTAGTTGTTTACGTTTTGTGGAAATCACCTTTTTCCCCATTACTCAAAACAAAGGCATTTGTAAGTGGAGCATTAAGTACCGAAATAAGATAATGCCTTTCTCATTGCTTAAATAAGCACTTTTGGAGAAAATGAAAATGAAGAGAAAAATTAGAGCAAAAATGGAAACCTTAATCGAAAAAGGGAATGGGTTACCTGTGTGGTTACACATTGCTTAAAAAAAAGGCCTAAGAGCGATGAGTCATGATCATCGAACAATGATGAGGAGGCTTGCAAATGGTGCCGTAGAGGCTTGCAAATATTAACCTAAAGGCCTTTAATGGTGATGCGATGACTACGATTGCATGTAGTGGCATGTGAACAAGCACACGATGAATTACATTAGTTTTGAGGAGACCTCAATTTTTAGGAAGAAGAAGAGTGGGGAGGAAAAATAGGAGCAGGTGTGTGTGAGATAAGGTAAATAGGTGGAGCCAAAAATGAAAAACCAAATTGCAAAATCGCGAGTAATTGACAAGAGTGGGAAAATGGAAGATATTTTTGTTGGATATGTATGTAGAATTCGTATGTAACAAAAGTGAATAGTTTATCTACTGATTCATTAATACATATTATTTTATTATGAATTAAAAATAGTTTTGCAAAATTTGTATGTAATATCCGTAGGTAATGTTTAATTTACTTAAGGATTACAATTAGTAAGTAATATCCATATGTAATGTTTAATTTATCTATGGATGTATATCTGTATGTAATAATCGGTAGGTAAATTAAGATTTTCTTGTAGTGAGATTAATTTTACATCTCCAAGGTACAAAGTCATATTAGGGGTGCAAAGCTTTAGAGAAAGAAAGGATGTTGATTACAATGAGATTTTTTCGCATGTGATAAAAATGTCATCCACCAAAATTCTGCTATGTTTAGTTATCACCCTTGATTTGGAGGTTGAACAAATGGATATGAAGACAAAGACTACAAAAGGACTACTTCTTATCAATGTGTCTTTCTTAGAAAGATTTTTTATGGTAACTTTATTATTCTTTTTGTTATATGTTGATGACATACTTACTGTTGAAAAGAAAATTTTTGGGATTGACAATTTAAAGAAGCAACTAGACAAGTCATTGTCCATGAAAGACATGGGAGCTGCTAAGAAGATTATTGGCACAAGTATCTCACTTGGTAGAACATAAAAGAAGCTTTGACTATCATAAGAATACTACATTATGAAGGTGTTGTAGAGATTTCAGATAAAAAATGCTAAATAAGTGAGCACTCCTCTTAGGGCTCATTTTAAATTGAGTATTAAACAAGGCTCTTCAAATGAGGCTGAGAAGACATATTTAAGAAGAGTTTCTTATGCATCTCCGATGAGTAATTTGATATATGCAATGGTATGTACAAGACTAGATATTGTACATGTTGTTGGTACAATTAATTACTCTTTACTAAACCCACATAAAGAATATTATATTGTGAAATGGATTTTAAGGTATCTTGGTAAGAATCCAACTTTTCATTCTACGTCCAATCATACAGATGTGAGGTATGTAATGCTTTGGATGCTAAGTTGGTATTGATATGATGAATAAGGCACTACAAGACACAAGCTTAAAGATTGTTGCTATGTCAAAATTTGACAACAGGTTTTTAAAGTATTGCTCTTCGTTCTAAGTTTTGGGATTATTAATTGATAAACTTGTTTTGCTGTCTTGCTCTATTTAGATTTTTCTTTTTTTGTTCTTCAAATTTGACAACAGGTTTGAAAATTCTTTCTTTGACTATCATAGGCTGATTGTAAGCACTTACATGTTCATTTGATCTAACTCTTTAGTATTCATATTTGATTTTACTAGTTAGATTGACTACTTTTTTTTGTCTACAAATGTTAGTTACTAGTTTTTGTTAGTGGGAGGAGTTGATTTGCATATGTGTATTTTTACTTTTCATATATTGAGCATGTTTTCACACTAATTGATATTTTATTTTATAATTATTGTCATCATTTTCTATTTTTGCTTTTCACAAATTCTTGTTTCTTTGGAAAACTTATTTTCTTACATACTTTGATATTTTTTATTTATTTCTCTTATCATTTCTAACCATTCATTCCTTTTATACTATCCTTTAAAATCTTATAAGATGATAAAGCTTTTCTAATTCTTAAGTTATGAATTCATTAAACCCTAAAGTACAAAATCTTAATTATAATAATCTTATAAATTATTACTATCTTATATTCTAGTTTAAAATTGATAAAAATTGCAACCCAATCTTTCCATATTTGAAAATAATTTATCACCAAAATATCAATTAAGGAAAACTTGAATTGAAAGGAAGATTAACATCTAATAATAACATCTCTACTCCATTAGACCTGTATGATTATTGAATATATTAAAAATAGGTTTGAGATTAATCTCCCTTGTGTAGAAAATACACATAAGATACTATATTTATGATAAAGGAAATATGGGCTAAGCCCAAAATACAAGTAAAGAATAATAAAAAAGAAACTAAAGATAAAAATACAAATATAATATACCTAACAATATATCTAAAACTCCTCCTTAAGTTGGTGAATACAAATTGTATGTACCAAGCTTGTTACAAATATAATCAATTCTCGGTTCCCGTAAAGACTCAGTGAAAATATCTGCTAATTGATCACTTGAGTTAATGAACTCAGTCTTGATGTCTCCATATACAATCTTTTCTCGAATGAAAGGATAGTCAATATCAATGTGTTTAGTCCTCTCATGAAAGACAAGATTAGAACTAATATGAAGAGGAACTTGATTGTCACATATAAGTGTCATTTGAGTAACATCTCCAAATTCTAACTCTCTAAGCAATTACTTAAGCTAAACAAGCTCACAAGTGGCTAAGGCCATAGCTCTATATTCTACTTTTCCACTAGATCTTACTATAACACTTTGTTTCTTACTTTTCAAAGAGATCAAGTTACTACCAATGAAGATACAATATCTAGATATACATATCAACCTTTCTCTAGGAAATTTTTTAGTCTACTTTAATATACAAATTATTGCATTCCAATGATATTCACATGGGGAATTAAGAAATTGGCTTACCACACTAACTGAAAAGGAAATGTCAAGACGAGTAACTGTAAGATAATTCATATTCCAAACTAATTTTCTATACTGTTCGGGATCTGACATGTGCTCCCCTTGATTTGGTAAAAGTTTAGTATTAGGATCCATGCGTGTGTCAATGGATTTTGAATAAATCAACCTAGTTTCCTCGAAAATATTCAATGCATACTTTCTTTGAGAAATAATAATACCATCGTTTGATTGTGCCATTTTAATACCCAAGAAATATAATTTTTCCAAGATCTTTGGTCTGAAAATGATCTTTGATCTGGGAGATGCCATAATTGTCACTACTTGTAAGAACTATGTCTTAAACATATACTATCAAGTATACGTTTCTAGCACTCGAGTGACGATAAAAGACTGAATGATTTGCCTCAAACGAAGTCATACCAAAATTTTGAACGTTGCTATATTTTCCAAACTAGGCCCTGTGAGACTGTTTTAGGCCATATAAGGATTTGCGAAGATAACAAGCCAACCCAAAAGACTCCCCTTGAGTAACAAATCCAGGAGGTTGCTCCATATAAATCTTTTCTTGCAAATCTCCATTGATGAACATGTTTTTAACATCCAGTTGATAAATTGTTGGAGAGCAACCATGGTTATAAATAAACAAATAGAAGTCATCTTTGCCACGGGATCCAACCTAAAAATTTGTGTGTAACCTTTGGCCACAAGACAAACTTTGAGAAGATCAATAGCACCATCAAGACCAACTTTGATAGCAAAAATACCCCTACAACCAACAACAAATTTCCAGATGGTAATGGGACAAGCTTCGAGATTCCATTATTATGACAAGCACTTAGTTTATCTAGCATGGCTTGACACCAACTAAGATTCGGTAAGGCATCATGAACAAATTTTAGAATGGTCATAGAAGAGATAGACGAAAGACAAGTATAAAACGGTGAAAACAATCGATGATAACATATGGACAAATTTGTTCGTCGGTAATATCCTCAATGAAATCAGAATTTAGAATTCTAATTCCCACCATCAATTTCATTTTGTCCCAAATTTACAATCATAGCGAAAAATTCCGCTGCCCACCGCGACATTGCCAGTCCACAACGAGAACTTGCCACTGCCCTCCGAGAGCCTTCCACTGCCCACTAATACTGCCCATCGTGATCTACTGTGAGTTTCATGGAATGAGTGTCCGTGTTCGTGACCTTTTGTCACTTTCTTGGGCAGCAGAAGCTTGCTAGTGTCCTTGTCGCGTTGCCTGACCTTTCGATCATGGAGGGACGCTGTCATGGTTTTTATCGCACCGACCGTCGAGGGACCCTTCTACGTTCATTGCCAGATCCACTTTTGAGGTAAGTCCTCATTTTACCGATGTCGAGATGGAATTTGGTCTGGCCATGCCTCTGTATCTAATGAATTTGCTTTAATTAATTTGCTGAATTTGATTTTAATTGATTTAGAGTTAGGGTTTTAATTGGTTTAAGGGTACAATTGGTTTCAATTGATTTTAAGACTACTATAAAAATTTCAAAGAATTTCACGCTCACAATAGTGTTTGTTATAAGATTGAATCTCTACTCACCTCATAATCATGTATAGTTTGCATACCAATCCCAAATTAGTAATCAATTGCTACTCCTAAACCAATTACTTCCCCAATAGCCCGTGTTCCAGCCTCAAATGTAGGACATTCAAAAAGCCTAAAAATATAATGAGATTCATGAAACTATTGGTATGCAACAATAGTAGAGAAACTATCATACGAGGGAGGATAAAAATATGTAGGGGTGATACTATTGCCTATTCTAAAGTTAGAAACTAAAACTGGGGTTTATGGTGCCATGAGCTAGAAAATTTCCTTCTTTTTCTTTGGAATTTAGAGCACAAATTACATATAGTTGAAATTCTAAAATGAATGTTAAAGTTGAAATTGCTGGAGAAATTCATAACTAAGTCATTAACTACATAGAATTGTACCTGAAAGTTGAACAGTTATGAGTTTAGCACTGAAAAAACACTCTTCTGAAGTTGAACTGTTTATCGACGGATACTACCATTGTAAATAAACGATTTTCTTGTAGTATCAAGTGTCGGAAGTTCATACTTAGTTGTCAAATCGGAGGAGACAAAGTAGTTGGCACTTGAGTTGTGTCACTCGGTGGTTTTTTAGAATGATGTCAGCGACTATAAACCTGAAGTGGTGGTGGAGAAGAAACTAACAACATAACAAATACAATCGTAGGATCACAAAACATAGGAATATTGACAGTACCAAGAACGTGGATTGTATTAGATGGAGATATATTGGAAGGGGAATGAATTTTAAAGTAAAAAGAAGACTCATTAAAAGGTAACATCTAAAAAAACAAAATATTGATTAAGAGAAGGAGAAAAACACTTGTATCCCTTTTGTGATTTTTTAAACCCCAAAAAAACACATTTGTCTGATAAAAAAGACAACTTATCAAGATCAAGATTAAAATTGTGAATAAAACATGTAGACCCAAAAATGAAGATAATCACGAGAAATAAAATGGAATGAGGTATTTTATTATCTAAAACTGAAGAAATTCTCATACCATTGAAGAAATTCATTGATGATAGCAGATTTGTTGACAGGAGCAAATGAAGGAGGATCCATAGTAGATGATTATGAAGAAAGATCAGTGTGAGCAATAACAACAAATCGAGGAGGAAGATGATGTAAAGCATAACACTTGTCAATTTGTGGCCGAACTTTCCACAATAGTCATACTTGTAACACCTTTTTTTGGTCTTGCGAGCGACAATGACTTTGGCAGAGGTGGCAGGTGCAATGAAGACAAAGACAATTTTTTTTTTTTAAAAATACCTTAAGTTCTAGATACCATATTCAATATAGTAAAAATAGATTTAATATTAGTTTCCTTTTCAGAAAATACACATGAGGTATTATATTTATAATAAAAGAAATATGCATTGAGCCAAAAGTACAAATAAAAAATAATAACAACAAAATTGAAAATAAAAAATAGAGAATAAACCAAACATTTTAAACCTAAAGCTTTTTTTTTTTTTCTGAATTTACTATTACTACATTGATTTTAGACTATGTTATATGATCCTTATCACAATATTGAATGACATGATATGACAA
>Ga0209389_1001039_pt1:0-17500 | contig 18523 bp, 18 predicted proteins | sample CowpearedBW_FD_187526 | JGI IMG/M metagenome (GOLD analysis project Ga0209389, IMG submission 187526) | Root nodule microbial communities of legume samples collected from California, USA - Cow pea red BW (SPAdes) (version 2) | ecosystem: Host-associated > Plants > Roots > Nodule | place...
ATTTACATGAATATTTATTTTTTGTTTATATATTTTTTATTGTTATATTTTTGTGTGTTTTAATTATTATTTGTTTAAGTTTACTATTTATTTATTTATTGTGTGTTTGTTTTATATTTTTGAATGAATATTTTTTTTATTGATTTAATTTTATTTATTTTGAAATTTTATTTATGGTTGAGGGTTTATGTATGTTTTATTTTTTTTATATTTATTTAGTTGTTTAAGGAATATTTTAATTTTTTTTATATTTATTTTATTTTGTAAAAAGAGGTATTGATTACTAATGTTAGATTATAGGTGGTTAAAGTTATCTAAGATGGACAATCTCCCTTTAATTTTCATGGATTCACAAGTAAATTCGAGTTTCCTCTCAGATTTCTCTTCTTTTATAAATGAGATGAGTGATGGAGACCATACAAATAATTTTGCGACTGATCAGATATTTTCAACACAAGATGAGTTGATTCAGTGGGTTCGAGGGATAGCATTTCATCTTGGTTTTGTTATTGTCACTATCAGATTTGACAAAACTACTGGTCAACCTGAGAGAAAAACGTATGTATTGTTAGGCTGTAAAAGGGGTGGTAAGTATAGGAAGTATAAATCTGATGTTCAGCCTAGTGTCTCTGGCACAAGAAAATGTGATTGTCCATTTAAACTCAGAGGCAAACCAATTAATAATGGAGATGGTTGGATGTTGTAGGTAATGTGTGGATATCATAACCATGATGTGTCTCATACACTAGTTGGTCACCCATTTGTTGGGAGGTTAAAATCTTCTGAACAGTCCTTGCTTGTTGACATGTCTAAGAGTCAAGTCAAGCCATCAAATATTCTACTCACTCTGAAAGAAAATAGTGAGTGTAATGTCACAACGATAAAGCACATCTATAATGCAAGATACACTTATAAACGATCGTTGAGAGGTTCAAGAACTGAATTACAACACTTGATGATGTTGTTAGATCGTGATAATTACATCCATTGGAGTAGATGTCAAGAAGAATCTGAAGTGGTTAGTGATCTGTTTTGGACACATCCTGATTCTGTTAAATTGTTGAATGCATTTAATATCGTATTCTTGATGGACACCACCTACAAAACCAACAAATATCGATTGTCGTTACTTGAGATAGTAGGGGTGACATCTACAGGGTTGACTTTCTATGTTGCGTTTGCATTCATATCTAGTTAACGAGAATCTAATTTCACTTGGGCCCTAGAAAGATTTAGAGGATTATTCATGACCTCTGAGGGTAGTCCACAAGTAATTGTGAGCGACAAAGACCTTGCTTTGATGAATGCTATTGGTAGTGTTTTTCCTGATTGTTATCATCTCCTCTGCCGATTTCATATTCAGAAAAATGTGCAAGCAAAGTGCAAAATGTTAGTAAATTCTGTTGACGCATGGGATGTTGTGATGGAAGAATGGAAAAATGTTATGTATTGTGAAGATGATTCGTCCTTTAATGATTGTGTTGACCGCCTTCGTCATGTTTGTATTTCATGGCCTTTATTCTTTGAGTATGTCAATGAAAGTTGGATAATTCCTTATAAAAAATTCTTTGTAAAGGCATGGACAAATCGAGTAATGCATTTAGGAAACACAACATCAAATAGGTATGTTTCATTGTTATTATCATCAGTTATGTTCTTAATTCACTTATAATATCGTTTATGTTAAATATAATAGGGTTGAATCAGCGCATGGAGCCTGAAGAAAGTTCTAGGAAGCAGTATGGGAGACTTATGCTCGTGTTGGGATGCAATCCATAACGTTATTATCCTCCAACATAATGAAATCAAGGCATCTTTTGAAAAAAGTATAAATCTAATCAATGACACGTATAAGGGAGGCATGTATAGAAGATTGGTTGGAATTGTATCAAGACATGCTTTAGGACTTATTGCTGATGAGGTTGAACGAGTCAATCATATAGGATTTGCAGCGGGAGTTGTGGATGGGTGTTGAGAGCAACATATGGTTTACCATGTGCTTGTAAATTAGCATGATATGTCTATGGGGAGATTCCTCCGAATGTTCTTCATATAATGTGGACTAGATTAAGCTTCTCAAATATTTCATCAAATGAATCGCTTCCTAGGTTATGCATAGACAAGGAAATTGATATGGTTATGAATCGTTTCAGCAAAGTCGACATTGTAGGAAAAGTAACAATCAAACAAAAGTTACATGAAATTGTGTGTCCTGCAATGACATAAATGGTGGCTCCAATGCAAAAAGTTCAAACCAAAGGTGCACAACAAAAAAAGGTCATCGATCAGAACGATCCACTAAGCGTGATCCATCCTACTTTGAGCATGTCGACGCTTTCTTTTCCTCTTAGAGTGGTCATTCCTTGAAAAGTGACACGAAATCTAAAAGGAAATGTAAAGAAAGTGCAATTTTGATGTTAGATCAATTTCATCCTATCTGTCACCCTTACATTGTCAATGTTATTGATGTGGTTGCTGATGGCCATTGTGGGTATAGATGTATTGCTGCCTTGTTAGGGATGGGTGAGGAATCGTGGCCCCTAATCCAACATGATGTTTTTAAAGAACTTAGTCAATGGCGTGATGAATACGCAAGATTAGTAGGATCTTATAACCGTCTTGAAGAACTAAGGAAGTCATTGTTAGTGGAATTGCAAGCAGGGGTATGTTATATCTATTTCCTGAAACTTTACTTTTTATTTCTTACAAATACGTTTCTTAACCAATATTAATCATTATTTACATTATTTACAGGCTAATATGGATAAGTGGATGACTATACCTGATATGGGCTACGCGATTGCTAATCGATATAATGTTATCTTAGTCTGCTTATCATCACGACAAAACATTACAGTTTTTCCACTACGTACCAAACCACCAATTGATTCAACATAACATAAGCTAATATGTATAGGACATGTTCACGATTCTCATTTTGTTCAGGTAACCCAATTGTTTTATTTTTTATTTGATTTACAATTTCAATGTATCACATCATTCATTTGTTAGCGGTTCACCTAAAAGATGGTTGTCCTATACCCATGGTAGATATCATATCATCTGCACATTGTTATCCCGAGGTTCGAGCTTGGTCTGCGTTTTACGCTAACAGGATGCAGACATTTGTGCACTTGATGGGTGTAAATACTAGTTATGTGGACCTGGGCATGGACTGATGTTTGTATTTAATTTTTTAAGGATAGTTATTTTTGTAACTCAATATTTTGTCATATAGACATTAAAAACTATTTGTAATTATTAAGCATATTTATAAAATTATAACTCCTCTGGCCAAGGGACGAATATATTTTGGCCTTAGTGCAATCACCATTAACTCAACAAGAAAAATAATTGCATATAAACACACATTAAAACATATTATGCGATTAAAAAAATAAGAAGTTCTACGTCATAAAATATCAAAAGTTCATGACTATTTAACTAATATAAAGGATAAAAATAAAGTCAAGTTCACATAAGAATATAAAAAGGTCTCCTATCCAGAACTAGACCGCCTCCCTCGCACATTTCAACCTCCTCTATTACTACTGCCATATTCTTCAACTGCTTGATAACCTATCCACAACGCCTCATTAGTGTGTTCCCATGCTACTGTCCCCTCACTCACATCGCGACAATCTACCATCCTCTGCAAGACGGAAATCATGCGTCTAATAGCACCCTGTAATGACAACATGAAATGGAGTAAATTAAATAATTTACATGTATTGAAATCTAGTTTTCAAATACTTACATATAAGCCGGATGATGAATCGGGTGATCTCCTTTGCGGTGGAAGATCATCTGGTACATGTCGTCGAAGTCGGGGCACTAAAGTAGGTCGATCGTCATGGTTACTCAGAATAATATACGGATGAGATACCTGTCTAAACCACTGCAGGTAGCTGTCTACACATTAATAAGGAGGTATAGCTGGAAGCACACCTTTCAACACATGATTCGCGAAGCGAATCCATCGAGCATCAATGTCTGCTAAGCCGAAATCACCAATAGAAAGTGGAGACCTCAGGATATGCTGCATAAACCCAAATTGGTGCAAGACACGGTCCGACAGATGACGGTGCACAATTTCTCCCAACTGGATGAAGCCACAGAATAGAGCGATGTTCATAAGAGGACGAGTAACCTGATGTGTTGCGTAGGGGTTCCAAATAACCCCATCGTACGTAAGTGCATCCAATTGTGCCCTAACCTCAACCAAAGTACAATTCAGTCTCGGTGTCACATAACACATCGCCCGAGGTCTCTGTTCATCATAGCTGTCCAGTACTTGCTTCCTTTCCAATCCTGGGAAGTGCTCATATATCCAACTCTACAAACAAATGCAAAGATTTTTCAACAATGAAACAAAAAATATGACCAAAGTAAAAAGTTAATTTTTGAAAAATAATTTTGTACCTGTAAAAGAGTAAGATATCCAGCTAATTGCTTGGTGTGGGTAAGGCTGGCATCGCTAAGCTACTCATAAAGATGTGTCAATGCAGCAGCTCCCCATGCAAACCATCCACAAGACTGCAGATCTGTAAACATATTGAGGTACGAGACGTTGATGAAGGTAGCGCTCTTATTCACAAAGATGGTGCAGCCAACAAGATGCAGCAGATACGCCCGTGCCGCAAACTACCACTGTTGATTGTCACAACACTCAGTGTAGACGTCTCTCAACCAACTGAGTCTTACATGGGGACCGCGACAATGATTCAACTCAGGTGTCGCCTTCGACCGTTCAACGCCTAAAAGATCAATCACACACTCAAGAGCAACATCAAAGTCTAATGCTTCATTGCTTAAAAGCTCTCCAAATATAGGCAAATGGAGAAGGACAAAGACGTCGTCTAATGTCATAGTCATCTCTCCAAAAGGAAGATGAAAGTTGCTGGTCTCTCTATGCCACCTCTCAATAAAAGCTAGTATGAGACCCTTATCAGGATATTCATAAATTATATCACATAGTGGCATCAACCCTGAATTTTGAACAAATGGCTCAACAACTACATGACAAACTCCGAATCTTTTCAATTTCTTGCCATGGGACACTAACTTCATGTCCACTCGGTCCTAATAAAAGCCATTACACAAATATTTTAAATTCATCCACCAATTTCAACAAATAAATTATTAAAGTACAATATTAACCTTGCCATCCCAAATAGCACATGCAACATGATCAGCAAATCCGGTCAACAAAGACATATCCTCCCGTCCTCCAGGAAATCCTCCTAAAACATCATGGTCCTGCCCCGCAAAAATCTCCTCATGGTGAATTATATTTTCTTGCTCCTCATGAATATCAGTAGGAGTTGGTGATGATGGACCAGCTTCTCCATGACCAATTGATGAACCAACTTCCCCATGAGATGATGGACCACTCTCTCTATGATGGCTTACGGAAGTCAACTTCCGTAAGTGCCATTTTTAATTTTTTTTACGTGATCTACACTTCCGAAACTTGTTCTCTACGGAAGTCCACTTCCGTCACTTATGAAAGTCGACTTTCGGGTTTGTTTACGTTTTTACATATCTATACTCAAATAAAAAAAATGACTATATACATAGATGCAACAAAGCAAACATGGCAGGAACAATAAAAAGAATTAAAAAATTAAAAAATACAACAGGGGATATGTTTACCTTACCTGTTAATGTAGAGGAATGGTGAAGGGAAGAGGAAGAGTGGAGCAAAAAATAGAGAGGAGGAGTGGGGCACCATAGAAAGGAGAGTGAGGCAGATGAGATCTAGGAGGGTGAGGTGAGGCGGCAGCTAGGGTTTAGTTAAAACAGAGTGAGGCATTAAATAAGAGAGAGAAATGAGAGATTGATTGATTTAAAATTTTAAAATAGTAAAAGGGCAGTTTTGGAATTTAAGAAAAGTTTGGAGGTGCAGAAGAAATATTGGGGGTGCAGGAAGAAAACCCCATACCTAATTATGATTCAAAATATAAACCATGTTCATGATTCAATACCTACCAGAGATACAGGAATGCAAAAGGGGCCCTAATATGCACCTTACCAAACAAAAAAAAAGGATAACCAAATTACACACTCGATTCCTTGTGTTTTATGCATGCCTTTCACAATAATCAAACATGATGTTTTCTGTGTTTTCTCCTTAAGTCATGCTTCAAACCTTCATTTTTGCCAATGCTATTTTGACACGTAAGGAAATAAGAGCATCCAGAGATTATCTTTTCACAAATATTTCAAGCCTAAAGAAGGGCATAAACACCAACCACTATAAGAGAAACTAACATTTGGAATTATGTGTTTCATCCATGACCATGTGCTTAGCTGGGCTAAACCAAAAATTTCTTCCGGATCCACCCTCGTTTGCCTAAAAATGACCTCATTTCTATGTTTCTAAAGTCCCCAATTAATTGCTAACCACATACCTTTCTAGATGAGATTATTATTACTATTTAGGTTAAAGAGGTAGAAATGTTGGAACTTGCCCTTAGGTTGTTTATGATGCACCGAAGACACATCATCTTCACATGTATTCCACAAACTTTGAGATACTCTACACGTAAAGAGGAGGTGTACCACACTCTCCTCATAATTTGATCACAGCTCACACAAGTTATTTTGCAACTGTATCCCTTTTACAAGTAATTTATTCTTTGTTGGTAGTTTATCCAACAATTGCTTCCAACCTAATATAAGTGCCTTCAGAATAGCCTTAGTTGTCCATATCATTTTAAATGCACTACACTCCACACATCTAGGATTCCTTGTAGCTATTGAGATGTTTCCTAATCCCACATTGTTCTCGTCCATGTTAGATTCCACATCAATGTATTTGCCTCCCAATCTCCCCTAGAGTTATATCTTTATAGTTAGAGATCATATAAAGCCTAGGAAATTTACAGCGTAAAGGTTCATCCCCTACCCATTTATCCTCCCAAAACTTGACTTCATTCCCTTGTCCTACTCTCCAACAAAAGTTCTTATCAATCCAAGTACCTTCCTCATAGTTCCCACATACTTTACATAATATCTTTCCACCTCTATCAGTCCTTGTTAGATGTGTTATTTTAACGTAAGTTTCTCCAAGACCTATATTTTGACTCCAATACCTCTTTCCATACACCCTAATCCTTCATTCCCAACCTCCACTTCCATTTAGCTAATAAGACTATATTTTCAATATGTTTTAGGCCCAGTCCCCCTTCCTCCCTTGGTTTACATAAGTTTTCCCACTTGACCCAAGCTATCTTCCTATCCTCAAACCCCAACCCCAAAGAAAATTTCTTTATAGTTCTGTGATTTCATTACACATACTTTTTGGAACTTTGAAAAAAAGATAAAAAATTAAAGTGGTACTATTGAGATTACTGATTTTATGAGGCATACCCTTCTCGCATAAGATAACAATTTGCCTTTCCTTCTAGATAGTTTGTTTTTCAATTTAGAGATCATGACTTGCTAGAACAATTCTTTCCTTGAGTTCCCCCTATTGGCATACCTTGGTATTCAAACAATATATTCATACATTTGTAGTTTAAAATCTTTAATAATTTTTGTATGAATGTTGTATTTAGTCCCAATCCCCAAACTTAAGTTTTGGAAAAAATCACCTTGAGTCCGGATACCATTTTAGAGCTTCTTAGTATAGATTTTAGGACCCAAATGGTTTCAACATTATCATTACAGAGAAAAAAAGTTGTTGTCTGCAAACTATATAGAAACCTCACTTTTGTTCCTTTATTGCCTACCTTAACGCCATAATACAAGTTTTTCTTAATAACTTTCTAACCAACCCTACTAAGCCCTCCGTTACTAGGAGAAATAAGAATGGTGCTAAAGGTTCCCCTTGTCTCAAGCCCTTCGTTGAAACAAACTCCTTAGTTAGGCATCTGTTTACCAAGACCGATACTGAAGACGACTCTAAGCACTCTTTGATTCATCCTATCCATCTATCACAAAACCCAAGTCTTCCCATCATATATTATAAAAAGTCCCAACTTACCCAGTCATAGACTTTTTCATAATCCACCTTGACTATTACCATCCTCTTCTTTGTATGCATATACTTATCCATTATCTCGTTTGCTACCAAAATGTTATCCAATAGTCATCGCCCCATGATAAAAGTTGTTTGAGAGAAATCTATGATTTTAGATACCACACAATTCATCCTATTTTTTAGAATCTTCGATATTATCTTATATGCACATCCTACCAGAGATATCGGTATATAGTCCTTCAAGCCTAATGGATTTTGTTTTTGGGGTACAAGTGTTATGAATGAAGCAATAATCTTTTTTGAATTTTTCCCACGCTATAAAACCGTTTAATTGCTTAATATACTTCATTCTTTATAGTATCCCAATTATTTTTGATGAAGTAAAAATTGAATCCACTTGGTTTTGAACTCTTAGTTTCGTCGTATTGGCTTATTTCTTCCTCAATTTCCTTCTCATCAATTTCTTTCACCAAGATCCTATTATCGTTGTCACTTATGCTTGGGAATTCAACATCTTGAAGGTTGAGGCACCACTTCTTAGCCATTATAAATCTTTTCTCAAAGGCATGTTTAACCTCTTCTCTTACCTAATATAGGTTAAAGGCCCATATAGAAAACTATAAATATAGGTCAAATGTATGGTTGTTAGGACTTTTTCTCTTGCATTTATTACATGATTTATTGTTTTCACCGAACCATTGCTGACTTTAGCATCAGAGTTCCTTTAACAGGTACGTTGTTGGACAAACAGACAAAAGAACCAAACGAACAACTAGAGTGAAGAGTAGAAGACTTGACAAATTGTTTAATTGGAAGTTTGGCCTACACCAAAACATGTTTATTTCTTTTAAATTATTCTTTATTACAAATTTTAATTGTTTTTTTTTTCAATTCCCTTCCATCTCTCCATATTCGGAAAAACATACATAAAACCCCTCCTCTCTTAACTCAACTCCTAAGATAGGATTTTTTTCCCAAAAGGCATTGTTCCGCTTTTTAATTACCCATGTAGTACATTATGCATAATATTTACATATATAGCATGGTTTTGAAAACAAGGTCAGAATTCGGTCCCTAGGGAGCCGAATTCTGACCTTCGTTGGTCCAAATTTTTTTTGATTTCCTAGTTGGAATTTAGTTCTCGAGGAACCGAATTCTGAACTAGTTTTTTTTTTCTTTGCTTTTTAAAAAAGTGGAGGAATTATATTTGAAAAGGATATTTTAATAATGAATTTAGTATTGTGTACTAAGTTATTTTAGGTGTCATTTGAAAATATAAAAGTAAATCTTTATTTTTTTGAATTTGTTGAGTATTATTTTTTGATAATAGCAATTTGGAAAAAAAAAGTTTATGAATTATAATAGCGGTAAGAAAAGTAAAAATAATTATTGTATAATGTTTGAGGTGGTGTTATACTATTTACTTTTTGATATTTATTGATTATTTAAAATAAAATAATTAAGTGGAAGTTACAATTTATTTTTTAATTATATTTTTGTATTTTGATTTCTTTTTAAAATTTTAATTGACAAAGTGTTTTTGTTTGGACACAAATAAATAATGTAAAATTTGTAGTTATATTGTGAAATAAAATAGTAGCTATTAACTTTAAATATAAAATTAAAAAATATTTTTCTAAATATCTTAATAAATAAAAAAATAAAAAATTGGTTAAAATTAATTAGTGTTCTTGTAACTTGAAATATATATTTAATATATGTGTTTTTTAATTGAAATTTATAAAGTATAATTGAAGAGAAAATATATTTATTTAATAAAAGTCATTACAAGTACCCTAATTGACATAATTAAAAATAAAATTAACTTGACTAGTACTAATAGAATGGATATTTAAATTTCACACCCCATGGATCTGTATTGAACCAAGGCTTTAGTTCTTGCCTCATTTCATCTCTAGTAGGTAGACACATATATATATATATATATATATATATATATATATATATATATATATATATATATATATATATATGTTGTTTGGATAAACAATTCAATATATTGCCAAGTGTTGGGACATGCCACAAAAGGTCCAAACGTTGAACTTCTTTCCACCTCTTGATCATTTGTGCAACATCACTATCTGTTTTGATTTCAGCCGTGTCATGGATAAGTTTGTTGTTGACTACCCTCATGGGACGAAGGTAGTCAATATGAGTTACTATGGAACGAGTCCCATAATATATTCTTTGCGTTATTTTCTGTAGAAGCTCATCAAAGGTAAAATTGTGGGGGATTGACATCGTCACAATAGTGTCTAATCTAAAGTATAGGCCATAACCATATGGGTTATCTATAAGACCTGTGGAATTTAATTAATTAAATAACTAATTAATTAATAAATGCGGGTAGTAGAAACCTTGATGATATTAAATGTTAAATGGTATGATGTGGAAAAGTACTAGCTTGAGTGGTTGAGAGTACTTAATTATGTGAAAGGACTTGGGTTCGAGTCTTATGTGTGCCAATTGTATTTTGATTTATTATTATTTTTGATAATATACTTGAGCCTGTTGGGTGATAGTATAATCGTAAGATTATAATAATTATCATGAAAACCCATCATTAATTGTATGTATTGTGATTTTCATTTCTGCTATTCTCCATTGATTTCTGTGTGCTGTGAATTTCGTATGCTTTTGGGATTAATGGAATGAGGGTTTTGGTACCGAATGATTGTTTATGGTTAAGTTCTAAGTTTTTGTGATCCAAATGTGTTTAAAACATGTTCATATGGTTTGATTGGTGATATAGATTGAATGGTACCAATTGAGCTGTATTTTGGCATAGTTTTGGTTGTTTTCGTGTCTGAACATGGGAGAACCTCTGCACATTTTGCCCAAGCAAATCATTCTCGCCGAAGCAAATATTACAGAAACTCGTTCCTGGTTTTGGGTCGAGCATCACGTTCAGGCGACCAATTTTCGTGTTAAGCGACACGTCCTCTCGCTCAGGCGAGAATGGCTCGCCCAATCAAGGTTGCGATGAGACATGTTGCGTTTTACGTTCGAATCCTCGTCCAGGCGAGGGGTTGTGTGTTTGAGCAAATGAGTGTCTCGCTCAAGCGAGAAGGTCTCGCTTAAGCAAGAGATCGTGGTGAGCCACTGTTTCACACTCGCTCAGGTGAGGAAGTCCAGCTTAAGCGAGACAGATGCACTCGGTTAGGCGAAAATTCCTAGCTCAAGCAAGAACGGTGAGGATTCATGCTTGTGTGTACTGGTTGAGCTAGTTTGCTTGATATTTCCTAAATTGTGGGAATTATAAGCATGTGTTTGTGATGATTGGGCTTAAAGGACTAAGTCCATAGGATTTAGGATGTGCTTGGCTTGAGTCACGAGCGAGGAGTTTGTGATGGGTGGATCGCATGCAGAACGTGAATGATTTAGTTCACTAGAGGTACTCTTGTTTCGGATGAGTGAGCGAGGGAGTTCATTTTATGCTCAACTTGAGAATGCTATGAGCGAGGGAGTTCATAGTAGGAAAGGTGGGTATATGGGTCTGGGTCCGAGCGAGGAGTTCGAATGACGGGCGAGGGAGTCCGTGAAGTAGGACTACGAGCGAGGAGGGTTATGGAAGCACAAGAAGTCCCAAGATTTAGAGTGCATGCATGAACTCATAATGGTTATGAGTGTGGGAAAGTGGGTGCTTTTGTAAATAAATAAATATTTATGAATTGGCGGGTGTGTTTATTTCATATTTATTTATGTCTATGTGCATAACTCGCCCTATCTATTTGTGTGTGGCGATGATCGGATAACTTGTTATCCATGAGCAGATGATGTTACAGGTGAGCCAGAAGCTGCTTAGTGGCGGAGAGTGGGAGCAGAGTACATGAGAATTTTATAAAGACTTTTTATTTAATTTTCATGTAATTTAATTACTGCTTTGGACTTCTAAATTGTAAAAGTGAATTATGAGTATATTTGATTATTTATAGCGGTTATTAAACTTTAAAATTTTAAAATTTCCCGTGTTTTTGGGAAAGGTTTCAATAATAAATGAGGTATTTATTTTCAATTTGTTTATTTATATTTATTTTAAGTAATATCCTACCTGGATGTTATATTAGCTATGATGCATGCCCGACTACGCAGTCCTCCATAATATAACTTTGCTGGTGAACGCGGGATAGGGTTTGGGATTGTGGAAGAGGATGAGGGAGTTGGTTGTAGAAGACTAATTATTTCCTCAACAGACCTTATAAACGTAACAAACAATTCAATTATTATGTTAATGGGTAGATGAGACTTATAGTGAATGATTTCTGCAACGTCATCATCAGTTGAGATTTGAAGAGCATTATACATAATAACTCCTTCTTCATTAAATGTGGGTTTTCTGAAGTACAACTTATTGATGGATGTGGTGGTTGGAACCTCTAGAGTTGAGCATACTTTCTGGCTCAAAATGTTGAATGTGCAGTTCTCTGGTATGCGAAAGAATTTTGGACTATCACATTGGAACTTCATACCATCTTCACATTGCATCATTTGGCCATTGAAAAACAAGGCTGCAAGGTAGGAATTTGAATAGTTCTCTTGGGTGTTGATGCCAAAGTGTCATATGTCAAACAATTGGATGTGTTGATCTTTTGGTAGTGGTTGTAGTTGGTAGGTTTGTTATGCAATACCATAGTACACTAGGTTGCTTTTAGAGTTTATGTATTTATAGGGGAAGTAGTTGTGGGTCTTGGTATGGATTCAAGTAAGGTGTATAGGACCCGATATCCAAATAAAGGTGATATATCATGTCTAGTGTGAATTAGGCCATGCATTGTAACATGACTTAACTTTAACAAATAAAGTTAGTAAATGGCTTGGCATGCTATCCCAATAAAGTTCATACATCTTGTCATAGTGTTAGGTTACATGTGATATGATTAATGATTACATTGTGTAAGGCCATGTATTGAAGTATCCGTCAGCTTTTCAATTGGTCAATTTATGTATCTTTATTGGCACACTATCCCAATAACATTGACAAGTCTTGTTGTAATGCCAAAGTTCTTGTGAGAACATTATTTTTTACACTGCATAACCTGATTTAATACAATATATGTCAGCTTTGACATTGTATAAGCCCATGTATTTAAAATATCCAATCTCCATTACGAACCTCCCCGCTCATACTAATCCACCATATCCCTAACAAAACCATCAAGAATACCCATGCAAATCGCTCTACAACAGACCCCTTCCCCTGCACTATCGTCTGACACTGCCTAAGCGCCGCCAAGCGAGAACATACTCCAGACCGCCTGGCAGTAATCCTCTGCCGTCAAGCGCCACGCGCCCAGTGGCCCCTCTATTTGTGGCTTATCGTCTGGCAAAAGCTTATTCGCTGCCAGGCGCCACACCAGTAAATTGAATTTTACTGGTTTAGGCACTGCAAAATTGATTCTAACACATTAAGCAATCATATCTGTAACATCCCTGGCTACCCCTCCTCGGGCCCCAGAGGCTGTCAGGTTACTACAGCCTCTGGGCCCGAGGAGGGGTAGCCAGGGATATTACAATATCCACCCATCCAGAACGCAACTTACATGTTATCACAACTAGGATACTGCAAATCGCATCACCATAGTTTCTAAACATCAATCAAAGCAAGAACCCATGCATTTAAACTTGGAGATAATCATCCTTTAGAGTAGTCTAGCACATACTTGCAACATGTGACCCATAAAACTAGCATTTCAATAATAAGTCCAGACATACCAACATCACAGAACAAAACTATATTTTCACCATAAAGTACCACATACGAATTCAAGTCTCCTTTTCGCCGCATTATAACCAATTCATACACAAGTACATCTTATTTAATTATTTGACTAACTTTATCAAAAAATACCTGTAAATGAAGCACCCTCAACTTGCCACTTTTAAACTTTTACAACATACAACCAATTTATCAATACCATCAATACTCATTCTACTTTTTTCCTTTCCATGTCAACCCAATACAAATGCCATATGGAATCCATAACTCTAATTCATGTATCAACACCTCTAATTAAACACTTACACATCATACAATCACACAAATTCATGAGCCCGAACCATCTTCATTGATCCCCAAGATCGGATCATACAATCGATGGCGGATCTTGAACAAAAAGTTTTGGAGGGGTCAAAGTCATACAATTCTCTGATCATTAGGTTGGAATATTAGTATAATGCTTAAAAAATGACTCTTCTAACTGAACAATTAGATCATTAGATTGAATCATTAATATAATGCTTCAAAATATATGGAAACTAGAATCAATTTTGGTTTCATCTTCACACAAACAACTTGCCTTTTATCACTTTAAAACAATGAATCTATTATTTTATTTTTCATCAATATACTTTAAAAACAACAAACTAATATTAAAAAATAATTTATAATAATCTAATAAAAAAATTGAGAGACGTAACTATTAAAAGAAAAATATGTTATAATCAAGTCACAATTAGAAAACATTGATGAAAAAATACATAATACATAAAAAAATGTATTAATAATTAAACTAATATTTCATTGTAAGGTGAGACAAGAGAGAATTACCTTTTTTTTTAAGAAAGGAAGAGAACAAATGTGAAATGAAAGCAAAAATAATGAGTTTGTATCTAACTTCCTTTTTTTTTCATAAAAAAACATAAAGAAAACATATGAGTGTGAGAGAAAATACAATTTGTGAAAAGCTAAAAAGATAATGAGGAAGAAAATAAAAAATATCTTAATAAATATTTGGTTTAATTATTCTCTTTGCCCTTATTTTTATCCAAAAAATTTAAGTTGGTCATCTAGCTTTTTTAGTCTCAATTTGGTTCTAATTTTATTCAAAAGCCTCTAATTAAAAAGGCCCACAAGGCCAAAAAGCCCACAAAAGACCTTTGGTTTAGGCCAGTCCATGGCCTTCCTTTTTAAGCATGAAAAATATATTATTATTTATTAAATATACCATTAAACTTTTGATTTAGGCCAGCCAGACTCGACAATCGACCTTGGACCATCCATCTCGTCAATTGATCTAACCAAGCCAATATTGATCGTCGGGTCGGCTCTACTCGATCGTCGGGTCGGCTCTACTCGATCGTCGGGTCGGCTCTACTCGATCGTCGGTCCAGCTAGACTTGTCTCAACTGTGGGTAGGACTCGTCATGACTATGGGCTTAGGCCGACCCATCTCGAACGTGGGCCTAGACCGGATAGTCTCAGACGCCAGCCTAGGACGACCCATCTCGATCGTGGGCCTGGGATGACCCTTCTTTATTGTCATCCCGGGCCAGCCCGTCTTGGGCGTCAACCCCGATCAGGCCGTCTCGTCGCCCCAAGCTAGCCCTACTCAGTTATGGGCCCGAGTTGGACCGTCTCGAGCCTCGACCCAAGCCAGACCATCTGGATCGTCAGCCCGTGAAAACCCGTCTTAGCTATCTCGTCTCGGCCAGCTCGGGCCGACCCATTTCATTTGTGGGCCTAGGCTAGCACATCTCGTTTGTAGGCTCAAACGGGTTTGTCTTTTCCATCACCCCGACTTGGACTTTCTCGATTTTCTGTCCAAGCTATTCTTGCTCGTCTCAGCCATTGGCCCATCACGGTCTTTGGTTTGGCTTAGCCTGGTCGTCTAGTCTCAACCTTCGATCCAGGTTGGCCCGAGACAATTTAACTTCATTTTTTACCCAAGCTCAAAATATTATTTTTAAGAATTAGTTAAAATATTTTAGTGGGTCAAACCCACCTTGACCCTAGTCCTAACCTACTTGAGAGGGCTTAGGGTAGGCCCATGAACCACTGACCAAATTGGCACCTCTATACTTATTTTTTTTTTAATCACAATAGAATATTAGAAACCACGTATTTCTTAATTTATTATTTTATTTGAATGTTGATATTTTTTAGTTTTTAAAATATATTTTTTTTTGTATTTTTGTTGAAAAAGAAATGGTGGAGTACTAGGATGATGCATACAATCACACGAGCACTACTCCCTTTATTTTTGAAGCATTAAATGATCCAGATGGTAGTTAAACATCCACAAGAAAAAAGTAAAATTTATAATTTTGATTTAGGTATATTTACTTATTTGGTATCCCAATTTTTTGGTTAAGTTCAATTTGGTCCCAATATTATTGGTTTGTTCAATTTAGTACTCCAATTATTTACATTTTTACCATTGTAATTTTTTACACTTGAAATTTTTTATACTTGTAAAAAATAAAATAATTTGAATATTTAGGTGTAGTGATTTGATGTTAGTGTCTAGATACAGAAAGGGTGAGCTCATGTAACAATATAAACATATAACTTAATACATAGAAGTTCACCCCAAATTACTTTATTTCAGCCAATGCTTAACCAAGAAACCTTATTGCCCTAAGGTTTCCAACCCACAATTTTGTGACCATAGATATATATATGCTTCCATGAACATGCTTGCTTGTGGTCCTACCTCTACGAACTTTCTCGCTCGTAGTCCAACTCTACGAACCTCCCCGCCCTACCCGTAGTCCAATACACATGATCCAACAACTACAAACCTCCCCGCTCGCAGCAGCCCTCAAGTGTGAGCACAGAACATACGAACCTCCCCGCTCATATCCTCACACGAGAGCAGCATCATAATATGAACCTCCCCACTTATATTATCATGTGTTGACCACCAACCATGAACCTACCCGCTCATGACACAGTCAAGCACCTCCTGGTCCAAGTCCACATCGCAATATATTAAAACAAATTTAAAAAACACATTGTCCTATACAAGATACACACTCAAGCTGGTCTTAGGGATTCCAATGCTTCCACGAATCTGCCCGCTTGTGGTCCAACTCTACGAACCTCCCCGTTCATAGTCCAACTTTACAGACCTCCCCGCCCGTAGTCCAACTCACGAGATCCAACAGCTACGAACCTCCCCGCTCGCAGCAGCCCTCAAGTGTGAGCATAGAACATACGAACCTCCTCACTCGTATCCTCACATGAGAACATCATAATATGAACCTCCCCGCTTATATTATCATGTGTTCATCGCCAGTCATGAACCTACCTGTTTGGGACAATATCAAGCATATCCCAAACCAGGACCAACACAACAAGCCATGCAAAACATATCACAAACGCACCCTACCACTGCACCATTGTCTGGCATAACTTAAGCGCCACCTGGTGAAATGAAAGTGCAGGCCGCTTGGCGGTTCCACAACACCACTGGGCATCATGACACACAAAGCTTCCATATTTCTGGTTATTGCCTGGCGGTTCAATCTGCACCGTAAGGAGCTAGACCAGTAAAGTGACACTACTTGTTTTAGGTACTCTAACTCAATTCCTAGCATCCAACAATTCAATTCTCAAACATCCAGGAACCAAAATACGCATTCATATACTTCTTATAGTCAAATTTACAACATCACAACCATATGCATCATTCAAATATAAACACACATCTATACCTTTCTAAATTCATATAAAACCATCAAAACAAAACTATTATACCCAACACACAATCA
>Ga0209389_1001042_pt1 | contig 18516 bp, 18 predicted proteins | sample CowpearedBW_FD_187526 | JGI IMG/M metagenome (GOLD analysis project Ga0209389, IMG submission 187526) | Root nodule microbial communities of legume samples collected from California, USA - Cow pea red BW (SPAdes) (version 2) | ecosystem: Host-associated > Plants > Roots > Nodule | place: USA...
TATATATATTGATCGTATATAAAACAGTACATGCAAGGCTTCTGCAATAAAATTGACTAATCAATTAAAGAGAATACGATAAAAGATCTTGAAGAGGTGGAGTAGAAAAGAGGACGCACAAATTTGATTTCGTGAGATTATTTTACGTAAGAAACACAACTGAACTTGAAATATTGGATAAAATTTGGATTGAGAATACAAAGATTCATGTAAATTTTCCAAATGAAGAACAAAATAGAGGTTCGAAGATTTCAGGCGAGAAAGGCTTAGAAAGTTTAAACAATAAATAATTAAACATTTTTGCTTATAGGTGATTACATCTTCAACTTAAAAATTAGAATAAACTGAGTATATTTCAAATCTACACCATACAAGGTGGATTTTTTTTTAATTAAGATATGTTAAAACACCTTTCCATAGAAGATTTTACAGTTTTACCAATACCATGTTTTTGCCATGACCATATATGCTATAAGAATGTTTCAAGAGTTTCAACTCTGAGTGGATATAAAATTTAAAATGTGCTTAAGTTTAGTAAGTTGTCAAGATAATCATAATTTTATCATAAGTTTTCTCCAAAAAAGAACATTATACAAATATATATAGTGTACTATACCTAGCCGGACTTGGATAACTATACGGTTAAAGTCGCCTACCTATAGTCCCAGATAAAAACAGTAGATGGATAATCGATTAAACAAGGTTACATAGCGGCGTAGACCGCCTACTATAAAATGTCACATTATAACATGAGACCATTAACTTTGAACTCAAGCCTCTCACAAACACTCAGAATTGGGGCTCAGCCCAGGCCCATAGAAAATCTAGATATTAGCTCAAAATGACTCAATAGGGACCCAACCCATAGGAAGGTGCAGACACATTTAATGACTCTATAAATACATGTGGACCCCAACAATTAAGAGGTACGCTTTCATTAATTCCCTAATTTGAGATTTAACTTTTGAGAGTCCTTATTGACTTGATCGTCGGAGCCCTCTCCGCAGGTAACCCCTTAAGGGTCCAAACCGCCTACATTAGGAGGCGACATGTATAAGTCAAGAAGTAGCCAACTTGAGAGGTCAATTATTGAGGTAAGGCATTACTTGTTTTCCCTAACATCTCTTATTTGTTTCCGCATGAACATATATTAAATGTAACTGTTTTGCAACCATAACTTTAAGAATATTGTTGGCTTGAATGTTAAAATTAATTGACGAATTAATTCTATTAGTGACTCATTTGTTGAAATATTATGATGGCCCAATTGTGATTTAATAAAATTTAAAGACCTATTGGTTTTTATTATGGGAAGTGATAATAAAAGAAAAGAAAGGCAACTTGATAGACGTTGGTTTATAAAAGGGATTGGGGTTCTCTTTCTGGCCATAAGGTTCTTTTCACAGTAACCCATTGTGAGAAGAGAAAAGAAAGGCAAAGACCACTAGGCCAAAAGCTATAACTATTAATCAGGGTGTAACTCTTTTTACTTAAGAGTGTAACTTAGCTCAAGCGCCACGATTTGATTGTAACTCGACCCACTTAGTCTCCGTCACGGGACAATTGATGCCACATGCAACAATCTTTCCCTCAACAATTATCGTACAAGGAATCCCATTTGGATTGTGACTTAGCCCACTTGGTACCCTCACGGGACAATATTGATGCCACATGCAACAATCTCCCCCTCAGCAATCGAACTTGTGACCTTGGCTTTGATACCAATTGTTAGGATTGAGCGCTTACCACTAAGGCAAAAGCTATAGCTATTAGTTAGGGCACAACTCTTTTTACTTAAGAGTGTAACAACCCAAGCGCCACGATTCGATTGTGACTCGACCCACTTGGTCTCCACCACAAGACAATTGATGTCACATGCAACAATATAGAAGAACATATATTCACATTATCTCTTATGGATTAAGGTTAGTGCTCTATTATTTTTTATTGTTAGAATCCTAAATCTTAAAGATCCTTAATTGTTTTACATATGGTATCAAAGCACCTATTATAGGATTTATGATTCTCCTGTTATGTGATGTTTCTCCTTTATGATGTTTTTTCCTAATTAGATAAACCCTAATTATGAATTTAGGGAATTTTTAAAATTATAAACCCTAATTATAGGTTTTAAGGGTTTTTATTTTTTCCGCTGCTTCAAAGATCGAATGCGAATGACATAATTTTAATTGCATCCGTGAAATTGCATTGAGAAAATTGTCACTGGGTGAAGATTGAACGAGAATTGAATTTCGATGCCATTGAATAAATGCATCTCATTGTGCTTTAATCTTATTTGATATTGAATGTTTTGTTATGAATTAAAAAGCATCTCGTCTCGTGGTGCGTGAATGTATTAAAAAACATTTATTTGAATGCTTACGAATTACCTGCACCTGTTATTAGTGTCAATTCTAGTTGGAATTGAATTAATGACTTTTTTTCACTAATAAATAAGGTTTCAAATAAACAAAAGGCACTTATGTATGTTCATAATCTGCTGCATTAACGAGTTTGTATAATTAAATGGATGCATGAGTTTGTTGATTTAATTTAATTGGCCGAATCAATTAATAGGTTTTATTAAATTACGTTTAAAGACATCCATTTGTTTGAATTAAAAATTATGAAAATGCTATGTATGGTATGTTTAGGGTTTAGGGTTTAGGGTTTAGGGTTTAGTTTTATGGCTCAAGGCATTAATGTTAGGCATGTTTTAATTGCAGTCTCTACTCCGATATCTTTACACTCGCACATTGCGTCTATTCCCGTCTTTAATGGGTTAAATTTCCCTGATTGGAGTGAACAAGTCCAATTTCACATAGGTGTGTTGGATCTTGATCTAGCTTTTCAAGTTGAAAAGCCGACTGCTATCACGGATGCCAATAGCAATGAAGAGAAAGCCCATTACAAAGCTTGGGAAAGGTCAAACAAACTTAGCTTAATGTTTATAAGAATGAGCATAGCAAGCAATATTAAGTCAGCTCTTCCCAAAAGTGATAACACAAAAGAATTTATGAAATTTGTGAAAGAGCGCTCCCAAACTGCTGATAAATCTCTCGCTGGGACACTGATGAGTACTTTGACAACCATGAAGTTTGACGATTCGCGTACTATGCACAGACATATGATTGAGATAAAAAATATCACAACAAGACTTAAGTCTCTAGTAATGGCAATAGATGAAGGTTTCCTCATGCAATTCATTCTAAACTCATTACCGTGTGAGTATGGTCTGTTCCAAATGAACTACAACACCATGAAAGACAAGTGGAATGTGCATGAATTGCACAATATGCTAGTTCAGGAGTGTTGGCACAAGTAAGCTTGAAGCAAAAAATTGATAAAGCCATGTGCATGAAGATCTTAAGTGTTTGATGAAGATTGATGAAGATCCTCTTGAAGATTAAGTTTTAGTTTGTTAAATCTGTATATAATATGTTAAATGTAATGTGTTAGTGTTATACATTGTTGATAGGCTATATGACATAGGTTAGATGTCTTGTGTGCCTTAGTGTGTCTCTTTTAATCTGTTAAAATGGGTTTTAACAGGTTAAAAGGCTTGTTGTATATAGTTTCTCGTATGAATGCATTCAATCAGTTGAATTATTTTTCAATCGACTGATTTCACTTAAGTCAGGTGAAATCAGCTGATTGTACGGAAAATTCAATCCACTGTTTTCACTAAACCAGACTATATAAGCTGTGTTTTCGCGAGCAGAGATGCGAATCAGAGTTTTTCTGAATGAAATCGTGTCATTCATCTCTGGGAAGCGTTCTCTCTTTGCAATACACATATGCAACTCGTGTTTGAAGATCTTGGTTGATCTTGGAGGCATTTTGGCTTGTGAGTAGCTTGAAGAACACATGTATGGTATGCTAGGGACAACCACCATCTTGTGCCTCTGGATGGTTTGCTTGATGTGATTTCAGGTCTGCAAGTGTGATTCTTGTAGGTTGTGGTTCTAGATTTTTGTGAGTCAAAAATCTTGTGTGCTTTGTGTTCAAAAGTGTAATCTTGGTGTTTGATCTGTAAAACTTTTGAATATAGTGGAAAACAGGCTCAGGTTCTCCTGGAAAACTAGATGTAGCTTTGTGATTGAGTGAATCAATATAAAAACAGTTGTGCATTCTTCTTTCCCTCATCTCCCTCTCTTTGAAACTCTTTAAAAACTCAAGAAAACCAAGCAATTTGATCTTTGATATGATTTAATGCGTTCTTGTGTAATCTGAGGCTTTATACTTGTTATAAATACTGATTGGAACATGTCTTATATGTAAAAGATTATTGTTTGAGTTGAATTCGGGAATTCTGCATTCGGCATAATTCTCCCGTATTTTAGCCGACTGATTTGTATTTTTAATCGACTGTTTCATAGCATCAAGAACAATTTAGTCTGCTGTTTTATATTTTAATCGAATGAAAGTGTACTGGTCTGCTGCATTTACATCCAAACTTTCCAGTCCATTAGATTCAATTGAAAAAGAGTTTAAGATTTTGAGACAGTTTTATAAAGCCAATTCACCCCCCCCTTCTTGGCTAAACTCATCATTTCAAAACTAACAAGGAGGAGACCCGACTGAAGAACTTAGGAAACCATTCTATTCAATATGTGAAGAATCAAGGAGCTGGAAAGAAAGTTGCCAAGAAACATGGAAAGGGTAAAGGACCATTGAAAATTGATGAGTCCTCAACAAAAATCCAGAAGAAAAATGACAAATGTCATTTATGCGGGAAATCTGGACATTTCCATAAGGACTGCATAAAGCGTAGAGCTTGGTTCGAAAAGAAAGGTGAGCATAATGCTTATGTTTTTAAATAAACTTAACTGAAGTTCTCCATAATATGTGGTGGATTGATTCTAGATGTATGACTCATGTTTCTAATGTGATGTAGGTATTTCTTACAACCCGAACCATAAACCCAAATGAGAAGTTCGTCTTCATAGGCAATAAAAAGAAAGTTCTAGTGGAAGCAATCAGGACTTATCGCCTAATCCTTGACACTGGATATCACTTAGACCTTATAGATACCTTTTATGTACCTAATATCACTAGGAATTTAATTTCTTTGTCTAAACTTGATGTTGTTGGATATTTTTTTAAGTTTGGGAATGGTTGTTTCGATTTGTTTAAGCGTATTTTTATGATTGGATCTGGTACATTTTATGATGATTTATATAAATTGAATTAGGATAATTTATATGCTGAAACTCTTATGACCTTGCATCACAATGTTGGCACTAAACGTAGTTTAGTGGATGAACGATCTTCTTACTTATGAGATAAGCGTTTGGAACATATTTTCAAAGAAAGAATGCAAAGATTAGTAAAGAATGAAATCCTTCCGGATTTAGATTTTACTAATATGAACGTGTGTGTGGATTGTATTAAAGGCAAACAAACAAAACATATAAAGAAAGGAGCCACGAGAAGCACTCGGCTTCTTGAAATCATACACACCGATATATGTGGTCATTTGATATAAATTCTTTTAATAAAGGGAAGTATTTCATCACCTTTATTGATAATTTTTCGTGTTATGGACATGTCTATCTACTGCATGAGAAATCCCAATCAGTGAATGCCTTGGAAGTTTACATAAATGAAGTGGAAAGACAATTAGACAGAAAAGTGAAAATCATAAGATCTGGTAGAGGTGGTGAGTATTATGAAAGATATGATAAAAGTGGACAACACCCTGGGACGTTCGCTAAGTTCCTTGAGAAACTTGGTATTTGTGCTCAATACACAATGTCAAGCACACCATAACAAAATGTTGTATCAGAAAGGCGTAGTCGAACCTTAATGGATATGGTTAGGAGTATGTTAAGTAATTCATGTTTACATGTATCATTGTGAATGTGTGCTTTAAAGACTGTCATGTATTTTTTGAACATGGTTCATAGTAAAGCTATTCCAAAGACTCTTTTTGAGTTGTGGACGAGTAGGAAACGTAGTTTGACACCTACATGTTTGGGGCTATCATGTAGAAGTAAGAATATACAATTCGCAAGAAAAGAAACTAGATGAAAGAACAATCAGTGGATATTTCATTAGTTATCCAGAAAAATCAAAATGGTATATGTTTTATTGTCCTACCCATAGTACAAGAATCGTTGAAACTAGAAATGCTCGGTTCAGTAAGAATGATGAAACCAGTGGGAGTGAATCTTCACGAAATATGGAGATTAAGGAAGTTAGAGTACAAGTTCCTGTAGTTAGTACTTCCTTATCAAAAGTTGTTGTTCCACATGTTGTAGTAGACATTGCAAAAAAAATTAAATTCTACCCCAAATCGATATAAAATGTGTCCTATTTCGATAACTAGAGCAAATGTTATTGCTGTTTGAAGTTTTGCTAAAAACATACACAATTTTTTTCACTATAAAAACTACTAAACACCACTACAATGACTCTAACATCAACACACACTCACTGAAACACAACACTACAATGGTAGCACTGAACAAAACAATAAAACAGTAATGAAAATTTGATAAAACAGTAATGAAAACAGTGTTGATTCCCTTATTCGAATGGAAATCTTCCAATCACAAGTCACAAAATTAATTAGCTATCATTACTCTATTGAACTCCTGAAATAATCAACTAAGCGAAGATTAGAACTGAAATTCAACATGCAATTAACCAAAACACTCATTCATTCATCTGTAATGGCATCATTAAGCATGATAATAGCCCCAAAACGAAATGACCCATTCTGCAAAATAAGCTTAAACAGAATGCTTCATCCATTAAGCACAAAAAAAAATCTAAATGAAGAGTAAGATAAACTCTACCATTTGAAATAGTAACCTCAAGGTTTCAATTCATTATCTACAAGGAATCAACACATTAAATTAGTGTTCCATGGATTGCGAACCAAAGCTCAACCCTAAACGGAATACAACCATTGAATGATAGGAAAACAGTGACGAAAACGTAAGATGGTGCAAAAAGTGTCAAACAATAACAAAGCAACTTATCAAATCCTGAATAGAAGATGAAACATGGATTCAATAAGGTCCCAATGTTAAAACGAAACTGCCCAAGCTTCCAAACGTGCAAAAAACGTAAAATCCACAATGGGTGCTTTCAATAATGCACAAAAATAGAAGAAAATTGTGCTAAAACATCAAAATTTAGGTGGCACCTCCATGGGTAACCATACAAAGCTCTCAAAATGTAAAAATAGAGGGTGGAGAAGATGAAGATGCGGCTGCCACACCTACAAGACCTAAATTTTTGTGGTCACATCACTACAAACCAACATATTTACAAAATTGTCATTTTGCCACTCAAAATTATAAAAATGCCACTATGGGCTGAAAATGCTAGCCCAATGACGTGGATAGACTGACTGACATGGCGCAAGCGTGGCAATGATGTGGAAATCATGTGGTAACTCTTTCTTGACCTTATGATAAATGTCCAAGCTCCAAAATTTGCTCCACATAATACCTAAAAACAATTAAAAACAATAATTAGACCAATTAATGTCAAATTACTCAAAATTTGGAATAATGGCCCAATGAAGCCTAATTGAAGAAAATGCACTAACAAAAGACAATTAAGCACTAAACAACCCTCAAGAATGGCACACAAAAGGCAATGGAATAAGGGAAAATAATGACTTATCATATACATTCACCTATCAAGGCCATATCAGCACTTAAACATCCATTACTAGTCATACTCTTAGGGAATTCAAACAACTCATCATGAGTGACGTATATCTCTAGCTACAAACATCCAATTCAAATCTCCACCGTCCAAAGTAAAGAAAAATATGCTATGGATCACTTGTCAAAATTTCACACAAATCAGATGGTTAACGAATCAAAAAACCCAATTTTACGAAAACTACGCATACTAGAAAAATTGGAGTCGCCTAGTGACTAGATCTTGCCACCCAGCGAAACAACATCAAAGACCTAGCGCCTGGAGGTAGGAAACCACGCTCGGAGGTTCCTGTTGCGTAAAAGGTACAAAAAATAGCACAATTGCACATTGTTCACGTCTCCTGGCGAAGTCACCCTTGCCGCCAACGGTTCATCACAAAAACCTAGAAAAAACACATAATTCATGCATCGCGTGGCAAACCTTGCAGTTTCAAGAAAAAATCAAGAAACGTGAAAGCAGAGAAGGTTTTGATCATACCAAGGCACCACAGGCATGCATTATACTATGCAAACATCATAAAACAATTATACACATAAAGAAGCTCCCATAACCTAGTTTTCTCGCTTCCAATTTGTAAAGCTTATGATCCTTGATGATAGCAAAATCCCACTCCTTGGCATCTCCAACTTTTTCACGTCCAATGGCTTCCAAATACCCTCTTAACTCACCTCACCTTTAACTCACTATTATTCTCACCTCCCACTCTAATTTTTAATTGCCTTAATGATTAAAATGAATTTTGCATTAACAAGGAGCTTAATGATCATTCAATTACTATTTTATGATGATTTTCCAGCCCTTCCAACTACTCTTTTAGATGACTAGGGTTTTCTATACATAATCACACCATTGTCAAATCAATGCACAATCATTCAACCAATTAATGTTTCGTGATAATTCCTATACATCTAGGAATTTATAATCACTCATCATGATTAAGCATATCATTAAAATTAATAAACTATTAAAATAACATACAAAGGACTCAAACCCAAGTCCTTTTCACATAACTAAGTACTCTCAACCACTTAAGCTAGTACCATTCCACGTCATAAACCCCAATTAAATGACATAAAGGTTCCCACTACCCACATTTATTAAACAATTATTTATTTATTTATTTAAATTTTTCGAGTCTTACATGTGGCTCTTAGCTCCAATTTTCCACCACTCGGCCTTGGGCAGTTTGACAGCATTATGTACTTGAAGCACTAGGCGTGATTCCAGTGGTGCCTAACGCGGGTATTTGCTTCAAAATCAATATTTTCTTGTCAAATCATGCTCCCATGAGTTTTTTCTTGTTTTTCTCCACCACAAATGTTTTCTATTAACTTATTTAACACACTTAAAAGAGAGATTATAGGCAAAACAAACATAAAACAACTAAAACACAAAACAAAACACACTAAATTTGAGAATATAACAAGATAAAAGCTTGGAAAGAGTTTATTTATTCATGACATTAAAGACATAAAAGGAGGTATAAATGGACATTATCACTAATCTAAGTTGAGTCAAGTTGGACTGAAAGAAGTCAAGTTAGGTTTAAGGCGAGTTAAATCAAGCTTGGGTTAGGCCATGTCAAGATCAATCCAAGTTAGGTCGAACTGAGATGGACACACCTAGGTTAGATCCACATCGATTAAAGAGTTCGGCCAAGGCCATCTCGAGTCGGATTGGACCAAGGTTAGATTGGGTTAAATTGAGATTAGGTCAACTTGGCCCAAATCAAGAGGTCAAATCAAATTAGGTCCAAGTCATGTAAGGTTAGATCATGTCTATCATGCCTAGGGATGTCAACGGGGCAGGTAGGGTATGGATAGTAGCTCCCTCGTACCCTACCCGCTGGATAAAATCTACTATGTCCCGTACTCATACCTGTCGGGTATCCGTTATGCGGGTATCTGCATAATTTTTTAATATCCAAGGATATCTACGGGTATCCGTGAATATTTACAAAAAATAAATAAATAAATATTTAACAACATATTTTAATCGTAAATTCAAATAAAATACAATACATAACATTCATAAATTTTAAACAAAGTTCAAATATCCAATTTAAATAGTGTTGAATGACAGTTTACAAAGAAATGAATTTTTTTTTAAAACTAATTGATAAAAAAATAATTCATTCAAAATCAATATGTCAAATTTTTTAATTATGTTTTTTTCCGTTGCCGAGAATTGAACCCAAATCTCCTGGGTAAAAGCCAGATATCCTAACCACTAGACAACAACGGATATCTGATTATTATTATTATTTGATTAGTTCAATATCATTATATCTGCTTAAGACTCAATTATACCCACTGCCAAATCTTTATGAATAATTTAATATATAATTTTAAATATATTTTTTAAATATTTAATATTTTTAATATATTTTATATATTTGATATTTTAAAAAAGTTTTATACATCTAAATCTATATATATATATAAAAAGAAAAAAAAATTTGTCCACGTTTATTTTTCAAGTTTACATTTTAAATATTTTTTAAATAAAAATAATTATTTTATCAATATTATCTTTTAAGTGATAATTTGTTTAATTTAACATTTTCTTATTTGACTATTTTTTTAAATTTAATCATTATAAATGAAAATGAATTATAGTAAAATTGTAAAAATTATTTATATTTAGTTTTATAATTATAATATTAACAATAATTATAATTTTATTATGTTTTATTATCATAAAAAAAGTAAATATAATGTTTTTACTAGTTTCTATACAAATTTTGGAATTACTCTTTTGGTTCCTATTTTTGTTCAAAAATATCAAGTGGATCCTCCAGTTTCTTTTTTAGTCTCAATTTGGTTCCGATTTTTTACAAAGTTATGCAATTTGGTCACTTTTCGTTAAATTTCTTGAATCGGATCAAGGTTATTTTTTCAAAATTGAAGTTGTGAATATAGATGGTTCACTTGGTTGGTGTAATTGACATAATCCCAATGTCAATTTTGATGAAAAATAGTTGCTCCGCTTCAAGAAATTTAATGAAAAGTAATAAATTGAATCAATTTTTAAAAAATGGGACCAAATTAAGACTACAAAAATTAGAGGACCAACTTGACATTTTTGGATGAACAAATGGACCAAAGAGTAATTCAACAAAAAAATTGGTACCTCTAAAATTGGCCGAAGATCCGCCACTGATTATATGAATAGCATAATGAAAGAATAAGAAAAAAAAAAGTACATTTTAAAAGAACTAAAATTTAAAACAATTTAATTATATGTATATTTGAAGCAATAATATCGTTAACACCAATTGCAAGGTGCTTTGTGTTAGGGATTTTCTAACTATAAAACTCCTCTAGTTTTCTATTTTTTTTCCTTCACCTCTCACTGTCTTCCACCACCCCCCTTCCTTTTTTTTCCTCTCTTCTCAGCTATCATTTTCCCTTTCTCTTCCTTTTAGGGTTTCTATAATTAATGGTAGAGATGGAAAATAAACTTGTCCTTCTAAGTATTGCCCGAACACATTCTCATTTAGATGGAAAATCTCCACATTGACTGGGTATAGGTATGTGTATGGGGAATACCCAACTCTTTCAATTGGGTAAGGGGATTGGGATGAAGATGTACATATCTGCTCCGTCCTACTTCCCACACCCACCATAATACTCATTCCTGCCATATCGTTGTCCCACCATAATACTCATTCCCACCATAATATATATATATATATATATATATATATATATATATATATATATATAGACACACACACACTTTCTATTTTTTATTTCTTATTATTTGGTTCGTCATGAAATTCATTCTTATCTCCAATATATTTTTCATCTTATCCCAAATTTTATGCAATTATGTTCAAATGATGTATGTTAATTAAATATTTTTTATGTCTCATATTTGAATAGTTTTACTCTTTTTTAATATTTCTATTTATTATATATTTTCTTTTCACATGAGAATATTTAACACTATCAATGTAAGTGTTCCATAGTATACACCTTTCATTTATTAGGTAATATAAAAAATTTAACTTCTTTATTTTATTCTTTTGTTTCATTTGAAGAACTTTTTTATTTCATCAAAACCATTTTCGTTATATATCAATCATTGAGTAAATTGATATTTGAAAAGTTTTCTTGGATCTCTAAAGTTTTTTTCACAGGGATGGCAAAATGGGTTGAGCCCAACGGATTAGCTTGTCATCCCATAGAGAAAAAGCTGGCTCAGGTCAAGAATTTTAGCCTGTTAGCCTGTATTAACTTGACCCGTCAGCCTGTTGGACTACATGATAGGTTGGTCGTTGGTTGACCCGTGCCTGTATCAATGTTTTTTGTTTTTTGCATCTTCACTTTTATTAATAGTTAACATGAATAATGAAATCCAAGTTCTTAAGAGTTTATTTTCATGAATGAATATGTGATTTTTATCTCTATATATTATAGTAGTGTTCTCCTCTTTATCTTTTCTCTTCTAATCAATAATTTAGTAGGTAATCAAGTTTTAAAAAAACAATTTTTTTCTTAAAAAAAGGACGAGCCAAATGGGTTGTCCCGTTAGCCCGTCAACCCATCACAAGACGCGACGGGTTCCATTTTTTGGCTTGTACTGTGTAAACAGGTTCATTTTCAATGGCCAAAAATGGGTCAGGCCAAAATGGGTTGGACTGACCCGTTTTGTCACCCGTAATTTTTCATCTTATCATAACTTTAATTATACATTTTGTTTTCATTTGTACGATTTTATTCAATGGTCTCTCAAATTATTTCTAAAACACACATTTGATAATTTTTTTAATATTTTTATTTATTGTTTATTTTTATAATGTAGAATACTATTTTGATATTTTTTATATAATTATTTTTACTTTCTAGCTCATTATCATATGTGTAATTTTATCACTATAATTTTATAAATAAATTTTATTTACTGCAATATAATTATTTAATTTAATCGCCATGAATCTTTTTTGTCACCATGCAACTTATATTGACGTTTAAAAGGCGAAAAATTTATGTTAAAATTTTATTATTATTAGTTTAATCTTTGTTCTTTGTATGATTTTGATCAAGTGATGTAATATAACTTTTATTAATATGTTAAAAAGAGATTTCATTAGAATTTAAGAAATTTAAGTAAATTGACATTTAAAATAATTTTTAATTTGAATATTTATTTATATTTTATATTTTTTTAAATATTTTTTAATTTTATCAACTATGGAATCATGTGAGGAATAAATGTTTTGGTTCTTATGAAATTTTATTTGGTATTCTAATTTGAAATTGTGCATTCCCGGATGGAGAAGATCTCCAATAAACCGAGGTATTCAATAGACCATGGAATCATGCCAAAATTCAAGTCAGAAATCATGTCTCCACATAGTCGAGGTCATTACAAGAATCCAGAAACATGTCTCCATAGAGTTAAGGTCATTGCAAAAAGCCAAAAAGATGTCTCTCTAGGACTGACGCCACTGATGGTGGCTGGTTGATGGTTCAAGATTTGTGAGGATGTTACCTTAGGACCGACCTCCCTATAGGAAGCTAAGATTGAGAGGAGTATATTCGAGAATATAAAGGAGAATCTTGGCGAAAAATCTCATCTACATTTGATGAATATAAACCAGATTAGGAAATATTATTGTTATTATTTACTAATTATCTTTTGATTAAATTATTTGAGAATATTTGATTATGTATATCTACAAAAATTGTACCCGACTTGCTTATAAATAAGAGTGTTACTCCCACGGTCAAGGGACGAAATTATTTTGGCCTAAGTGAGTCATTAACTAAGATTAAAATATTTATTTCTTTTTGTCTTCGGTCTAAGGTTATTTTACGCATCGACTCCTAAGTGATGTGAGACTTATTGGGTGTACTGGAACAAGCCTCTCAGTCGAGGACAAGGGGAGTTGTTGGTCTCTACGATGGGCGCCAATGTAATATAATTTTATTTGGTATTTTAATTTAAAATATATATAATTATAATATAATTTATTTCTAAATATTTGATATGGAAGAAACAACGCTCATTTTAATATTGAATATTTAATAATATTATATTTTCTTTACCATAATTGTTTATTATTTTATAAAAATTAATTAATTAATATTGAAACAGTAAGAAAACGAGTATGGATACGGGTACGAGTATATACTCGTTATATGGTGGGATGAGAAAAAAACTTGACACCTGTTGTGTTTGGATATGAATATGGGGATGAATTTTTTCATTTACTAGAAATGAGATAGGATAACGAAACTCATCTCCGTCCAACTCCATTGTCATCCTTAATTCATGGGTTGTTGTTCAAACTTTAGTTGGAGTTATACATGTTTGTAGGTTGTATGTTGGTTATCACCTACTTGAAATTTGGGTTCATGAGATGCACATGAGGTGTGTAAGAATGTTTTTGGTGGTGTTTGGGATAATGGAGCGCGTTGGTATAAAGAGGAAGAGACTTTTACCATTTTTATTATTTATCATTTTGCTTCTTTATACCGTTTTTTATTATATTTATATTTATTGAATGATATTTGGAGATAGTAGATGATAATTTAAGAAAGGAAAATGATATGCTGACCCCTTATATTGACTCCATAAGTGACTCCATGACATGGCATGCACAGGTGGATTTAATTTTTTAAATTAAAATTAATTTTTTTGAAACATTTTACTTGAGACGTGGCAAAAGCGGAGAGTGGGTTTGGGCTTGAATAATCGGGTCAGCAGTAGTTTTGGATAGTGGGTTAGGCAGCATCAGTTTTTGGAGAGTGGGTTGAACATTTCTATTTGCTCCTTCTCCCGCGCACTCAGTCTCCGCACAATCTCCGCACAATCGCCGCACGAAGACGCTCTTCTCACCAGCAGGGTGTGCATTTTAGATGGCGAAGGGTTTATTGGTAAAAAATTTTAACATTGTTTCCTTCTCCCCGTGCTCACTGGTATGGTTCTGACTTCACCCCTTATTGTGGTCGCAGTTGTAGGTTCTAGTGTCACCGGCAAGGGCATCGGTTTCTGGAGTGGTTGTTGTGGCGAAGGAAGATAGCAAAATCTGTGTGGCGGCTAAACCTTGAAAGGGTTAGGGTTTGCGGATTTGGAGGGCGTTTGCTGCGGAGGAGTTCAACCGTTTGTGTTTTCTCCTTCTCCCGCGTACTCAGTCAAAAAGCGTATTCTCTCCGCACAGTCGCCGTTTTTCTTCCCACCGGCAAGGTATGCAGTGTAGATGGCGAATGGTTTTTTGGTCGAAAATTTGATCTTTCTTTCGTTTCTCCCCCGCGCTAACTGGTATGAGTTCTCATTTCACCCCCTTTTGTGGTCGCAGTTGTAGGTTCTATTGTCACCGACAACGGCAACGGTTTTCATAGTGAAAGGGAGTTCTGACGAAGCATCTCCTCCATTGTTCAAAGGTCGCACTTCTACGAAGGACCAGGACCGGGTTTGTAGCAGATTGTAGGTATGACGATTTTCTTTCTATTTGTTTTGTTAGGGTTTGTTTTGTTGCGTTTTGATAATTGTTAGATGTCGTGATTGTTCTTCATGGATTGACCAGCCATCAGGATATGAACAATTTATTTGTAAAGATTTACTGTTGTTTTTCTCTTTCTGGCTTCGCTGCATATGACCTGCAAGACACACGTTGAAAATACCTTGTTGAAAATTACTGCCAGAAAAATTACATGTATAGAAGAGTATCCCCAAATTATGAAGCAAATTTTTCATTTTTTCTGGCAGAAAAATACCTTGTTGAAACATCTAACATCTCAAACTCTTTCACAAGATGATCACAGATGTCCTAGTAGACACTTTGTTTTTGTATTGTTTTGGTTCTTTCTGTAATATTTGCTCATTATAGTTTTGAAGGGTCAACTTGTGAAAAGAATACAAAATAAAATAAAAAGATCATATGATCATTTTCATATCTCTGTAGTGACATCATCATTGTAATATTTTGTACTAGGGTTTAAGATAAGAGCTCCAGTAGCCACTAATTGGTTATCAACACACATAACTAGTGCATCCATATCCACTATTATTGTATCCATTCATCACCAACATTGCTGAAACACCATTTTTTTTTCTTATCACTGCCTAAACGTAAAAGTTAAACTGTGATAAAGATTTACTGTTAAAGTCATTATATTTTGAGTTTGAAACTGTGATAAAGATTTATTGTTAAAGTCATTGATGAAATTTGTCTTTTTTCAATTATTTGTTCATCTGTAGCGACTTCCATGATCAATTTTTTGAGTTTGAAGTGGTACAAATTTGCATATGTCAAAATGATGTAGACCATGTTAATATGTTATCTGATTCATCATACAGCATATATTTGGAGTTTATCTATCTGTGCCTTTGACATGACCTTTTGAATGTGGTGTGACACAATAATTAAATCATCCTCTTAGGGAAACCAAGTACTAGTTTTGTGAATAGGTATATTAAATCTGTCACATTTTGTTTGTGATGACCTCTATGCAAGTAAGTGATGACCTGTGCAGCATTTGTTGCAACAATGAGGTTTGACTCAATTTTTTGAACTGATACTATAGCAGTCAATTCGTGTGTTTGGGGTGACTGAATTTGGTTAATAATATGTGATTTGTAATAAGTGGGGTTAAACATGTGTGATTTGTTGGTGATGACTTTTGTGCACTGTGTGTGATGATTTGTGTGCAAGTAAGTGATGACCTGTGCAACATTTGTTGCAACAATGTGGTTTGACTCAATTTTTTGAACTGATACTATAGCAGTCAATTCGTGTGTTTGGAGTGACTGAATTTGGTTAATAATATGTGATTTGTAATAAGTGGGGTTAAACATGTCTGATATGTTGGTGATGAGTTTTGTGCACTGTGTGTGATGACCTGTGTGCAAGTAAGTGATGACCTGTGCAACATTTGTTGCAACAATGAGGTTTGACTCAATTTTTTGAACTGATACTATAGCAGTCAATTCGTGTGTTTGGGGTGACTGAATATGGTTAATAATATGTGATTTGTAATAAGTGGGGATAAACATGTCTGATATGTTGGTGATGACTTTTGTGCACTGTGTGTGATGACCTGTTTGCAAGTGATGACCTGTGCAGCATTTGTTGCAACAATGTGGTTTGACTTAATTTTTTGAACTGATACTATAGCAGTCAATTCGTGTGTTTGGGTGACTGAATTTGGTTAATAATATGTGATTTGTAATAAGTGGGGATAAACATGTCTGATATGTTGGTGATGAGTTTTGTGCACCCAAGTGATGACCTGTTTGCAAGTAAGTAATGACCTGTGCAGCATTTGTTGCAACAATATGGTTTGACTTAACTTTTTGAACTGATACTATAGCAGTCAATTCGTGTGTTTGGGGTGACTGAATTTGGTTAATAATATGTGATTTGTAATAAGTGGGGTTAAACATGTCTGATTTGTTGGTGATGAGTTTTGTGCACCCAAGTGATGACCTGTGATACATTTTTTTAATCAGTATTAATCCAATTTTGTATCTGTTTTATTATGCCAGTCAATAATTGTTTATGATATTATTTACATGTGATAAATTTTCACTTATGTTTGGTACTTTGTGGATATATGTTTGATGAATTTCAATGAACTTGGTATGTTATTTAGGAATTTTAAGTAAGATGTCTAGTAAACGCAAACGCAAATGTATTCCGGAAGCAGGCAACAAGGGAAAGAAGAACAAGGTGGTGGAAAATGTTGATCAGGTATAATTACAATCTTTAAGTGATTTTACTATTTTTATTATTTATAATAAATAATATTTTGTTGATGGTGCTATAGGTGCGAATTGTGCATAGGTGCGAAAGCAAGTACATTGTTGAAGTAAACAATGTACTAAAAGCCACCCACCGTAAGCGGATTCAGGCAACACCATTTAGATGGTGTTTGGAGGTGGACAATGCATTGGAAATAAATTGTCCTTTGTTGAGGGAAGTGTTGCGTAGATGGGTTCCACAAGGGGAATACATTCGTGTAAGTCAACATTTGGTGGGGTTATCGGTTTATGATGTTTGTATATGCTTAGGTTTTAGTATGGTTGGTAAATGTGTTGAATTTGATGTTGATGTAAGTGGGATAGTAGGTTCACTTTTTGAGAAGAAACCAATCACCTTGCGAGACATAATTAACAAGATTAAGAACCTAGTGGTTAGTGATGATGATGTAGACAATGCGTGCAGGTTGTATTTGTTACTTTGTTTTACTGTATTTTATTTTCCTAGGACATCTAGGACAGTGACCAATATGCCTTTCAAAGTGTTAGACAACCTTGACAACTTAAGCGACTATAACTGGGCAGAGTCAGTGCATAGTTTTTTGATCTCTGCACTCAATCATGGATGTAAGGTTGTACGAGAAAAGATAAATACTCGTAGCCTTAACTTAGCCGGATCTGTTGTAGTTGTTCAGGTAATTATTGTTTTAAGAACCTTTATTTTCCTTATGCATTTGCATAATTTATTGATTTGTCTAACATTGTTATAGGTTTGGGCTACTCGTCGTCTTGGCTTAGAAGATGTAGAGGGGGAGGTTCAATTCCCAAGATTTCTGTGGTGGCCCTCCGTGAAGATTAGGACACCTAATATTGAGTCTGCTTTTGAAAAGAATAAGGTTTTATTTGTATATGTTTGGTTAAATTTGGTTTTATTACCAAATGTGTTCCAAAACAGATTTTTTTTTATTTGTAGATTGTGTTTGGTTGGGCCCTAACTGCAGAGGAGAAGAACAACCCAATAGTGCAAAATGTCGTTCATTTTGAGGTGCAATATAATGTGAAAAATGATGGCATTGAGGGTGTTTCTCATTCCAAACAGCAAGTGGATTTGGAAGAAAA
>Ga0209389_1001045_pt1 | contig 18505 bp, 10 predicted proteins | sample CowpearedBW_FD_187526 | JGI IMG/M metagenome (GOLD analysis project Ga0209389, IMG submission 187526) | Root nodule microbial communities of legume samples collected from California, USA - Cow pea red BW (SPAdes) (version 2) | ecosystem: Host-associated > Plants > Roots > Nodule | place: USA...
GTTTGTGTGTGTGTGTGTGTGTCAATAATAGATTTTGTCAACACAACTTAGGGTCTACACATCCCAACATACATTTATATGCATCAACATTAGATTTTGGAAACCCAGCTTGGACTATACTGAGCCCCACATACATACATACATATATACATACATATAACTCTTTATCCACAATAGATTAGTTTGAAACCTTCATTATATATTAATAAAGTTCTTTTAGTTGATGAGCTAAAACATTCATTGTATATTAATAAAGTTATTTTAGTTGATGATCCCTACTAGAAATTACTTATTTAAAATAAAGAAATAAGAAAAGAACATCAAACGTCAGATCTTTTATTATTCCCGGCCACGAGAAAATTCAAAATATCTTATCTTTAAACGCGCCAAAAACATTTAATAATAGTAAATAAGATTATTACAAATTTTCCAAAATCCAATAAAATAACAGTAACCTAATAATTTCCTAGCTCCAAACCAAGCTAACCCCTCTCTCCGTCTCAAGTGTCAGCAACAACACTTGTATCATCAACTGCTCTCGTGTAAGGAATTACACGATCATCGCCAAGTACAAACAAAAAAGGTGAGCTCAACAATAATCGGAAAACACATCAATTAAATAATATAAATACACCAGTTATATTATTATAGTTAGACCTTGGCCAAGTTCTTAGTACCCTAAGGCTTCTCAACCTTAAATTCACATAACAAGGTTAGCCATGGACTTAGGATTTATGATGCTCACACGAACCTGCCCGCTTGGGGTCCTACCTTTAGGAACCTCCCTGCTTGTAGTCCTACTCTACGGACCTACCCGCAATTAAACACACGAGATCCACAAGCTACATACCTCCCCACACACGGCATCTCTCAAGTGTGAGTACGGAACATACGAACCTACCTCGCTCGTATCCCCACACGAGAGTAACTGGACATGAATCTATCCGCTCATACCATCACGTGTTAACCACCATCCATGAACCTACCCGCTCATGGCACATCATCTCCCGATCCATGTCTGCATTAATGCGTACAAACAACGCACATAACTACACTAAACTCGCTTGGGCTAGAAGCCTTAGCTTAAGCGACCAAGCCTGTCTCGCTTAGGCTAAGCTTTCTCACCTGAGCGAGCGTGCTACCATGGCTTACTTGTGAATTCGGCTTAGGCGAGCTCATCTCGCTTGGGCGAGATCTGCCTTTGCCCAACACAAACATCTCTCGCCTAGGCGGCGAGTCATAAAAAACACACTCATCAGATCACGATTTCTCACTTAGACGAGTACCTCTCGCCTGAGCGAGGTGCTTTGTCGCCCAAATCCATGGGCTCCTCGTCTGAGGGAGACCCTCGAGCACAACCTCAAAACTTCTCGATTTCTCGCTTAGGCGAGATGCTCTCGCCTGAGCGAGATGCTCGAACAACACTAGGTTTTGAGTTTCTGCTATTTTCACCAAGGCGAGCCTTGCTCGCCTGAGCGAGAATAGCAGATATTCTCCCTGTTTTTTACGCGCACATAAACCAGAATTTCAAGCCAAAACCCCAAACCAAACATTATGAAGCAGTTCTTAGACAACAATAATTCCTATGGACATGCTTTAGACCTAATTGAACCATCACAATTTGAGATTGAACAACAACCGCCATATAATGCAAATACCCCCATCATATTCATACCCAAATGTATAAGAGGCTTTTCCAACAATGCCAAAACAACAATTCACACATCATATCCCACAGGCATGGAAATTTCATGTCAATAAAGCATAAAATTAGGAGACTATGGCTCTCAAACATGCACATAACAACATACACGAAAATAGCTCCCTTTACATGGTTTCCTCTGCTTAAAACAATGAAGGGTGATAGTTCTTCTTGCCCCAAAATTAACTTCCTTTGGTGCCCTCCAAATTCAACTCTCTTGATTACCTCTAACTCACTTTTCACTCCAAAACTCGTGCTCCTTACCACACTCTAGGTTTCAGACTCCAAAAACCCTCCTAATTGCCTAACTTTGCCCTTTTATATGGTCATTAATTATGGTAAATGGTAAACAAACGAAATTTGATCTTTAAATGTCTCTAATTGCATTTCAAAGGCCATTATAGGTTGTTTTTTCCCTACTCCCTTGGTTGTCCATTGCCTCTAGGGTTTTCCCACCCTTTCACATTCAGGTCACAACTATATTAGCAAAAATAAAGAAGTCAATTTCGTTCTCAACAAGGTTTGAACACATAACCACTCAATCACAAGGCAAATGCACAAACAATTCAACCAATACATGTTTAATGATAATTCCTATAATTTTAGAATTACATTATCACTACTCACGTTCCATCATAACATTAAAGTAATGCGCAAAATACAATATCCTACAATTGGCACACATAGGACTCAAACCCAAGTCCTCTCACACAATAAAGTACTTAACCAATTGAGCTAGTACTTTTCCACATCACGATAATTAACATTAAATGCCATAAAGGCTTCTACTACCCCCATTTATTAAATAATTATTTCTTTAATTATTTAAATTTTCTCGGGTCTTACAAACACCATATCAAAATGATGTTGTTATGAGATAAGTTCATCTTACAATTTTAATAAGTGCATGTTGTTTGTGTTAATGTTTCTTAAGAAAACTCCAAAAAGATTCCCATTGGACATTAAGATAACCAAATGGTTATCTAGATGTAAAGGTGCGCTTCAAAGGGCTCAAAAGAGAGGAAGAGAGGGTTCAATTGAAATGAGAAATGGAAGATAACAACAATGAACAATAAGGGTGCATAAGCATTAAAAAAAACATAAAGAACACAAGAACATGAACTAAAATAGCAAAAAGATGGAGATAGTAGAAGGGGAACTGGGGGAGAAAGGAAGGCACACCACTTGGGGGAAACAAAGTCTAACCAAACCCAAGATAAGTGGTGGTTGTCGCTGCTTGAACCAAGGTTCAAGATAAAACCAAGAGTAAACACTCTCACGAGAGCAAAGCTCACAAAAGCACACTAAAATGTCTTAAATTCAATATTAATCAACCTTTTACAAGTGATCTTGAGGTTCCATTAAATAGGAATGGGTAGGGACCTCTTAGCAATTATAATATGTTATGTTCTTGAAATTAAAGAAACCTAAGCTAAACATACACACCTTCTTGTTGTCCAAACCATCTAGAAGGTCAACAAAAGTATCCTTTGCTCTCCAAGGCTCTCTCCTCACAATCTTGACCATCTAGAATGTCAACCAAGGCTCCTCTCCTCATGGTCTTTCACCATCTAGAACATCAACCAAGGCTCCTCTCCATTTTAATTTCATCCAAGGTGTAGAGCCATGATCCAAGGCCCTTCTTCATTCATCTAGGCGTGCCTCTTAGCAAGCTAAGAGTATTGGAATCATGTAGATCCCCATTCAAAAAGACATTCTTCACATCTATTTGAAAATTCTTCAATTGAAAAATATAAGCAACAACAATCAAGTTACAAACAATAGTCATTTTTTCCACATGAGCAAATGTTTCCTCATAATCCATGTCATACTCTTTGGGTATATCATTTAACAACAAGTCTAGTTTTATATCTTCCAACCGAGCCATCTGATTTTGTCTTGATTTTATATACCGAACGAGATCCAATAAGATGTTTTCCTAATGGCAATGGAACTGAATTCCATGTATGAGTCTGATATAGGGTAGTAAGTTCCTCAACTATAGCATTCTGCCAAAGTGGATCACAAAAAACCTCTCTATAGGAGGAATGCTCATGAAGATGATGAATAGAAGCAATACAAATGAATGAAAATAAGAGAAAAAAACAAAATCTGGTAGTTGAGTAGACTTACGATTATGACTGGGTCAAACATGTGGCAGAGGAACCACAACCTCAAGAGATGATTGAGTAGGTGTAGTAGAGGAATCAACAGGTACAACCTCTGGTGCGATGTTTGTAATTGGTGCTAAGACAAGTTTTAGAGTTGGTATGGAAGTAGGCATAGTAGAGGAATCAATAGGTACAACCTTTGATGCAATGTTTGTAATTAGTGCTAAGATAGGTTCTGGAGTTGGTACGAAAGTAAGTATAGTGCCATCAATATCAAAAGGATCAATTTTAATGACATTAGATGTAGTCAAATAATGTGAGCTAGCTGAAATAGTAAATAACGAATTATGTTCTAAAAATACAACATGATGTGGGACATACAATTTTTGACTAATTGGATCAAAGCAACAATATCCCTTTTGACTAAGACAATATCCCAAAAAGACACATAAAGAAGACTTAGCTGATAATTTAGTACTCTCAACAAGTGGTTTTAGAATAAAACAAGTACATCCAAAAACACGCAAAGTAGAGCAATCAGGTCCATGACCATACAAATTTTCAAAAGGAGACAAACCAAAATTATGTGAAGTCAGGATTCGATTCACAACATGAGTTGCTATAAGAATAACTTCCCCCCTACAAGACACTAACATCGACATATAACAAGAATGATCTTGTAGTCTCAACAAGATGACAATGTTTTCTTTGAGCAACACCATTTTGTTGAGCAGTGTTAGTGCAAAAGGTTTGATGTATAGTTCCATCAGAGGCAAGTAAAATGGTAAAATTATTAGAAGTGTATTTACCCCCAAGTCATAACGAAAGGTTTTTATGGTAGCAGAGTCTTGGGTCTTTATTAGAGCATTAAAATTTTTGAAAATTGTGAGAAAATTAGACCGGCGTTTCTTAAGATATATCCTAGTGAAATGAGTAAAATCATCAATGAAAGAGACATAATATCTAGAACCTCATTTGGTGGATACAAGAGAAGTTCCCCGCACATCAGCATGCACAAGATCAAAAGGAGTAAAGGAAGAAGAAATACTTTTATTAAAAGGGAAAGCAAAAAAATTTGCCAATTTAGAACCACTATAATCAGAAATATCACCATTGTCCAAAGTACCCAAGACTCTTGTAGACGCTAAAAACCCAAACAAGAATACCACAAATAAAAGGGTGAAAAAGAAGAAGAAGAAGAAGAAGAAGACAAATGAAATAAAGATAAATCTTCACTAGAGACTACAACTATTGACTCCTTGAACTAATTCAAGACATAAATTTCACCTTGCCTACGACCTATCTCAATCATCTTCTAAGATGTGCGGGCATGTACAAAACACCCAAATGGAGTGAAATATACATTATATCCAAAATCACAAATTTTTTCAACGGAAACAAGATTCATGGCAAGACCAGGTATATAGTAAAGATCAGAAAAAGAAAAAAGATGGTATGACAATGATACCAATACTAGATAATGGAACTGACTCACTAATAGTAGTTGCAATTGACATGGATGAGTTACGTGTTAACGAAACAAAAGAAGGAAACTGATATGACATATGATTAGTGGCACTTATGTCAATGATCCATTTGTTAGAAGATATATTTGGTGATGACGTACCCTGAGATTGCAAGGCTATATTGGCCTGGGACTAGGAAGGAAGTCTAATTTCCTCTACTAATAATTCATTAACAACATCATCAATAAAAGGCAGAGGATTATGATGCAAAATTGAACCCCCACCATTTTTCAAAATCGCTACGCAAGTGATAATGTTGTCGTTGACGCGATTAAAGTAATACTAATAAGCTATAACAACTTCAGTATTGCTAAGATAGTAATCAAGAAAATAAAACAGGTAAAGTTAACCCTAATTCGTCTCCCAATGAACACAAAATTGATTCTTGGAAAATTAGTTCTTATAAAAGTTATATAAAAGGGGTTAGTCAAATAAAATAATAATTGAAAGAAAGAAATAAAATTGGAAACATACAAAATAAGATAAAAACAATAGAAAGAAAATAGGTTGATTCCATTGCTTTTTCAAAATAGGATTCATCATTAGTTTTTCTGAAGATTACTGTTATTGATTTCTTTTCTAAGATTTCAAATTAATCAATGTAAGTTCTCAATTAATATGTTGGTGTCCTCACTTTTAACAAAGTAACTTCTCAATCAAAAGTAAGAAATTTATAGATTGATCATAGTAAATTTAACCAAAGTAACTTTTCAATTAAATATTATTGTGCCTAATCATGTCTATTATTTTACCTCTTATATCTAATAAAAAGCTTATTAACTAAAGTAATTTCTTAATTAATTCTAATTGAAGTTTTCACCTTTAATCAAACTAACTTCTCAATTATTAGCAAAAACTCATTCAATCATATGAAAGTTTCTAAATTAAAAGTAACTTCTCAATTAAAATTTAAAAATCCTTGGACTCATATGATTGTTATGTTGTGTAGATTTAATATTGTGCTAACTTGCTACAATATGAAAATCATTACTTTTACTAGATTAAGAACAAAAAAGACAGATGAAAATAAATCACAACAAGAATCAAAAGAACAAACAAATTTATTCATCCAACCTTAGAATCCAATTAAGAAATTACAGTGGAACTAACTCTTAAAGCTTAGCCCTTCTTGAAATGCAAAAGTAACATAAAGATAAAAGAAGAGAGGTTAGAGAGAAAGGATGAGATTAGGCCGCCCCTAAAGGGTTTCTATACTCCAAAATTTCGAGCTTGTTTTTCTCCATCCCCTTGATCTCTATATATAGGACTTGGACTAAGCTTTTATATTGCCAAGATCTATCAAATATCTTTAAAATAATTATAAATATCATTTATCTTTATAATTGTTATGAATATCTAAAAATATTTGGAGAGATATAAACAATTTTAAACCTATTTGACAAATATAGTTGGTTGATAATTTCTGATATAATTAATTACTTAAAGATATCTAATATATTATCACCAAATAATATTTTCATTAATTTTCTCAATCAGCCCTTTGCAATCCTGTAGTCCAAATTTGTAGGAAAAATCCAAATATATCAATATTTGCACTTTAGCCCTTCTTACTTTGACCAACTTTGACTAGACTTTGAAATTTTGACCAAACTTTGGTTATTTGACATGTTGATTGTGCAATGAGGCTTTGACATGTGGCAAATTTCTCTCTCTCCCAAATCTGACCTCTTCCTCCTCCATTAGGGTTTTAGTTAATGTTTTGTTACAATGGTGTTCGTTTTGTGTTCACGTTTCTAGTGGGGTGATCTAGCAAACTGACATTGCTATAGTGAGCTGAAGACGGAGGTCTCGTGGTGGTTATGTGCAGGAATGATGTTGCAGCGTTTCTTTTTCGTCCAATGAAGTGCAACGCGCATATGGTTCATCGCAGCAATGAAGGTTTTGCGTCAATGGTTATTACAGATGCATGGTTGACAAAGTCAAGGGTCGTTGTTGTTCGTGTTTGACTCCTCCTATTACTTGTGCGTGCTTGCGGAGGCTTGGATGTCAATGGTGCAGGATGCAAGGAGGTCTCGTTTTGTGAGTGCAACAATAGTGGCTCGAAGGTGTTGTTGTGGAGATAGCCTGTTGTTTCATGTTTTGTTGCAACTTGAAGACGACGTGCAAGTTTCATGGTGGTTAGAGAAGATAGAGATGTGTTTTGGCTAGTGAGAGGTTGGAGATAATGAGGTGGCAGTTTGTGGTTGGTCAAATTTGTGAGTGCAAGATAGTGCCTCATGGCATTCTCTGGTTGGACTACTTTTGTGAGTGATAAGAGGGGTGAAAGTTAATAAATTAGGAGGAGCAAGACAAATTTGTATGGGCCATTTGGGAAAGATGGAGTGTATGAGTAAAAAATAGGTGTGCATTTAGCTCCTGATTTATTTCTTTCCTGAATTTACTGATGTTGGCCTTATTTTGTAGTTTGAAACAATTTATTTTCACACTTTGAATGAATCCAAACCTAACTTCGGCTGCATCAACAAACGTTAGAATATAAAAAAATATTTTATGCAAATAAAATCACTTTTTAAGCGATTTTTATCCACAAACTCAATAACTCAAATTATCACAAACCCTAATTAATTAATCTTTTAAACACAAAAAATGAATCAAGTACCCAAAATTAAATATTAAATGAGGGCAAAAATATGTACTCATCAGCAAGGCCATAAGAAATTGAGTCAAACGTTATGATTCTCTACGAGTAATATACGGTGCAAAAACACACAAGTTTGTAGGCTTAGTCAAGGCAAGTTGATCCCATAGGATTGTCATGACAGAATAGAAGTCTTGAATGCTCATGTCATTTTACTTTAGTGCACAATCAAGATAAGTGATTCCATACCTCCTTTGTAGTACCATATTTTGCCAATTGAGCGACAATCGAATGTATAACAGAATTATTGACCCAAGTAATAATTTGAGAGTTATCAACTTCTCAAACCTCTAAATTAGTAGAATAATCATCAACTTTAGTGTCAATCGGTTGTGCCTTAACACTTGAAATATAACACCACATGGACTTCCCAAGAAGAAATTTTTTCATAACATAACTAGGTCGGCATAACTTTTACCATCCAATTGCGCACTAATAGACTGAAGATAATCATCTTTACAAATTGTCATAATAAATCGAATACAGAACAAAAATGTGAACCACACAATAGAAGCAATGAATAAAATACAAACACATTAGAGCATGGTGCATAACCTCGCAAAAAAATGCCTCAAAGTAGAAAATAAAATTGTGATCGGGTGAAATCTTCAAAATTGCAAAAGAGGCTTAAGGCTTAGGGTTTCTAGCTTGGGAATTAGGAAAAAGGAACTTATTGCAAGAATCCCTTTTTAATCATAAAATTTGTGAAAAGGCTTAGGGCTTAGGATTTAGGGTTTAGAAAAAAGGAACTACTACAAGAATCTCTTCTCAATCATGGATCGTTTGGGGCTCTTGATACCATGTAGAAAACAAAGAAATATATGAAGAAGGGGATTGTATATTATTGAGTGTGTATAAAATGTTACAAGAGGTGTGTTATATATACAAACAAAGCTAACCCTATAAACCATAGTAAATAGGCATAAAACATGGACCTATTCTAACACATTTTAGGGCACGACTCTGATGTGGAAAAGATCTCTGACGAAGCTGCTACCGCTAAGAGTCGTGCTATTGGTGTGTTTATGAAGTTTTAAGGTAGTTGCATTCAGGTTGGTGCCTCATGTTTGAGTTCGAGGCACTCCGATCTATTTTGATATTGGTCGCGATTTGTGGTGGTTCAAAGTGTAGATGGGTTGGTACATGCTTGAACGACACAATGGCGTTTTTTGGTTCACGAAGGACAGCTGAGTTCACATTTGCTAATGTGGTTCGACGGTGGTGTTATTCTGTGTCATTGGTGGTGGAACATTGATGGTTGGTGGCTTCAATGGTGGACTACACAAAGTCTGGCGAGTTATGCGTGCATCTGCCAACATTATTCCGACGAACTCTGATGTTGGTTACGCGCATGCAGGTTCTGGTTGTATGACTTGGAGAGATGTTGAGGATGATGACGTGGTCGCACCTGATTGATTAAAATTTGTGAGTTAGGATCTGCAACTTGTCAACATGTGGTTGGACAAATTTGGAAGTGGTGGATTGCCACATGACAGATCTAGTTAAATTGATTTAGTGAGTGGTAGAAGGGTGAAAATAGATGTATTAGGGGGTGAAAAATAGATTTTTGGGTGGCCCATTTGAAATAGGGGAGTGTATAAGTAATGTAAGGGGTGCATAAGTGATTTTTCCGGAACTTGTTGATTTAGCCTTAAAGGTATTCTATAACTTTAATCAATTTATTTTCACACCTTAAATAAGCTTAACCTTAACTTCAGCTGCATGAACAAACATTAGAATATCCAAAAATAATTTATACAAATAAAAAGAAATTTCTAAGACATTTTTATCTTATAAGCTCAAATAGCCTAATTTTTAGAAATCCCAATCAAATTAATCTTTTAAAAAGGAACAAAATTTAATTAAGAATCCAAAATTAAACATTAAATGATGGCAAAAATATGCACTCATCATGGAGAAGTGATGAGTATATAGGTAAGTATCTTAACGTAGTTCATAGATAAACAAAGAAGTAAGGAGAGTTTTTCTTGAAATGTTATAGTTCTAAAGGAAACTGGGGACTTAAAAGTATTTTGAAAAAATGTTAAAGAGTTCATTTGAAACATTGAGATTACAGGCACGGGGAGCTAACTTTATTTCTTTCTTATGAAGTTTTGTGTGGTAAACGCATGTTGAAAGGGATGTTAACTTAGTATTGTTTATGATGATTATTAGTTTGTGTCACTGTCACAAACAATTGTTGTCAACTCTAGTTTTAGCATATGTTATAAACAATTGTTGTCAACTCTAGTTTTATTCGTTCGTATGTGAGGTATGATTATATGAATTTTGTGTTATAAAATGAAAATTTATAAAGAAATAAATACACAAGTTAGAATGATTCAACAATTTAAGCCTTAGATTAGTCAATATAAATACAATATATTAATGTAAAGACCATATAAAGAAATATTAGATTGGACAAATCAACCATTAAGCTATATACTAATAAGACATTATCTAAGATATGCCAATCATAAATTATGATTGTATAATGTGTTGATTAGAAAATGTGAATTAATCTAAGATATATTTGATTATTATTATATCAAACATGTGCTCATAAGTTGAAGCAAGATTTATCAAAATTATATTTGTGAATAATAGAAAAAACAATTTTGAAAGTAAAGACCAGATGAAACAACAAGAGTAGACGAGACAAGTCAAAATGTGACCATTGGATGATACAAAACAAAGAGCATCACTAGACGAGTCAAAGCTAACAAACAAATTGTGTTGAACAAATGAGTGAAGTTAACGAGATAAGTCATACTCACTAGATAAATAGAGCTTATTAGACGAGTGAATAAAAATTGGACCTTATGAAAGTCAAACTAATGACCAAAAGACTACATTGACCAGACACTTTAAATATGAGTTGACCAAACGATACATGAAAGTCAAAGTCGATTGAGAAAATTATACATAATACGAAACAAAGAAGGGAGCCTCAGTTTAGTGAAGCAAATTTGAACGATGGAAAGGAAGATTTAATCAATAATAAATATATCAAATTCATCATTATACAAATCAAAAATTCAAGAAAGAATCATTTTTTGAAGATCTGATTGAAGAAAAAGAATATCTAAAAAATAATCTACACTAAAGATGAAATATACTTTGAATATTATATACAGAATTAAAGATTGCAGATATATGAAGGATATCTTGGAGATTATATTCAAAATTACAACAATAATATGGATAAGAGAGTGGAGAAATTTAAATTGAAGAAGAAATATAAGAAATGAAAGAATGGATAATTCAGTAAAACAAATACTTTGATAATTATATCAAGACCTTCCTTATAGAAAGTGAGATAAAAATATTAATGTCAAAGAGAAACTATTCATAAATGAATACACATCAACAACCATATTATTCAAAGTGAATATAAATACCAAGACTTAGATAAAGAAAAGGAAGAGAGAGAGAGAGCGAGCGAGAGAGAGAGAGAGCACGCAAACAAAATTACAACATACAAGTGATCAAGAAGATTCAAAGAAGAAGTAATGAGCCTATAAAGTCAAATTTTATTAGGTGTGAGAGACACTGGGTGTGTGATTAATCATTTTAATATCCTTCACATTGTGTAGTTTAAGCTATGAGTTTTGATTGTACTCTCTTACTTTGAGTGTGATTTTGGTTTATTCAATTGAGATTTTTCAATCTTAGGGGGATTTAGAATGACACCTAAAGAGGTTTATACTTATAACTTAGAGAGGCTAATACCCGTGATACTTGAAGAGGTTAATACTTGTGATACTTGGAGAGGTTCATACTCATGTTGTAATCAAATTGGGATATTTGATTGTTTGAACTTCTTAAGTGTGTTGCTTAAGAGATTGGACGCAACTCTTGAGTTGAGGGTGAACTAGTATACTATCATTTAATGACCTTAATAGAAAAAAGAAGACTAATAAAATAGAATATGAATTCAAGTTCATTGAAAGGTTAAGGTTAAGGTTACCAGAGGCAAAGGGCTTTATATATAGATGTTAGAACCCTCTTGCACACCATGAATTGAAGGATGTGAGAATAAACAAAACTTCAGTTGCACTTGTGAAGAGTGAGTTCGTCGCCTACTTGGGAAATAGGTCCCACATCATGCAGATCATTCAAAGCTTTGTGTTTATAAGCACAAGACTTTGTGGATGAGATGTGGCCTCCTTTAAAGAGTGTGGTAGGCGCATGTTGTGTTGTTCTTGGGTGTTTGTTTTTTATTCAAACAAAGGCCTTTTTATGCTTCTATTATTTTTACAACAAAAAAACAATTGTAGCTATACATGTATCTTTGTTCTTTTAAGACTGGAGAGGGGAAAAAGAATTCTCTAAACTCAAAAGAATATGAATTTTTTATTTCTTAAATTCTTCCTCAACCCTTCTAGCATGGTCCTTATTAAAGGCTCAATATAAGTTGTTCTAGATGGTCCTCAACCAAGTTGTCCAACAACGAAGAAAGTTAAGCCTGAAGTAAAAAATGGCAGTAATAGTTTGATAACAAAAATGTAAAATCAAAGCTATCTCAAATCTACAACATAATTTTCCATCTTTTTTGGGTTACCTAGTTTCATATGTTGAATAATGAATCTTACAATTCTTACAATAAAACATATTTCCAATAATTTTCATTCTCTAAGTATTTTCCATCTCGGATAAATTATTCCAACAGTAACATGAATTGAGACAATACAAAAAAGTTATATATCAACAAAATAATGTGAAAAAAATAAGACCTCACTTAAATAACGAGAAAATGAATTATATATCAACAAAATGATATGAAAAGGAATAAGACCTCATTCATAGTTTGATAAGGTCAAATAGTTGGGTCATAACTTAATTTAAATACTCATATAAAATTATGTAATTTATTTTAAAAATGCCTTCATGCAGGATCGAACTACAGACCTTCAGTTTACAAGACTGACGCTCTACCACTGAGCTATAAAGGCTTGCTTGATTAATTTATTCAAATTAAATTTTATGTTCGTCAAGTATCTCATTAATTCTTTGGATTGGAGGAGGTCTTGTACGATGATATGGAGAAGAGAAATTTATAGCTCTATTACTAACCTATAAGGCTTGCTTGATTAAACTATTCAAATTAAATTTTATGTTCCTGAATTATCTCATTAACTTTTTGGGATTTGAGGAGTCTTGTCTAATGATATGAAGAAGAGAGATTTAAATGAGATACATTGTAATAAATTAGGTCAGATAAATGATATATTATAGAGACATCATATTTTTTTTGAAAAAAGGGTATATGATAGATATAATATTTTTATATTAATGAATTCGATCAATAAGGTGGTTTTTGAAAGGGTAATGGGTTGACCATACTCGACATGCATTATTATGAATATAGTATATAGTGATGATAGGTTGGTTTGAGCTAATTGAGTTTATATGAGAGAGAGTAATTGCATCAATGGAAATAAATACAATAAGAAATTTGAAGTTGAATGAAGAATTCATTATTGGGCATGGTTGTGGATGGGTAATAGATTTTAGATTGAGATTTGTGATTGTATATGCAACGAGTTGTGATGATTTGCAGGAAATGCTCAATATACATGTGAAAGTCACACCTCTTAATTATGTACAAATGTTGACTTCTTCCATATTTAGAGGTTAATTTCTTTCTCCCTTTGTTGTTGAGTTCCATATAACTTTTTAGTTTCATTTTTAATTTGGTCTTTAACCTTCTCATGGAACATTTTAACAAACTCCGCTTTAGACATTATTTCCTTATGTAAGAAAGAAGTTTCATCAAGAAGTGACATTATATCAAGAGGTGTTAGAGGGTTAAAACCATAGACAACCTCAAAGTGAAAAAGATTAGTAGTCTTGTGGACTACTCAGTTATATGCAAACTCTATCTAAGGAAGATGTTCATCCCAAAATTTCTTATTTCCCTTTAAAATGACCCTAAAAAAGTGGATTAAGATCTATTTACTTCTCAATTTGAGCATTAATTTAAGGGAAACATGTGTTATAAAATAAAATTTTAGTTCCTAGCTTTTCCTAAATTTTTCCAAACATGACTTACGAACTTAGCATCTTTATCAGGCACAATCTTACAACTTCTTTAAAGAATAGTCTTGCGATGTAGCCAGAATGATCTACTTTTTGTGGCAAAGTATAAATTGAGCCATTATACTAAAGCAATCAACTACCACAAAAATAGAATCATATCCCTTTTTGGTCTTTAGAAGACCAAGCGTACAAACTATACTAATACCAACCCATTGGGTACTACCTATGGGGAAAGGTGTGTAGCGTCCATGAGACATTACTTTAGATTTAGCTTGAAGACAAGCTATACACGTAGTCAAAACCCTTTGAACATCTACTCTCATGTGTGGCTAATAAATTTGACTTCTCAAAAGAGTTATAGTTTTATTAACTCTAAAAGGGCCTGTGAGACATTCCTCATGACTTTCTTAGACAAAAAGTTTTCTAATGAATCCTTGAGGTATACAAAGTTTTCCTTTTTTATACAGACACCCTTAAGAAATGTAAAGTCCATCAAAATGCTTCTTGAGACATGATTTATATGTGGATGAAAAGCTATTGTCGTGGTCATACAACTTGGATCTATTATCAAACCCTAAGATCTAATAGCCTAGAGAGATAAGTAATGTGTGTCGTCTTGATAAGGCATCAACAACTACATGACTCTTCCATTTCTTTTGTTGATAACATAAGGAAATTGTTCTAAGAATTACACCCACTTAGCATGCCTTTTATTTAATTTTCCTTATCATCAAAGATACTTAAGTGACTCATAAGCAGTGTGTATGGTGAATTCCTTAATCACAAAGTAATGCTCCCAAGTTGTGCGGGCATGAATGTGAGCATAAAGCTCTTTGTCATAGGTAGGATGGTTCAAGGTGGGCCATAAAGTTTTCATTGATATAAGCAATAAGATGAATTCTTAGAAATAATATTTCACTTATGCCAATGCTAGAGGCGTTACACTCTAGCTCGAAAGTTTTGGTAAAATCAGGTCAAACTAGAATGGGTGCATGGGTTAACTTTTTGAAATGATTTTTCTTATTTTTCACCCCACATAAATGGAAATTCATTCATAATTTGAGGAGGAGAAACAATGGTAGAGAGGTACTTCAAAAATCTTCTATAAAAACTAGTTAACCCGTGAAAGGTACAAACTTCTCGTACGTTCTTTTGAGTTATTGTTCTACCCTCACGCATAGTTGAACCAATTTATTTAGATCATTATCATCTAATAATTCAACTCTATACCTGATTTTTTTAATTCAAACCACTATGGAACCTAACTATGTTAATCCTTAGTTCTTCTCTAATTCCAACCCTCAATAAAAGTAATTTTTTATGTTTATATATTATTCTACTCATGAACCTTTGTTGGAGTCGGTGGAGTCTATCCATCAACTCCCTATCATAATAGGAGGGCATATTTTTTTCCTAAGGACGACCATAAGATCATTCCAATTATTACGATTTCTTAGGTCCTTGGTCAAGGAAGTCCACCAATACATTGCATACCCCTAAAATCTTCGAGTAGCCATGGACACCTATTTCTCTTAATCGATTTTGAGGCATTAAAAGATTTATTCGACCTTCATCTCCCAATATAAATATTCGTCAATGTTGTATTCTCCACAAAGGGAGAAAGGTCTACTTTAGGTTCTCAAGGATAATTTTCCCTCGGTTAGTGTTGATGCCTTTTATTTAGCATATCTATTTTGGCCTTTTATTTCTTGAACACGAATGCTACTGAATTACTTAAGGTTCATAACCATTCAATTTTAATGACAAGGGTGGTTCATAATATATACATATTTATGGGTCTTTGCACAAAAGTTTTAACATTTCATCAAATTGTACAAAAACTCTTTCCCTGCTCCGCATTTATTTTCACATGTGCATCAATTTTGTTATAGTTTTTATTTCTTCAACACTCACATTACTGAATTACTTAGAGTTCATAACCATTTAATTGTATAACTTTTGGTGATCCATAATAACTACTATGACTTGGTCTTTACTCAAGTTTTATTTGCAGGGTTTCATAAAATTGTACAAAAACTCCTTTCATGTGCGTCACATATTTTCACATGTGCACTAGTTATTTAGCATATCTATTCTGGCCTTTTATTTCTTGAATACTCATGCTACTAAATTACATAGGGTTCATAACCATGACATTGGTGGTCCATAAAAAGGTATCTAACGGGATCTTTACATAAAAGTTTTATGTTACAGGGTTTCACAAAATTGTACAAAGAAATCCTTTCCTTGTAATTACATTGGTGAATTTTTACAAGAGTACACTCTAACCTTAAGCTATAAAGGCTTATTTGTTTAAAATATTCAAATTAAAGTTTTCTTTTCTCAATTATCTCATTAACTTTTTTATTTGAATAAATCCTAACAAGAGAATAGGAAGAAGGGAAATTTAAATGAGATATATTGTAAAGACAATTATATATTTTACTAAGATATTTTCTGTTTGAAAAAAAGTGTGTACGGACTCGGGATAAATATAATATTTTTGTACGAATAATTTAATAGGTGAGATGATATGTGAAAAGGAAACATATTGACCATGGTCAATATCTTTATTGAGATGCATCATTATGAATATAGTATATGGTGATGATAAGTTGGTTTGCCAATCAAGTTTATTAGAGACCAAGCAATTGCATAATCAAATGAAATACAACACAAGAAAATTTCAAGTTGATCTATAATTCAGCCGTAGACATTGGTGTGGATGGGTAATAAATTTTGGATTGAAAGGTGTGGCTCTAGATACTACTAAGTTGTTATGATGATTACACAAGTGAAGTGAAGTCGGCCGATAGAAATAAATACTCAATAAACATGTGAAAAAGTGAGGCCTTTGAATTGCAGGAGACGTTGGCTTCTTCAATATTTGGGTTGTTGGTTCATGCTTTTTTTTCTTAGTTTGAATATTATCATACTAAAGGGACACAAGTTGTATGATTCGTTCTGTAAAACTTAAATTTTATTAGTTTACAATTGGATTAATGTATTTTTTATTTTTATTTTTGTAATTATAAGGAAGTCATCCTAGATTACCAATTGTGGATTCTAGATTGTTAATTAAAATTTCTCCTTTGCCTACAGAAAAATAGCTTAAAAGATAAAATCTTAAAGAGTGGATTTGTAAATTAAAGTATATCAAATGATTAAATTAGTTTTTGGTCATTATTTCTATATATACATTAAATTAAATAAATAAAAATTAACAACCAATAAGAAGTAAAAACAATAAAAATATGATAACTAATAATTGAAAAAATTAAACACAAAATCTTGAAAATGCATTTCATACACACAAATCAATAAAATGTTTTAATAATAACTTGTGATATGCTAAATAAAAAAAAACATCTGAATAATATGAAATATATTTCTATTTCTTCTAAGTAATTATGAGAATATAAAAAGTGTTGTATTCAGTAGATACATGAATGAGATAAGTAATTTAGATTAGCTTAACATTAATAAATAAAAAACTAAATATTTTATATCAGTTTACCCTAAGCTCTTATGTCTAATTCTCCTTTTGATTTCTTTTAATTTTAAATATTTTTTAAATTCCTTTTATAAAAAAAAAATTGTAATGCATAAAGCTAACATTCTCATGATGTGGTTTACTACATGTCACTTTGTCTTAGTCTTAATTTCGTTTTTATATAATTTTTATCTCAATCGAGTTTCATACTTTTATAAATTTGAGTAATTTTGTCCATTTTCAAATTTTAATCAAATTTAATTTTTATATAATATACAAATATTTAAATAAAATGTAAAGTGTAAACTTATAAAATATTAACATCATATAATTATATATAATTATAAAATATTAAGATTATATAATTATATAATATTATAGAATATATTATGGAATATAAAAAATCGTATAATAAATCTTATATTTACTAGAAAAAGATAATATATTTTATTATGAAATATGAATAGTGAGGGAGATACCGAATGTAAAGGGCAAAGTCTAAATGATTATCATTTTGTTAGAGTAATCTGTATTTTATGCTCCACAATACAGAATTAATAAGAAAATCGTTCAAAACTTGATTTAAAAATTTATTTCTTCTAAATGCAGATTTAGGCAAGAACTTAGATGACTGTAAACTTAACGCTAATAATATGTGATAAAAACTAACTCTTTAAAATACCGTTGTAGGAAAATCATCCTATGTTTGTGGATAATATTGAATGCTCTGGGAATATTTTCTTATTCCTGAAACGAAATATGTTGATAATGAAGTGATAGATGAAGTTGTTGTTCTAAGTAATGGTGGTCTTGACATGTTCTTTAACTTCTGTTAGGAATTCTAAAATCATAGATATTGTCTCTAAAATTTTTGTAATAGAAGAGATGTAGACATAAGATTTTTTTCAATTTTCCCTTTTTTGTTAGCTTTTTTAAATATATTTTCATTAACGTTATTTGTTTACTTTGGAC
>Ga0209389_1001048_pt1 | contig 18498 bp, 8 predicted proteins | sample CowpearedBW_FD_187526 | JGI IMG/M metagenome (GOLD analysis project Ga0209389, IMG submission 187526) | Root nodule microbial communities of legume samples collected from California, USA - Cow pea red BW (SPAdes) (version 2) | ecosystem: Host-associated > Plants > Roots > Nodule | place: USA...
AATCAATGATACATTTAATATTTTTGAGATAACAAATTAAACTGAGTCTTTTCCAAGAACTGTGCATTTTATGGATTCCCCTGATTAAGTTTGGTAGCCACCCATATGCATATTGGCATCACATATTTAGTGCTTGGCTTCAACTTCTTTTTTATCTTTTCCTATGAAGTCAACATTCAATACGCAAATTAAATAATAATGTTATTTGGAGTTTCATTTTTTTTTTAAGTTCCATGAGTAATTAGACAATATTATCATGGAGGCACCACATATGCTTTAAGGAATCTAATTTAATATTGAAGAGCAAAGATAAGGTTTCATTAATTCGTTATTATTCTCTAACAGTCACCTTATAAATTGAATAACCAATGATAAAGACAGGACTATCCCTCTTAATCAAAGTGAAAAGACATGTAAAATTGACAATAAGAATATATATAACATGTTTAATTTAAAGTTTATATATTAGTGGAAACGTATACTTAATTATTGTAAGGATCGGTATTGTGTCCATGATATAAGATATTTTTTGTTTTTTTTTTTACAAAGAATTTACGGTATGAGTAAATAATATACATGTTGAATTTTATTGTAGTTTTCAATAATAATTTTTAATGACTGATCGTGTAAAAGGTTTTACTTTGATAATAAATAAATTAAGCTAAAATATGTGTTTATCAGTCTATAATTAATTCGACCCATCTTAATTTTATGTGAAATTGGTTCATTTTTTTTGTTAAAATTTAACATTTGGTAGTAATCTTTTGCGACCAAAAAGTTGAAAAATAGATTAAATGCATATATTTTTAAAATCTTGAAAACTAATTCATTAATTTAAAATATAAAACCAAAATCATTTCTGTTTTCAAGATTACAAATTTTAAAAACTTTTTTTTATTGGGAATTCAAGTGTGAGTTCAATTCCCACATTGAGTAAAAATAAGAAAGTTGAGCATTAGATAAGAATGAAGATCCGTAAACTCAATGCTTAAAGTTTTTGACTAAGAGTGATGTCAATCTCTTATGTGTGGATTGAGCTCATGTCTCATTAATGTTAAATGCTTATGTAAAGGAATTCACACTTGAGAGAAAGATTGTTGGGATCCTTATTTTTTTTTCTTTTAAAGTGTTTTTTCTTTTTTGGCTTTATAGAGCTGCAGAGAGTGTAAATTGAAAGAGGGTGTTTAAGTTAAGAAAAATTAAGAGTTAAGAGATTACAAATTTTGAATTGTTGCTCTAACATAAGTAATGGACATAGCGGTTTTAATTAGAAAAAAAATTCATGAGTCCAAATATGTAAATGGTGACTGTAAAAGAAGAAACAAAGTCTTAAAAAAATGCAACAAGGTTGTGGAAAGATCAAGGCAAAATTGGAAAAAAAAAATTGAAGAGCAAAATATGGTTTAGAAAGTCAATTAAAAGTAAAAATATGAAGAAAGAAACACATTACATAATTGTATGGGAGAAAATAATTTCAAAATAAACTTTAAAGCATTATTTGTTATGTTGTGGAAAGAATGATTAGTAGATGATGTTGAAGAGTATGTGAGAGTGAAAATGGCACAAAAAGTTGCTTCAATGGGATGAAAAATAATTTGCCTATTACTAAAAATTTTGTCTTTAATTTCTTTAATAAGCTTCTTAGTTCAGTTTATCAAGATAAATTTTTGTAGTTTATTTCACTAAATTTTACCTTTGATTTATGGTAAACGTTTTCGTGTGTTGCCTAAACAAACCTTACCCTTAAAAAAAGTAAATTCCAACGGTTATTTTGTATTTTGAGTATTTTTAACCACTGTCATTTACTCGAGTTTTGTATTGATATTTTTCTTCATAAACGACACCAAAAAGCATTGGATAATGACACGTACTTTTTAAAAGATGGAACTTATTCTGTAAATTATGGGGCAAGAATTATGTATTTTGAGATTATAATACGAACAGAACATTAAGGAATGTTAGTCCTCTTCTTCAAAAAGGAAAAAAAAAAGAAAAAGAAAAAGAAAGTTGTATGTATCATAGTCTTGGTTTTAAAATGATGATGAAAAGTTACACAATGAATTGACAAGATATTCTACTTTAAAGTGGAAATATGAGAATTGCTAATGCTATTGTAACCTGCAAGACTAAATATTTAAACACTTTGGAGTAAATTATATTTCTTTCTTTTAAAAGACAAGCTTATTATGGTTTTTTTTATATTAAATTTAAGTATATAGCTAGTATATTTAATTTAATTAATATTATTGAATTATATTACAAAAATGTAAAAATCAATTTCTTATGTTAGAATAATGATTTAGTCTATTTAATGTTAAAAGATTATTCTTTGAATTAATATTTTAAAATATTTTTTTATTAAAATTATACTAAAATAATTTTAATTTAACAAGTCATCTTTAACTTACTTCATATTCTAACATAGTCTCTTTTTAAATACTAATTCAATCCTAGTTTTTGTTTTTTTTTTTCAATCAAGTCTTAATTTACATTAATTTTGTTTAACTTTTTTTATTAATACTATTTAAATTAACAAATATGAACAGTGTAGGACACATGTTAGTTTGTGAATTTTTTGTTTTTTTATTTTTTCTTAATTTAAAAAAAAATAGTTAATATTTTAAGTGAGCATCATGTCATGTGACAATAATAATGTTATATATCAGTGTCACGTGTCAATTTAGAATGTATATGCTTGATCTATTATAACATGTACAAGTAAATGATAATCATGTCGATCTTAATTGTGTTATGAGTAATAAAGTTAAAAAACTCCATGGTATGAACATATATGCTTTTGAATATAAGCCTTGGTGATTTTACCTAAGACATAAATTAAAATATATGTGAATTCTATATTCTTCCTTTTCATGATGAAATATTTTTAAGACAAAATTTGTTATGATAATGTGAAAGTGAAATCTATGGATTAGACCCATCAACTTCCTTTTTCGTTCTCCTCCTTCTTTTATTGTTGAAACTAAATTTGACAGACTTCGAAATTTGCATTAATTTTTAACTTGTGATGCCTTAGAAGTGTCAAAAAAAGAAACATTTTTAACTATTTTGAGCAAGTTATGTTTAAGCTTAAAATAATGATTTATATTTGATGGGATTTGGGTTAAAAGAGAGTTTTCGGTCAGTTAAGGAACTTCTTGCATTATGTTGTTTTTGGAACTGGGATTATATTTTTGTATTTAGTTCTTGAAATGAGGCAGAAATAAGAGCGAAATCAATGAGGTTTTAAAGCATGAAGTAGCAATTCACGTTTGTCGTTTGTTGTTTGTTGTTAGCATGATATTAAACTGTATTCCAGTTTCAGTTGGGGCGAGCCCAACAAGGTTGTTGTCGGATAAACGCACCACACTGTCACAAGTGCGCCAAATTCACGCCTACTTCATCAAAACAAAGCTCATCACTCACGCGCTTTCTGTCGCCAAACTTGTCAACGTTCTTTCTCAGAGCAGTGTCCCCTACGACGCCATTTCCGTTTTTGTTCATGCACTTTCTGGCTTCCATGGCATCAGGGGAGTCGAGTTTTTTGTTCCTCCCACACTCAAAGCTTGTGGGAAGTCGTGTGCATTTGAGGAAGGGAAACAGATAATGGGTTTCATTTTGAAAACTCATTTGTGGAACGACCCGTTTGTCACCAACTCCCTGGTTCGCATGTGTTTGGAGCTTGGCATGGTTGAACTTGCAAGGTCGGTGTTCGATAAAATGCCTACAAGGGACTTGATTTCTTGGAACTCGTTGCTTTCGGGTTACTTAAAAGCCGGTCAGATTGACATGGCACGTGAGGTGTTTGAGAGAATGCCTCAAAGGGACCTAGTTTCGTGTAATACCATGATTGATGGGTACGGGAAGCATGGGTTCTGCGAGCTTGCTGAGGAGGTTTTTATGGACATGGGTGTCAGGGATGTGGTGACTTGGACGAGCATGATTTCAGCGTTTGTTCTTAATCATCAACCAAAGAAAGGGTTATGTTTGTTCAGAGAAATGTTGAGTTTAGGAGTTAGACCGGATGCTCCTGCTGTTGTTAGTGTCCTTTCAGCCATTGCTGACCTTGGTTTTGTTGAGGAAGGAAAATGGATACACGATTACATAGTTTGTAATAAGATGCTTCACAGTTATAGTTTTATTGGATCGGCTCTCATAAACATGTATGCTAAATGTGGTCAAATAGAAAATGCCTACGATGTATTTAGAAGCATTTGTCACCGGCGAAACGTTGGCGATTGGAATTCTATGATCTCTGGTTTAGCCTTACATGGACTTGCCCGTGAAGCCATTGAACTTTTTCAGGAGATGGAAAGGGAAAAACTTAAGCCTGATGATATAACTTTCTTGGGGCTTTTAAATGCTTGCAATCATGGAGGTCTTAAGGACGAGGGTCAGTTGTATTTTGAAACCATGCAAATGAAATACAAGATAGTCCCTAAAATTCAGCATTACGGATGCATTGTTGACCTACTTGGTAGATCAGGTTGCCTAGAACAGGCACTTGAGGTTATACATGATATGCCTTTTGAGCCTGATGTCTTAATTTGGAAGGCCATTCTTAGTGCCAGCATGAAGCACAATGATGTTGTGTTGGGGCACACTGCTGCATTGAGAGCCATAGAGTTGGCTCCACAAGATTCAAGTTGCTATGTTCTTCTCTCAAATATCTTTGCCAAAATGGGAAGGTGGAATGAGGTGAATGAAGTTAGATTGATGATGAGAAAAAGGGGAGTAAGAAAAATTCCTGGATGTAGCTCAATTCTGGTGGATGGTAAAGTGCATCAGTTCCTTGTGGGGAAGGCCTTGAATGAGGGATATAACCAAAGTGTTTTGCTGAAGTTAGAGGAGGTTGTGTATAAGCTGAAATCAGAGGGATATGAACCTGATCTTGATGAGGTTTTTCTGGACATTGAAGAGTGTGAAAAAGAGAGCCAACTAATTCTTCACAGTGAAAAATTGGCTCTTGCTTTTGCACTGTCAAGTGTGCCAGAGGGTGTTCCCATTCATATAGTGAAGAATTTAAGAATTTGTTGTGATTGTCACACGTTCATGCAACTGGTTTCGAAAATCTACAAACGTCAAATTATAGTCAGAGATCAAAACCGTTTTCATCATTTTAGTAAAGGTAGTTGTTCCTGCAGAAATTATTGGTAATTTTGTTATATATAGGTACCATAATGTATATATAGTTTGGACAATTTCTCAACCGAAACATCAAATATTGTTCAGTTGCCACATCTAACAGGATGATTATGTAATGTTGTAGAATTGTCAACCACACAATGATGCCAGTACAGAATTCATCATTTTCATTATTTTTATCAACATACTGATCTAATTAGGAAAAAGAAAATGACATAAAGATATAATAGGCATATTCTTTTTATTAAACATTTTTTACTTTATTTAAATTTAATCTCAAGTAAAACTATTCATATACACATCATGATTATTTATTTTGTTCCATAATTAATAAGCAGTTTAATTTGATTTTTTTTTAATTATTCCAATTATTCTTTTCTATCCAAACTGACTTAAAAGGATTATGCTAATTAATGGTGAAATATTTTAACTCCAGTTAAAAGATTGTTGCTATTTGTGTACAGCAATTTTCTTATTAAAAAAATTAATTAATCAAATTAATTTAGACAGAGGGTACAAAATTATATTACTTATTAAAAAAATCAAATAATCAAATTGCATCAACTTATTATTAAAAGATAAATTTGAATAATTTGTTAACAGTGGAATAGTAGTTAATGTAATAAAGAAATAATGATACTAGATACTTAAACTTAAGAAATAGAATATTTGAAGGAATTACAAAAGAAATAAAAAATAAAAAGAGATCGAAATAACGTTATTAAAAACATTATAAAAATTTATTATCTGAATATATCAGTCAAATTATTGGTGGTTGGTTGGTGAATTTAATCTTCCTGCACAAATTACCAGTGAACATAATACATACTTAGCATCATTGCTTCTGCAATGTCACAAATTAGATTATTTTTTTCGCTGGTTTTTGTTTATTATTGAAAATAAGACGTGAGATAATATATTTAAAATCAGACTGGGTACAAGTAAAAATGGTTATACATCGTTAAATACAAATCAATGGTTAATAAATAACTTCAAACTAATTTTATATTATTGAAAACATAGGGACCAGAGACATGAAAACAGGTGAATTGTTGAAAGAATAGAAAAGATAATAATTAAAAGAGTAAAATAATGTTATAATTTATAAGTTCTCCTTAATATAGATTTTTCATGGACATTTTAAAATATAAAAAAATTAAACATTTTCAAAAGTTAAAATTTATTTATACATGGGTTAATGTAAAAGTTTTCTTGAATAAACTTTTTTTCTAAGAGCTCATTTTCAATCTATAAATAAATTGATTTTAATTTATAACAAATATATAAAGAAAGTTATTTAAACCTACTTCTAAAATTTGTGGCTAACTTTTTTCTATTAAATTTTTTTAAATATTTCTTATTTTATCAACTTGTCTAGGGTGTTTATTGGATGGTTGAGTACGGTCGTATAAGATCGGGACGAATCCATTATCCAACACATTCAAATAATATTGGGTTGTATATTCAAATTTGGTTTTTTATACTTCTTTTTAGGTTAAACTCAAGTCAATCAAATTTATACTTAATCAATTCAGTTAATTTTGAATTTCTTCTAAAATTATGTATTTTCAAAATATTAATCTAATTGAAAAATAATACAAACTTTAAAATAAATTATATAAACAATTAAAGTAAATAATAAGTAAAATTATAACAAGTTTATACCAAACTAATTTAAGAGATAAAAAAAAACATACTTAATGTGCTTATAACACATTTATAAATGAGTATAATATCATTTACGCTAAACGTATCCTCTGACTTATATAAAAGTTAATTTGAATTGGATTGAATTTAATTTAGGGGTGGCGAAATTCGCAATTCGATCCGCTTTGACCCAGTTCGTTTATGGTTTTTGAGTTGGGCTAATTCATCAGTTTTTTTCTTTTTCTTTTTTTAACTTTTTTAACTTGTTTTCAATTTTTTCAATTTTGTTATTTTAAAAAAATTGTTTATATATACATATAAAATTAATATTAAAAACATATTTGATCAAATAAAATATTTTTAAACTTTTTATTAATTAGTAATGTTTTTAAATAGATAAATTTATTTACGTATTAAATTATTCAATTATAACTAATAGTTGAGACTTAATTTATAGGTATTAATGATTTATATTATAATATTATTATATATTTACACATTTTAAAATAAAAAATTAATCTTTTTAATTATTTTTATTTTGTTTTTTTAAAAATGAACTAAGACAAACTGATCCGAATTTTGGCCCATTAAATTGGCAGATTGGACAGGATGGACCAAAACAGGCTGTCGGGTTGAAATTTTTAACCTAACCCATCCTTTTTATACAGACTGATGAGCTAACCCATTGGACCAAGTCATTTTGCCACCCTAATTTAATCTAATCATAAATAAAACTCAATGCAATGAAGTAAGTTGGATTGGGTTGGCCAATTACCCAATCAATAAATGTAGACTCCAGATTTTTTATTGGTTTTTTGTGTTGTCTTTTGTTGAGCATTAAAAATACACTATATTGATATTTTAAATATGTTTTTAATATATTTTAAAATGTCAAGATTAGTGGTAATCAGTGTATTACGAAGGCACAGTAAAAGAACAATACAAACAAAATCCAACAGAGAATCCAAATTCATAAATGTAGCCACAAAAAACAATTGAAATAACATTATCCCGTTCTTTTTCTTCTATTTTTTACTCTTTAATTTTATTATTTTTTTAAAATTATAACTATTTTCAATTGAATAAATCATATTATTATTAAATAATCAATTTAATAAATTTATTTATTTAGTTTTAAATATTAAATTAGAACTATTTACTGAAGATATAAAGATTTAGAAAATGTCATTTTATTATTGATAATAGTTTAAAAATAGTGAGAGACGGTTATTTTAATATTAAAATAATCAAATTTAGTATATTTATTTTATTTAGTTTTAAATATTAAATTAGAACTATTTATTGAATATATGTAGATCTAGAAAATGTCATTTTATAATTGTTAATGGTTTAAAAATAAAGAGACTAAGTTATTTTAATATTAAAAGGGTTAAGTATAAATAGTATTGTCATAAAAGAGTTTCATTATTTTAAAACATATTATCTTTCTACAAATTACTTTTCTAGAGTTTTATGACTTCTTTACAAGAGTTGTTTCTCTTTGCTAATCTGATTAAAGAGTCAAGACCTTAGCATTGATCCTCGCGATGAACTTTTCAATTTGGACCGATCAATTTTTTCGTTGAGGGTAAGTCATTTTTTTGCCCTTTTCTTGTCTTCTTCGATTAACCTTGATTACATGTGAGGTTTTCCTGCTTGCATTCGACCTTGTGAGGCTTTTCTTGAATCTCTACTTACTAATGTCTTTATACTTAGAAAGGGGTACCTTGCGAGATGGGAGGAGTTTCACCGATTAGGATCTTATGAGTTGCTTAGTCAGGTCAAGGAAGCTAGTCTTGAATATGTGTTGTGTGAGTTTTATCAATTTGATATTTTTCATGTTGTTACTCTAATGCATTTGGGATCAAAATTGATTGTTTCTAATGAATCTAGTGTAGTGTGTTTGTTTGATGTAATGTAGTATGTTTTGGATTATTGATTCATACTTGAGTGATTTTGTTTGATTTTGTGTTATTTGGGAGAATTTAAATCTAAGAAATTGAGCAAATTGGTACAATCTCCCATGTCTTAAAATTGTTTTTAACCAATGTACTGAGAGAGGAGTACCAATTTGAGCAACTGAACAGGTCTAAGTTCCTTCAAAATCACAAAATGGATTTGCTGATATCTGATATAGTGTTGAGCAGTGGCAGACTAACATTGAGCGCCAGCCTCGTTGTGCAGGTTTAGGATCATTTTAGCTCTAGGACGTTGAGCGGCAAGATGTACCGTTGAGTGCCAGTCTCGTTGTGCAGGTTTAGGATCATTTTAGCTCTAGGATGTTAAGTGGCAGGTTGAACTATTGAGTGCCATCTTTTGCGAATGCTTTGTTGTTGAGCACCTTAATGGTATCGCTGAGCACCAACTTTTGTGAAGACTTTGGCGTTGAGTGCTCAAATAATGTCATTGAGCACCAGTTTCACTGTTAGTTCTGTATTCTTTTTAACTTCATTGATTAGTATATTTGTGTTTATGGCTTTAATAGTCAATATAATTGATGTGTAAATGTTGTTTATGGAATGGTTGATAAATTTATGGATAAATATGCATGTGAATATTGATGTATGAAATGATGATGATGATGAAAGAACTAATCATTTTAGAAATATTTGAATTTAATCATTTTAAACTATTTTTGTTAAGTTTATTTAATATTTTAAACGTTGTCATGAGAATATTTGAGTTGTTTACTTCGCTTGACACATCTTCGTTTCAATAATAGCTAAGAAACTGGATTGAAACACGTTCGAAACATTAAATAAATTTAACAAAATTTTATTAAAAAATTTAAATTGAAACATTCATAAAATTAAAAGAGTAAATTGAATCAAAATTTTAAAAAATAACTAATTTCAATTTTTAAGGAAAAGTTAAGAACCAAATTATTATTATTATTTTTTTAATAAACTTTAAAGAAAAAAAGCTGCAATTTTATATAGACCAGATGCGAAAACCTGACCCAAGATGGAGAAGGTAATTAAGAGAAACAAATATTGAAAAAGAAAAAAAAGGATTATAGTTTGTGAGAGTGACGTCATGGTCAGACATAGCTTTTGAACTCTTTATATGAGTGAGTTTTGGTTGAAGAAGACATGACACTGTAAAGAAATAGAAGAAACAGACATCTTTTGCAGATTCATAAGATCGACACCTCATTCTCTGCAGGTGAGACTCTTCTTTCCTTTTTTTTTATCTTTCTTATTCCCCTCTTGTTTCAAACCTTGTTCCACCGTCTGTCAAATCAATTTTGTGTTAAATTTTCGTTTTTCAGTTCAAATTATAAATATGGAATGGAAGAACACCCCTCTCAGTTCATCTGCTTCCATTTCCAGTTCTCGGATTTAATCTGTGTTAATTAATTAGTTAATTAATTAAAGATAATATTCTGAAACAAGTCTAATTGGTTGCCACGTGGCAGTCTCGTGGCCGCGTAAATGTTACTCCTTCACGTGTTTATGTTGTGAAGAGAGGAACCGTTTGGGTTTAGGAGTTTGGACTCGTGTCTTTTAAGAACATGAAGTTGTCCAAGTGAGTTAACGTTTTCTGAATTTCTGGGAAACGTTATTTTAGATTTATTTATTTATTTATTTCTTATTTAGTAGAATAAGAGAAATAGTAATAAAACGGTGAGGAATATTAGAATTGGAATATGAAAATATTTCTTAGGGTGTGTTTGGAGAGTGTAGATAACGTGTTTTTTCCACGTAATTCTTTTTTGACGTATATGAGAGGGACCATCACTCTGCAATGCATTACCCACTGCTCTGCTTCTGCTGCACATGACATATGTCATTATATCTGAATCAAGGAATCCCAATGTTTATATTCTTAACAAAAAATTGATGCAAGAGTTGTTCGTTTATACATGTTAATTCTTAAAAATATTAAAAATCACAACTTTTTTGGTAATTTTTAATAAATTTTAACCAAGAAATAAACTGTATTGATGAAAAGATTTGAGTTATAGAATACTGCATGCATTCTTATCACACCTCTAATAATAATAACTACCCTTCTCTCTGTTTCCGACTGGATTATATTTTAGTAATCAGAGGTAAGAGCAATTTGGTTGCTTGAAAAGTTGATAAGATCAGATTTTATATACTTTTAATCAATTAGAAATTATTTGCATTCTGTCTTTTAAACCGGTTATTATGAAATAAACTTGGTAGTAATGATTAATTATTTTCAGAGAAGTTTTGTTTGTGGATGGTAAGTTTCATGAAGAAGAGTCTGCTCTGGTTCTGTTTTCTATTCTTTTACTGTTCTTGGAGAATGTTATTGATTAACTGATTGACTGTGTTATTGGAAGCAAAGAAGAGGCACAACTCTGCTTCTTGTTTCTTCCCATTTTAAAATTGTTACGAAAGTAGTGGATAATAAGTTTGATGTTGCAGAGCAATGGTGATTCCAATAGCAGTGGCACTGGTGGTGATTCTCAGTGGGTTGGTTTATCAGGCCATAAAACCCCCAGCTCCTAAAACCTGTGGATCCATTGGTGGTCCTCAAGTTACTTCACCCAGAGTGAAGCTCAGTGATGGGAGGCATTTGGCCTACAGAGAATTTGGTGTTCCTAAGGGAGAAGCTAGGTACAAGATCATTGTCATTCATGGATATAACAGTTTCAAAGACACAACTTTACCATTTTCTCAAGTATGTTTCAGCTACTTACTTCCTCTTCTTTTATACTGTCACACTCCTGGAGTGGTAGGTGTATAAATATAGATTAATAAATGTTAAACTAGTTGGGTTTGGTTGTGTGCAGGAACTTATTGAAGAGCTTGGGATATATTTCCTCCACTTCGACAGGGCTGGTTATGGTGAAAGTGACCCATATTCATCACGTTCTGTGAAGAGTGAAGCTTATGATATTCAAGAACTGGCTGATAAATTGGAGATTGGTGATAAATTCTACATAATTGGAATGTCAATGGGAGGTTACTCTGTTTGGAGCTGCCTAAAATACATTCCACACAGGCATGTTAATTACTTACTTGTATCTTCATTTTGGTTTTCATGTTTTCCATTCTTGCACAGGATCAATGATTTTTACACTATCAAGATGTAACAAAGGATCTTCATAGAGTTATCTTGAACTCCTTTGGCAGATTATCAGGAGCAGCTTTGGTGGCTCCATTTATAAGCTATTGGTGGCCTTCTTTTCCTGATAATCTTCTGAGAGAGGCATTTCAGATGCTACCTCGGTCAGACCAATGGACTTTTCGAGTTGCACATTACGCCCCTTGGTTGTTCCATTGGTGGATGACACAAAAATGGTTCCCTTCATTAACTTTGACAAATATGTTGTCTCCTGATGATGTAGAAATAGTGAAGACCTTGTCAGAACTCCCAAACACTGCTCAGGTAGTACCTGCATTTTTCATCTCTCACTTAATCTTCACATTCATATTCACAGAAGACAACATGTAAAAATTCATTCATGCATGATGCACACAATTAGTTTATCAGTTTTGTGTCTTAACATGCAGGAGAGGATAGCTCAGCAAGGTGAATATGAATCTTTACACCGAGACATAATGAGTGCTTTTGGAGAGTGGGAATTTGGCCCCACAGAGATAGAAAATCCTTTCCCTGATAACAATGGTTCAGTCCACATATGGCAAGGCTTTGAAGATAGGATCATTCCCTACACACTGAACCGTTACATCTCTCAGAAATTACCATGGATTCTTTATCATGAGCTTCCTCATGCAGGACATTTGTTTCTCTTCAAGAAAAATGAATGTGAGTCTATTATAAGAGCACTTGTACTCTCACCAGATATTTCAGAATAAGATGCAGTGTGTGGAGTAAACCATGGCTCTATTGTATAGACCATGGTCTGGTCCATACAAGTAAATTTTATGAGCAGATGAAGGAATATTTGAGTTTGTTATCCCACAAACATGCCAGTGTACCAATTGTCGAACATGTTATAGGCATAGGATAAAAGCAGTGTGACTGGTTGGTACCAAGTTCATCGTTGACCATAATCATAAAATGCTTTGCCTCTGCCACACCCCTATTATAGATTAAACATCATTAAAAGACACATGAGTGAGCACAAATGATTCTGCTTATTGGAGTGTACAAAAATTATTTTGTTTCCTCGGTCATGTTAAAGGGCTAACCTGTAATAGGATTCTGTTGTCGATGATAAAGACATAAAAAGGCATAAGTTTATAATGCAAAAATGAAATGAAATTCTTTGATATGACTGAAAGATGGATCGTAATAAAAAATTAGAATGTGTAAGATTTTAACAAAATAAACAAATAAAATTTCTAAATATGATAATGACCTTCTCGTCATGTCTGAAAATAATTTCCTTCAGATCTAGTTTATCAAATTAGCAATTTCAAGAATTTTTACCCCTTTCGAGTATTTTCATTCATCTTCACTGATATCTTAAATTTTGCTTTCCCTCTTTTGGGACTATTGTTATTTCTTAAGAGGAGGAAAAGATCTTAAGAGGAGGAAAAGATTTGCATGTATAAAAACCAAATTTTTAATTTTAACCTTTTAGGACCAAGCTAATTTTTTTCATAATGAATGTGTTAAGAGAGTATCAATGAAACTATTTGTGTAAAACCCAATTTTCTGCCCTAAAGTTCTAAGGGTTGCTTTTAAGCTGTTGGGCCTAGGGGGCTGGCCCAAAGGATAAAATCACCCTAAGTTTGCCCTAACTGTTTCATTGTGCACTTTCAGAACCCACTCTCTTGGTGCTTAGAGCCGCAGAAGTCACTCCGCTAGGGTTCAGCCTTGAAGCCCCGTCACGTCCGTTCGAGCCAGTTCGTTCCATGTAAGTTGTATCCCCTCCCACACCTTCTTGTTCTTAGCTCAGTTGCTTCGAGTTCTGTCTAGAGCCGTACTAAGTACTTCGTGCCACTTTATCCTTGTGTTTTCCAGTTCACTAAGTTGCCTTGGGAGCTACTGCGTTTCCTGTTCGCACCAGGAACCCAACTGTTGGCCTTTTTCCAGGTAGGGAAGCTAAGGCCCTTCTCATATATTCTATTGTTCCATGTTGTTTAGCTGTTGTTTCAGTTTTGTGTGGGTGGTATGATGCTATGTTGGTTTGGAACGCATAAATATGTTGTTTGGAGTGGTGGGTGTCACTGTTGCAGGAAAACAGTGGCGAGACCTGCAAATCCCGCCCAAGCGAGCCAGTCTCACCTAGGTGAGATGAGCAGGGGCTCGCCCAAGCCCTTTTACGCGAGAGGTCGCCCAGGCGACCTGCTCATTATTTTTGAGCGAGCGAGCATCTCGCCCAGGCGAGAGGGGTCTCGCCTAAGCGAGATCTCGCGTTGCTCTCTTGGTGCTTTGTCGAGCCAACGCCTAGGCGAAAGGGACTCGCCTGAGCGAGGGGTTGGGCGAGACAATGTTGTGTTTGATTGCGTGATTACTCTCGGATGATTGGAATTGTTTGGGTATGATTGTTATGATGAGATACATGTACATATGAGGATATATATATGCCTAGGGGATTGTTATGTATGCGTGACATGATTCATGAATGGTGAATGATGGATATTGTGGGAACTTGGCATGTGAAATGAATGAGTGGATTGGAATTAAAGTAACATGTTATTGATATGAGATGAGGACCTAGACTCATGGGGTGGCGATGACCAATGGTATGGATTCAAAATGTGATACGTATGAGGAATTAATTCCAAGGGTTGGTATGAAATTGCAAACATGGTTTAATGTTCTCATACTGTTGATTTATGATTGTTAGTCTGTGTCAGCGTGTAATTCCTTGGGGTCTCTAGGTGAGACCTCCGGGGTTGCGCTTCAGTGGTCGGGACGTAATTCCATGGCCCCTGTTAGTGGGTGTCAATGGTGGTGCTCCATATGTATAACTAGGTAAGGATTCAAGGTAAGGTTGCATCCTGACACTCTAAGGAGTCAGTTAGTCTCACCTAGAGCGGACTGGCTCCTGTGGTGAGAGTAGCAAGAAGTCTAAAATTCACTAAGGGCTAACCTTGTGGTGAGGGAAATTGATTTATTGTAACACTTGTAACACATAGCTCGGGGGTGAGCAGAGGTATCCACCACAAGTGCAAGCATCCACTGAATCCGACCAAGTTATATGTATCCAGATGAGTCGAGTCGAGTCGTAGTGTATTGCTTGACAAGTCATAACATGCTTGGTTGAATCGAGTGCATGATATTGTGAAATTATATCTGATTGAATGGATGAAATCTTTTGTGTTTTAGCTTACCCTACTTTTGTTGTGTGTTCTGCTGTGTGGTACTCTCTCTTGCGATGATCATCAACTCGTTGGTGTGAGCATATGTGAGGAACACCCGCGGACAACAGGGTGGTGATAGGTCTGCTGCATAGTCCGCGTTGACTGGATTTTATTTCTTGATGGGTTTTCTTTAGAGCTTGGGCCTATGTACTATTTATACTTAGTAAACTACTTCATCTGTTGACCTTTCAACTGTATCCTGTTGGCATCGTGGTGTGCCTAGTTTTGTATGGATGACGTTAAGACCCCAGGATTGCGTTATTTTACTATCTAGCGTTTCCTTTAATTGCTTTTATAAATTAAATGGAACGTTACAATTTGAACTTTAGGGAGTAGTATTGTGTGACATGAATATGAAATGAGAATAAGGAAGAATTATTATAAAAGTATAATTTTTAATCTTTTCAATAAAACGCTACATTTTTATTTATTGTACTTTACTATAAAACTAATACTATTTAAAATGTATTTATATATGACTTTTTCTTCCTGCACCCATCAAATATCTTCCTGCACCATCATTTCAGATTTTATTTTTTGACACGCACTAAATCAATTCCAGAAATATTTTTTCTAAACGTACTCACCCACTCTTATTCTGATATTTTTTTTTTCGGAAACTTTGATGTAGTAAAAGAAATTGATAGAGTTCAGAAAGAAACAACCTTTATACATATAGAGGTGTTGAAAATATAATAAGTCCACAAACTGGGCTGGATCAGAAAAAATATGACTTAATGACTTAAATTGAATCAAGTTGTTTAACACACAACTCATTGGGCTTAGGATGGAATGGCTTTTAGGGAAATAATTATGTGATTTTAATTAGTAGTTATATTAAAAAAATAAATAATATGTGTTATATACATTAAATCACTTAATTTAAAAATTAAAATTAATTTTATTAATGTGATTTAAATTTAAGATTTAAAAAAAAACTAAAATGGATTATTGGTCCAACACCAGACCAAGTTGGACTACAAAAATTAATATATATTTAAAACTTAGACTAAACTGGATTAACTAATATATTTTTATAAACTATTTTCGATATTTCCATACAAATGCCCAGTGAGTAATGCATACTTAATTGAATGGATATGACTATATTTTAGGAATACTCATTGTAAATACTTGAGATGTGTAAGCGATTCCCGCAAATATACATTCAAACAACTGCTTTTAAGGATTTATTTTAACATATGTGGCGTAATTTCATTTCAAAATTACTAAAGTGGGGCAAATTTTGAATAATTTCATTTCAAAATTACTAAAGTGGTGCAAAAATAAAAAAAATAAAAAAAAGCAAGGGAAAATTTTGGGAAACTAGGACAACTTCATTACAAAAAGTCATATCACTTAATAACAACTTCAATTAAAATGAAATGAAATCGTGACAAATTGATAAGATTACTCTATAAAAAGTGAAGTCGTGTCATCATCACATGATTTCAATGTCAAATTACAAATAAAGATGTCATTCCAAAATAGAAAGACTTTTGTAAATTTGAAAACTGAAGAAGTCATCCCAAAATGGAGAGACTTCACGAAATGAAGAAGTGTTCCAATATGGAGAGACCGTAGTGTTGAAGAAGACATTAAGAAGTTGTACCACAATGGCAAGACTTTAGTTGAAATGAAAACGACTTCACTAATGCAAATGAAGAAGTCGTATTATATTGACACAACTTCAATGTTATTTGTGAAATGAAGTTGTTATAATGGCACGACTTTAGTGCAAATAAAATAATGGAATGACTTTTGTGTTAAAGGATGTGTAGGTTAATACGAATAAAATTTAAATATTTTTTTAGGTAAGTCACTTACATCGTTCCACATTACTATTCATGTCGCATGGTATTAAGGCCAATATCTTTTTGTTCTGCCTCTCATACATTCTCTATGTAGTTGATCAAAATTTAAAGGGTCGATAGGAATAGTTTGGCGAAATCCAAATTGTCGCATGACCCAATCAAACTATAGAAATATTTTAGTTGTCTAGGATTTAGTTGGTACTGGGTTTTTTCAATTAAAGCGACAATTTTGTAAGGGTATGATGCCTTAGATATGGCGCAAGATACCACCTTTGTAAAAAAACACATAAAACATTACACTAAAGTCATGCCACAATGGGACGACTTGTGTTACAAATTCAACCCTGAAGTCTCTTCATGGTGGGACGACTTCTTTAACATTGAAGTCTATCCATGTTGGACAACTTCTTCATTTTCTGAAGTCTCTCCATTTTTGAATGACTTCTTCATTTTCTGAATTCAATAGAACTTTCTCCATTTAGGGACGACTTCTTTATTTGTAATCTGATACTAAAATCTTCTCATCTTAGAACGACTTCTTAATCAAAGTCATATGTCGATGACACGACTTTACTTTTTATAAATAAAATTTGTCATGATTTCAGTTTATTCTAATTAAAATTATCTTTGACTAACACAACTTCTTTATAACAAAGCCATCATAACTTCATATGATTTACCCTTACTTGAAATTGTTTCAAAATTTGCATCATTTTAGTAATTTTGAAACGAAATTGCACTATACATGTAAAAAAACCGTTTTTTAGAATTTGCTCACACTCCATGGAGGTGCGTGAAAAGTTTATCTAAATTCAAATAGGTAAGGAGCAAATGAAAATATTTAAACATCATTTCAAGTTAACACAAATTCTTCTAGCTGAAATACAAAAACAAAATATAAATGTTTATGCTAGGTGAGAATCTTATTCCTGTAGTTTTGCCGTATTAAATAATAAATAGTTATTGCTATTTAAAGAAATTGTATAATACATTATAATAATTAAATCGATAATTAATTTAGATATTGTATTGATGTTTAAAGTAATAAAAGTTAAGAAAAAAAAAACTTTTTGATTTTTATCACATTTAGATAGAAGAATAGATAATGAATTATATGCCATATTATTGTTAGAATTATTTTTTTTAACCTCACTCTCATATATATTATTACTTAATTTCTCTTTAATTTAAAGCTAAATAAACCCTTAATTTTACTAAAACTAAATTCTATTTTTTTAGTAGTATGAATCTTGAGTTGACAAAGTGGGATGCAACCTTGGGTGAAGGTCAAAAACAGGATATACCATGTTGAAATTTTCAATATACTAATATGTTTTGTATCAATGTGTCAAACCAATTTGAACATGGCAAGTAGACTAACCATTTTTTTTAATTAAAACTAAAATAAAGATTAATTCTTCTATATTATGTTTCTTGAAAACTATAAACATGTAATATATTATAACTTAAATCACTAATACTTATAAATTAAATTTCAATTATTAATTATAATATAAAAATTTAACACAATATAATGATTATTTTAATTTATCTAATTAAAAAAAATATTAATTAATTAATTATCAATATAAAAGATAATTATATGATTAAATATGTTATATATATATATATATATATAT
>Ga0209389_1001049_pt1 | contig 18497 bp, 12 predicted proteins | sample CowpearedBW_FD_187526 | JGI IMG/M metagenome (GOLD analysis project Ga0209389, IMG submission 187526) | Root nodule microbial communities of legume samples collected from California, USA - Cow pea red BW (SPAdes) (version 2) | ecosystem: Host-associated > Plants > Roots > Nodule | place: USA...
AACCTTATATAGATTTGTTTAGTGGTTCAATAAAAACATTGATTAATAATTTAAGCATATCAAACAAAACATTATTACACCATTGTACAAGATATTGTAATAATCGTCGATCAAAAATAAGAATATACGGCTCTTTGAGAATGTATAACTTTGGAAATTTCAACAATTTGTTTAATTGATACAAATAGTGACTCGGACCTCGCTGATATTTCAATTCCAACTAATGATGATGCTATAGCCTCAATTCGATTAATTCTTAACAAATTAGTTTTTGCAATTTGTGAGGGTCGGTCTAGATATATACGAAATTCTTGATTAATAATAAGATAAAAAAATCTTGAATTTGTTTCGAGTATACTATTACCATCAAAATGGTAATACTTTTTAGATGTTCTAGATGATGCAAATAAGAAGTCTTGTAAATTAAAAAACACAAGATTTATGAAAATGTATACCAAAATGCATGCTCTCAATACAAGAAAATGATACTAAGAGTAAAAATTGTTTCATAGATGCAACAACACAAAAACATGTCGTCTAAAAAGACCACAAAGTGTTAAGTTTTGACATGTGAGTAATAATTCAACATGCAACCAATTACGATTTTATGTATAAAGGCCATCAATAAAATCATATTGTCATACAAAACAAACAATGATCCTATAAAGGTAGCAAATAGTATTTCCAATTAATGTAACTATAATTTTTAACTACACACAATTTAATTAGCTAATGTTTTTAGTATTTAATATAAATGATATTTATATCAAATAACTTATTTTAAATACAATATATTTTTTTAAATTTTTACATTTGATTATTAATTGAAATATAGCAACCAAATAACCTTGCGAATTATATTTTATCGAAAGACCACGTGTTAATGTGACATTAAAAATATAGTATTTTTTATGGCTTTATCGACACTATGGTTATATTTAACAACTAGAACTAAAACTATGAAAAAAATATATCATAGAAGTCTAATTACAAAAAAATTAAAAATAAAATCGAATAACCCCTTTTTTATGGGAAAAGAAAATAAATTTTGAACCAATTATTTTATTTCATTTATTACAAGGAAAAGTTTATTTTGACATGCCATGGTAGGCGTTGGGAAACTTAACTCTGAATAGGGGTAGACTACGACACCGTTTTGGATCTGTGAGACCGTAAGAAGCACAGTTAACCGATCCAAGTACTGGTTTTGCAACTCTTTGTTGGCGAGACGAAGAGTTGAACGAGAACTGGGGAAGAGGAAGGAGTAGGGTGCAAAGTGAGAGAAGATGAGCAGAAACGATTCCAAGTACTTCTCCACTACTAAGAAGGGTGAAATCCCAGAACTCAAAGAGGAGCTAAATTCTCAGTACAAGGTATTCCATTCTCCAGATCCATTCACAGTCTTTCTTTGTTGTTCCCGATTCTCGTTTCTGCATTGTATTTTTGGATCCTTCGCCCGATCCCTCTGTCTGCATTTTCGATTCCTTTCAGTTTGAGCTTCAAGTATCAGAGAATTCGCCAATACGTAAATAGTAATTGGATGACTAGCAATATTCCGATTTCTTTAAATGTTGGTAGAGATTTTAATTTAGTTCTCTTAATTTCTGTTTTAAATTTAGTGTGTCAACTTAAAACTTTCACTGAGTGGCATTTACTTATTAAACTATGGAGCCTTTTGCTATGTTAATGTTCCAGATTTCATTTACGAATTTTATTGTCACCGTGTTTGAATTTTGTATCATTCTATCAGTTTTCACTACCAAGCACGCGATTGGGGATTAGTATCTTGCACTATTTTAGTGGTAAGATTTGTTGATGTTCTGATTGACAACTGATCGTATGGAGATTGCTGTTTCACTGTTTGGATTGGAGTTTGTGAACATGTTTTCTTGGATGTTTTTCCCTCCCTTTTTATGCCATGGTTGAAATTTGCATCCTAGAGGACACGGGAATCTTACTTCTATTTTTCCTTGTTTAACAGGATAAAAGAAAAGATGCAGTGAAAAAGGTGATTGCTGCTATGACAGTTGGGAAGGATGTCTCTTCATTGTTCACAGATGTGGTGAATTGCATGCAAACAGAAAATTTGGAGCTGAAAAAGTTGGTTTACTTATACCTGATAAATTATGCCAAGAGCCAGCCTGATCTTGCTATACTTGCTGTAAATACATTTGTGAAGGTAAAAGCTGGAATTATCGCTACTTTGTTTGTCTTTCTCTCTCTCTCTCTCTCTCTCTCTCTTGTAGTCTTAATGTACTGTTTCTTTTGTTATTATCTTGTACTGCATTTGTATTGCTTTCATGGCCTGTCTTCACTATATTGAATATATTCCCTGTTCCCACCCCATCTTGAGATCCCAACTTTTCTACTATATATTTTAAATTGTGTAATTCATTTCAAATTCTTGTTCATTAACCCAAAGGGTGGTCCCAGCACTCCAACCGATATGTTTTTCAGAAAATTTAAATAACAGATTATAATACTCATTAACTGAATATTGTTCTGCCTATCTCTCTGTGATGGAAGAAAATCTGGATCTGTGTGTGTGCGTGTGTGTGTTTGTTTTAATTTCTTTTTATAAAATGATTTGCAGGATTCGCAAGATCCAAATCCTTTAATTCGTGCCTTAGCTGTACGGACAATGGGCTGCATTCGTGTTGATAAAATTACTGAGTATCTATGTGATCCCCTTCAAAGATGCCTAAAGGTACTCATACTGTGCTGTTATATTTTGCACCTGTCTACTATTGATTTTGAAAATTTTGAACTATTTTCTATTTCTTATTGTATTGATAAGAGTGACAATATGTATTTAGAGCCATCTATTTGCTACCCTTAGTTGTATCAGTTGTATGTGATATGTTGACAGGATGATGATCCATATGTTCGTAAGACAGCAGCCATTTGTGTCGCAAAGCTTTATGATATAAATGCAGAGTTGGTTGAGGACAGGGGTTTTTTGGACTCTCTGAAGGATTTGATATCTGATAATAATCCAATGGTTGTAGCTAATGCAGTGGCAGCACTTGCTGAAATTCAAGACAACAGTAGTAGACCCATCTTTGAGCTCACAAGTACCACACTCACAAAGCTCCTCACTGCTTTAAATGAATGTACAGAGTAAGTTATGTTTTAATGTTTGTTATCAGAATTACAAACTGAAAACACTGTGGGTTTAGCTATATTGCAACTTCTCTTCCTCTTGAGCAAGGGTGCAAATAGTAGTTGGTAGATTTGGATGCTATCTTGAACAGCTGATTAGTTATGATTTTGTTTCATCAGGGCAATATATGGTAACACACCATTTTTTTGTATAGATTATAATTATTAGAAAATGGTGGGGGCGAGAGGGGGGAGTCTCCATAATGGTGCGAGAGAATCTCTTGTATCTTAAGACCATAAAGTATCACTACTTTATTTTGTCATGTTGAGTGAGCAATTTATCAGTCATTGCTTTAGTTGTCACCATCTTGATTTTTCCTTATTCTTCTTTGAAGTTTGATATGATATATGATTTATTAAATGTAACATAACTTGCTATTGCTTAATGTATCAGATGGGGTCAAGTTTTTATACTGGACGCTCTTTCTAGATACAAGGCAGCTGATGCTCGTGAGGCCGAAAACATTGTAGAAAGAGTTACACCGAGGTTACAGCATGCGAATTGTGCAGTTGTACTATCATCTGTTAAGGTATTTATTTCTGTAACCTTTTATCTTGTTACGATATATATTAGTGTTAATGCTTCAGAAATCACATTTTGCTTGCTTTTCAGATGATCCTTCAACAGATGGAGCTCATCACCAGTACTGATGTGGTTCGGAATCTGTGTAAAAAAATGGCTCCTCCTCTTGTGACATTGCTCTCAGCAGAACCTGAGATACAGTATGTTGCCCTGCGGAATATCAATCTTATTGTACAAAGAAGACCCACAATTCTTGCTCATGAAATTAAGGTATTGGTCCAAGATTTAGTTTGTGAACTTGTCAGTTATTTATAATATAGTTGGGCACTGGTGAAGAACTTCTGTACCCGATTGTGGAGGATGCTGTCATTATGGAGCTGTTCTTACTCTTTTTGTAGGTGTTCTTCTGCAAGTACAATGATCCGATCTATGTGAAAATGGAAAAGTTAGAAATCATGATAAAACTTGCTTCAGACCGAAATATAGATCAGGCAAGCTTTACTTTCTTTTAGTTCGTATGTCCCTTCCCCTATAATTTTTTTATTTTATTTGGTAAAAAGGTGATTTCTATAGTGTCTAACTAAAGATGTCTTTAATCATTTATCCTAATCCCATAAGTATCTCTTGCCAATTTTAGCTAATTGTTTTGTTGATAGTTTGGTTGTGGAGGATAATTTATCCTTGTATTTTCTTTGTGCTCTGTACTGAAATTTCCTTTTCTATTGAAAAGAGGTTATCCTATTTAATAATGAAACTCATATTTCCTTCATTTGTTTGGTACAAAATTGTAACCTTTTCATGTGTATATTCATGTAATTTAGTAGATCAATTTTTCACTTGTAAAATTTACCCCCTCCAAGCATGGATCACTATCATCACTCATGACAGATTTGTTGTAAAACTTTTGGTCCATGCAGCTTTATTCTATTTGGTATATTATATATGTGGTCAGTTTTAATTTTTATTAACCTTTAAATTACGATGTTGGCAGGTTTTATTGGAATTTAAGGAATATGCTACTGAAGTTGACGTAGATTTCGTTAGAAAAGCAGTTCGTGCAATTGGTCGTTGTGCCATCAAATTAGAAAGAGCAGCTGAAAGATGTATCAGTGTTTTGCTTGAATTGATCAAGATAAAAGTAAATTATGTGGTTCAAGAGGCCATCATTGTTATCAAAGATATATTTAGAAGATACCCCAACACGTACTAAAATTTTTTCTTATCTTTCTTTTTTTTTGGATGTGGGTGGGGAGGGGCTGCGCTACAAAAGATTGTATGTTTGAGTTTAGATTTATCACATTCAAACTTTGAAAATTTGAATCTGTCATTTTTGTAGCTATGAGTCCATAATTGCAACACTTTGTGAGAACTTAGATACTTTGGACGAGCCTGAAGCCAAGGTATGTTTCTTTATGTGCCTTTATAATTTTCATCACGAATGCTTATGTTTTCATCCCTTTTCCTTCGAGGATAGGCATCAATGATTTGGATAATTGGTGAATATGCGGAGAGAATTGACAATGCTGATGAACTTCTGGAAAGTTTCTTGGAAAATTTCCCTGAAGAACCTGCACAAGTCCAACTACAATTGTTAACGGCCACTGTGAAACTTTTCCTCAAGAAGCCAACTGAAGGCCCACAGCAGATGATTCAGGTCCTGCCATATAATGCTTGCTTTGTTCACATCTTACTTGTTTTCTCTCAATTCAAATGGATATCTTTGGTACTCTTTCTGCCGTTATCATTTATCTACATTGATTCTCCCCAAGCCCCCATCCCATCTATGAATTATAGATCGGAACCAAATCTGGAAGACAAGTCTAGCATTCTGTCACCACTCATCTATTAAGTTATTTTAAGAGCCTCCTTTAAATTGTTCCTCAAAAATGTTGTGATTTGTTTCATGTTTATTCTTCTTATGCTGGTATGCATAGTTTGACTTTATAAGTTAATCATCACAGGTTGTTTTGAACAATGCTACTGCGGAAACAGATAATCCTGATTTGCGAGATCGAGCATACATATATTGGCGTCTCCTCTCAACTGACCCTGAGGTTTGTTTACTTGAATAAGAATTTTGTCTCTTTTCTCTTTGATCTTTCCAACATAATCTGTTCAGGTGGATACCTGACTGAAGATTGGATAGTCAAGCTAAACTTATTTATTAACTGTTTACTCTTCACAGAGACGTTGTTCATGTATTTTATCATTCTTTGCCAAAGATTATGTATGCACATTCGATTCACCATCTATCATTAACTAGATTTTAGTTCCTAACCACATTCAAATGATACTTTTCCCCCTTACTATTTTTAATTTCTTTTTGGGACACAAATTTCTAGTTGTACGTACATACCTTTTTTTATCTTCCCCAGGCAGCCAAGGATGTTGTGTTAGCGGAGAAGCCAGTGATAACTGATGACTCAAACCAACTTGATCCGTCCCTACTTGACGAGCTTCTTGTCAACATTGCTACCTTATCATCTGTTTATCACAAGCCCCCAGATGCATTTGTGACCCGCACACACTCTTTAGCCCAGAAAACTGAAGATGGTGACTATCCCGAGGGAGATGAAATAGGGTATTCTGAGTCACATGCGAATCCTGCTAATGGGGCTGCTTCACCACCAAGTTCAAGCTATTCAGTGCCTGCATCTGTTGCACCAGCTTCACCTCCACCTAGTGCCCTTGTCCCTGATTTACTTGGGGATTTGATGGGCATGGATGATTCTGTTGTTCCTCTTGATCAGACAGCTACTCCTGCCGGGTGAGTAAAACTGGGAAGTAGATTGTGGTTTTACTTAATTTCCTACCTAAATTAACTATGCCCTCTTAGAAGTGTTGCATTTACTCGCTTCTATGAATAAAAAAGATGATTTCCTTTCTACAGAAAGAGATTAATGATAATTTTTACAATGCCATGGTACTATTCAATGTTAAAACTTTTTCACGAGTTTGGAACAGTTGTGATTGAAACTTTCATTACTTTGCATTTCCGAAAGAACCCTGGTATTTTGACACCACTCTTATTTTTAGTACCATTTGACCATGTCTCTCATTACTATTCACTTTCTCTTTTTTTTTTTTATAAATTTAAAAGTTAACTTTTGTTAAGACTATTTTACTCTTATAAGAGTTGTCAAATGATCGTCTTTCCTCCATGATATCATGCTTAATTATATCTTTTGCCCTGCATGCAGACCAGCATTGCCTATTGTACTTCCCGCTTCTACTGGTCAGGGTTTACAAATCAGTGCACAGCTGACCAGGCAAGATGGTCAAATATTTTACAGTATGTTGTTTGAAAACAGCACTCAAGTTCCACTTGACGGCTTCATGATTCAGTTTAACAAGAACACATTTGGTCTAGCAGCTGCTGGACCCCTTCAGGTTATTATTGTCCAATTCCCATTTAGTTTTACTTCTAGACTTCTACCGAATAATTTCTAATAATTGGTCACTTACCTTTCAGGTTCCACAATTGCAACCTGGAACATCAACTAGAACACTCCTTCCTATGGTTTTGTTCCAGAACATGTCCCAAGGTCCTCCTAACTCACTTCTGCAGGTTGCTGTAAAAAACAACCAGCAACCCGTGTGGTATTTTAACGATAAATTCTCCTTCCATGTCCTTTTTACCGAGGATGGTAAAATGGAACGTTCTACTTTCTTGGAGGTATACCTTTTCATTGTTCTGATTCTTTTACACTGCAATAAACTTTTGATTCTTTGTACATAATGCGAAACATTATACAAATTCTATAACTTTGTCACTTGTTAAGCTGATCACTATCTGTGTAACAGACTTGGAGGTCCCTTCCCGATTCAAACGAGGTTTCCAAGGACTTCCCAGACATTGTGGTTGGCGGTGTGGACGTGACTTTGGACCTACTCGCTGCATCAAACGTGTTCTTTATTGCAAAACGCAAGAATGCCAACCAGGATGTGTTTTACTTCTCAGCTAAGATCCCTCGAGGGACACCGTTATTAGTTGAGCTTACCACAGTGGTCGGAAACCCTGGTGTCAAATGCGCAATCAAGACACCAAGCCCTGAAATGTCGGCATTTTTCTTCGAAGCCATCGAAACTCTTCTCAGGAGCTAATATCATTATCATCATCATTTATTGTGTCATCAATTTTTTATTAGTTTTGTTCATACATTACTTTTGCTAGCATCTTTGATAGATATTCTGAACAGGGGTTGTAAATTCGAAAAAGATTACCCACTGATGCATAGATGTGGTCATGTGGACAACGTTTGTTGAGAGGTTTGTATGGTTTGTAATATTGTGATTTGTTTGTAAAAACTATGATTACTTAGATGCTATTAACATTTTTGTATTATATATATTATATGTTCTTTGCACAATCATCTCATTATAAAATAGATTCATCCTGAGGACAAAGAGAGGTTCAAACTTGTAACAAGTGCAAGTTCTCTTCCAGCAAAGTTTCTTAAATTACATTCATCTCCATTTTTATTTTAAAATATATACTGCTTTCCCTTCCTATATGAATGTAAGTTATATTTTAATAATTTTTTATTAAAATAAATACATTAACGGTGTTAAATAATTATTAAATATCTTCTAATCATATTTAAGCTTCCAATATTGTACATGGTTTATTATTGATTTTAGTATTTTAGAGAGTAACGTGAGACTTGAATTGTTTTAATTATCAGCTCTAAAATTTTATATGAATTTATTTATATAATCCATTTTTTGTTAATGTCAGAGAGTTGTAAACAAATTAAATTTGAATGCTAATACCTGAAGAAGAAATATTAACTGAAATTGAATTGCGATGAGTATTAGGTTTGTTAATTTGAAATCATTTAGCTTTAATTTCAATTGTATAATTATTTTTATTTGTAAAACAAGTTTGGTATTTTAACTATTTATATCATTTGATAAATTAAAAAGATTTATTTTTAAAATTGATATACCAAAATATCCAAATTTAAATTAAAAATTAACTTCAATTCATTTCAAAATTTATCAATTATAAACATATTTAACTCCGATTATAAGGAATGTCCCTTACGTGGTCCAAGACACGGTATGTTGGTCTGGTCTCCCTCTATTACAGGCGAGGATCTTTATTTGTGCAAGATAGCGTTTTATTTATTTATTTTCTTTCGAGAAATCAAATATTTATACTAGTTTCTTATGTATTTCTTCTTCTTAAATTAAAAATTATATACATTTGATTAGTAAAGTGACTTTTGATGACTTGATAAAATTAACATGCTCTCGGAGTCGTTACTTACTCATTCGCTTTTTAAAACCGTATCGAATTCATTAAATATTAAATTAGATATTATAAAATATGACTTGTGGCGTGGATTTTGCCAAGTATTGAACATTTTTTAATGACCCCAGGGATAAAGTGTGTTGCGATAACGAATGTACTACTGCGAAGTGTGCTCAGAGAAAGAAGAGTAAACTGAATTCCATGCCGCCACTTTCATTATCTCTGAATTTGAAATGGACGCCATTGAATTTGAGGGCCACCGCCACCGCCACTAACAAGGTCACCGAAGTGCCGCTGCCGGAGAAAATCCGCAACTCGAGAATTCTCGTCCTCGGTGGGACTGGCCGGGTCGGAGGATCCACCGCCATTGCGCTCTCAAACTTCTGTCCCGATCTTCAAATCCTCGTCGCCGGTCGAAACAGGTCAGTCACGGTTCCCGTGCGTCACACGCACCGCTGCTAAAATCGTGTTTGCGTGTAGTTCTAATTCGTGTGTGCATGGCACGTGTGTCAGGGAGAAAGGTGAGGCTCTCACCGCTAAACTTGGAGGAAATGCAGAGTTTGCTCGTGTTGACATCGACGACGTGAATTCACTGGAAACTGCGTTGAAAAGTAAATTGTTCTCGCTCGCTACCAATTCCCGTTCAGTGTATTGTGTCCTATGAATTGAAATCGATTTTGAAAGTTGTAATTGTAAATGTGAATCTGTGCAGGTGTAGATCTCGTAATTCATGCTGCTGGTCCCTTCCAACGCGCAGAAAGGTGTACCGTGCTTGAAGCTGCAATAAATACTAAGGTAGCTTCTATTTGCTATCATAGTTTCTGAATTGTTAAGTTCAGTGTTCTGTGCTGCTGTGCATGCATCTTAGCGTATAGACATTTAAAAAATTTAATTGTATGTTTCTTGCCGCAGACTGCGTATATTGATGTTTGTGATGACACGAGCTACGCATGGCGTGCAAAATCCTTGATGAAAAGGGCGTTGGATGCAAATATTCCTGCTATAACAACAGCAGGAATATACCCTGGAGTTAGCAATGGTGCTTACCTACCTGTCGGCAGTGTTGTTATGTTTCCAATCAGGACCAGAAAATAATATGAAAAATTTTCATCACCAATTTATATTAAACTAACGTGAATAGCATTTGATTATCGAAAGTAAAGCACTTCTATAAGAGAAAATTAGAAGAAGAAAAAAGTAAACGAGTTTCTTCTTAAATTTAAATTAGCTTAAGAGTTAAAATTAATAATTATGAAAATTATGAGTGTTTGTGTTAGGAAACTAAGTAATGTATAAACTAATCTTGGCTTGTGCTGAAGCTTGTTTATTTATTTTTTCCGTATTCTTTTAGTACAAGTGACTATGGAGAAGTTTACTCAAAGATACCCACAAATTGTTGATTTTAGTTTCACTTTTATTTGTACTCAACTGTGTGCGATAAAGTATGCATTTGCAACTTTGCTTGACCTATTCATGCTATTTATATGGCACGGCTCCATCCGTAACTATTGGGTTCCTCCATGGGTTCATGTGTAAAAAAAAGTTGAGAAGTACAGGTTAATTTTAACTGAGGGAAAGTTTTATCTAAATTGAGTATATGTTGCTATACATACGAGATAGAGAGTGCATGCAGATTGACAGCAATATTCTTTGTTAATTAGAGTGGCGTTAGGGGCAGATCGTGATTTATGGTAAATGACACTCTTGTTTCCTCTGCTGTATTTTGGTTGCTAACACTTCCTATAATTGTACAGTCATGGCAGCAGAGCTAGTCCGTGCAGCAAATGAAAGTAAAGATAAGCCAGAGAGGCTAAGGTCGGTGGATCTTCTTATATAGTTCTAAATTTATGATTTATTATTTTAAAGGCAAATCTATTTTGGTTGATGGGTCAATTCTCATCATATGTTGAATTCCTTGATATGTTATGAATATACATGTTAGATAATTGATAATGAAATGAAACATTTTGCACATCAAATGCATCCTTAAAGTTGTATGTTATTAAATTATTTCCATTCTGGTATGTAGGGAATAAGTTCTTTTACTAATTTAATGCATATTTCATCCTATTACCTGCTGAGGTGTAATAAGCACAGCCTGAAATATGGCAAAAATAAAGAATCCAAAAAAGACAAGAAAAATATTCTTGTTTGTTTCTTTTCTGAGCTTCATGTTGATTCAGCACTAATAAGGTACTATGTCAACTCAGATTCTACTACTACACAGCTGGAACTGGTGGTGCTGGTCCAACCATATTGGCTACAAGCTTCTTGCTGCTGGGAGAGGAAGTAGTTGCGTATAACAAAGGTTGTTGTCTAAAGAGCTTGATCTAGTTGTTTATTTTATCTAGATTAAATTACCATTTTGTTTGTAGGATTAAATGATGATGCTGGAATGTTCAACTAGGAGAGAAGATCAGAATGAAGCCATATAGTGCAATGCTCAACATTGACTTTGGAAAAGGAATTGGCAAACGAGATGTTTATCTATTGTAAGTTTGATGGAATATAAAAAGCATTGGAAGTCAGAATACCCACTGTAGGAAACGAAAGTCATACTGCTTCATAATCAGTCCTATATGATAGATTGTCCACAACAAATTGATTTAATTACCCCTATATATTTGCTTTCTTCAGAAATTAGGATTCCACCTCAATACATGGTTTTCAGGAATTTACCGGAGGTTAGCAGTGCACATGAGATTTTAGGAGTGCCAACTGTAAGTGCTCGATTTGGAACAGCACCATTTTTCTGGAATTGGGGAATGGAAGCTATGACAACACTTCTTCCCCTGGTATGCTCTTGATTGACTTGGACCGACTTAGTTGAAGATAAGTCTAATTGATAACAGTATGCATGAAAATATTCTGTGCATGTAATATTGCTATTGTTACGTTACTACCTCTATAATGAGATGGATCTGGAAATTGTGATGCTGTCAGTTAAGAAGTATTTCCTTTAAACTTATTGTGAGCCCGGAATGTCCTGAAACCTGATGTTATGATGCAAACAAAGGAGGATAACAACGACAATAGTTAGTTTTGTAGGTTATTTGACCATTATACTAACCTTGATCTATATTTGGAAGCTTTGATTCAATTTATATGCGCTTCAAATAGCTACATCCTTTGGTAATGCACTATGTAATATTTGAGCCTATGCTATGCAATTGTTGTTTTAAGTGATTTCATTTTTAAAAGTTGAATTTGTGCAATCTAAATTCTTTGACAATGAAATCTAGGGAACCATAGTTTGAAATGTCAATTTGCAAAACTGGAACTCAGTTTGCTATTTCAACTCTCCTACCATCAGTAACTTGTAGAGGATTATTATTAGCTTTCAAAATATATTATCATGGAAAAATCATTTACATATAGTCTACTTTAATGGTCGTATCTGTTTATTTTGATAATATTATGTTGATAGCAATGAAGTTCATGTAGTTACACGGAATAGAGCTGTATAAACTTGATCAACCTGTGATTTTTCTTTCGACACTGATCTATATTTTTTTTTTGAAAAAGCATATTCCGAAACAATATGTTAGTTATTTGAACTGAATCCGTATTATTTACTCTGAGTTCCAATATCAGTGAGTTAGCGGTCCAGAAAATGTGTGCTAACTGCAAACTCACGAAAAGAAAAGAAATAGAAGTGAAAAAAATAAGAGACACCGCAGGAACTTCAAGTGTTGTGCTCCCTTCTACCTAAAACCTCATTCACAATTTCCCAAACTTTTCCTGTCCTGTTTTCTCTTTGATCTATTCCCACCATCAAGTTGTTACAATGCAACCTAACTGTGCGCTGATCACACTGGCACACTAGTCACAACAACTTCTATCCAATGCTGTCATTCCCCTTGACATTCTGCACCTTAGTGCAAGATGTTCTATCAAAATGCGATTGGGATAATAATATACCAGATTTCCTTTTCCTGTAATTTAATAAATCTGAAAATATTTTTATCTGCTTTATCATGTGCAGGAAACTGTTTAACTTTAGCTTCAATGAAAATCGACTTTGAAGATTATGTTGTTGATTAATCTGACAGTTACGTGTGATTAAACATGCAGGAATTTCTGAGAGACAGAAATAAAGTACAAAGTTTGGTTCAGTTGTTTGATCCTTTTGTAAGAGCATTGGATGGGATTGCTGGAGAACGCGTATCAATGAGGGTGAGGGGAATGCAAAGGGTTAACCTATTACTCATTTAACCATCTTTTTCTTCTATAAATTACGTAGTTGTTTGTTATAAATTATAATATTATTAAAGTGCGAATATAAACTACTTATTTACTTTAACCCCTCCCTCCCAATGGACAGGTTGATTTGGAGTGCGCAAGTGGACGCCATACTGTTGGTCTATTCAGTCACAAGAGACTTTCAGTGTGAGTTTTCCTTTTCTCTAATTTTTTGGTAAAATTTTGTGCAAAGTTTTAACCATGCTTACATTAAGCTAGTTTCTGTTACTTTTTTTTTTTATATTATGTCAATATATTTAATGGGATATTGAATTTGAAATATTTCTGCTACAAGATTTTCATGACCTTTGCTTTTTCTATAAAGGTGAAGTATATAATATCTAACCCACACCTTCATTAAAAAGAACAAAATGCAAGAAAAACAGGTTGTAGAATGTCAAGAAGGTAGAATTGTGTTCAAAAGTTTTTAATTTCACCAATAGAATCTTAGAAAATTTTCTTTGAAACATTTTATTAGAGTACTAAAATAAAGAAATCAAGTTCACTTATCATCCAAGAAAATACAAAGAACACAAAATAAGAGAAATGATAAAGAAAAAAGGACATACGAAATTTTATATTGCTGTGGTTCTTCTTAAATCTACATTCAGATCCTGAGTCAGATTGTTTTATTATCTTGAAAAATTATATTACAAACACACTTCATGTGTAAAATTGCAATCACTCCATATATGCAGCATTCTTGAAGACCTATAAAAAAAATACTAACAAGACATGCAAAACATGCTATATGAAAGGGTTAAATATGTTTTTAGTCCCTTAACTTTCAGTGAATTTTGGAATTAGTCCATTTCGAAACTTTGGACTAATTTAGTCCTTCATCTTTCGAAATACGTGGATTTAGTCCTTTTAATAAAATTTTGTTAGATTTATTTGATATTTCATACGCATTTCAGGATTGTATTTGAGTTGTTTATACTGTTTGATACATTTATGCTTTAATGTTAAGTCAAATGTTATTATGAAACAAGCTTCAAGTGTCAAACAAAATTAACAAAATTTGATTAAAAGGATTCAATCCACGTATTTCGAAAGATGGAGGACTAAATTGGTCCAAAGTTTCGAAATAGACTAATTCCAAAATTCATTGAAAGTTAAGGGACCAAAAACATATTTAACCCTATATGAAACACCAAAACTATATGTATAGAAATTCACATTGGAATTAAAAAAAGAAAAAAGAAAAGGAAAGATGTTACCGGATGTGATGAATTATACAAAAATATTAAGATCAAAAACATGCCAAGTAGAGTGCCAATACTATTGAGATGCTCGATGGCATAGATGAAAAGCTTCTAAACTTTGGAGGTGTCTCCGAAAACACCATGAGCTATACTAGTACGCATTTAGTCAGAAGCAGGAGGAGTGATATATCAATTTTTCAGTAATTTAAAACTAACTTATACACAACTTCAACAAATTAAATAAACAATATATTCTACAAGTTAATCTATGTATAAACTAAGTTAATTTATAAAAAAATAATTTTTATCTTTTTTTCTTATTTTTCCCTCTTAAATGAAAAATTTACCCAAGCCTGTTAAACTCTTGGTCTATCAATTTCTACAATTTTCCGCATGAACAACCGTCAGTAGATTCTGATCTCATAAAACCCGGAATGTAGTTTCTTTTTATTGGTAATGACGAATGCAGCTGTGCACGTTTTTCAGATCCGTTGGAATTTCAACGGCTGCTTTTGCACTTGCAATTCTTGAAGGAAGCACTCAGCCAGGAGTCTGGTTTCCTGAAGAGGTATGTGTGTCGACCTCTCAATTTTATTTTATTCTTTGCAATCTAAAAGGGGAAATATAGGACAATTTTTTGCAAACAAATATATGAGAATTTCATCCAATTCTACTAGCAGCCTCAAGGAATTCCTATTGAAGCAAGAGAAGTTCTTCTAGAGCGTGCTAGCCAGGGAACGTTTAACTTTGTAATGAACAGGTACACTTTCTAATCATAGTGCCCGTGTTCTGTATTATTGGTGAATTTGGAAATGTTAATTTTTTTTTCGGTTTCTGAAAAATAAACAGGTCACCATGGAGGGTTGAAACAAACCCAAAGGAGTTCGGGTTAGGAATATACTTATAAGTCTGCCCGTACCACCGCAAAATTGAAATTCAGTAAAATTCATTTTAATGTACTGCAAGGCTGTAAGTGTATTGTTCTCGGGACATCGTTCATTTTCATGCGTGTACGAGATTAATTAATAGGTGTCCATAAGAATAATGCACACAATGCTTATCTGTTTGGATTTGTTAGATGAAAAATGACCTATATATAACCTTCTTCGGTAAGAAAAGAAAACAGAATTTTGTCATCTGTGATTTTAATTTAGCAGTTGTTACCCATGACAAGGATGTTACTTCTAAAATTCCCCCCTTTTTCTTTTAAATAAGGCCCCAAAGGAGTGATGATGTTTATTCTTTACAGCTCTAGTAAAACAAGAAACTCGAGGAGAAAAAACGGAACCATATTAACTAAAAGTCACCAATTATTCAATTAAGGGTTACTCATGTTATGAGTGAACCCAATTTGTTTTGAAACTAGTATAAAGCAGTATACATATTCAGCATTTATTGTGGTGTAAATTTGTTCAAGAACAGTATTCATACTATGATCTCGGATTACTTTATAGTATACCTTTTGTTTCTTTTAAAAGCATTGGTTTAACTAACATGATATAGAAGTTTTACACGTGATTTCAGTTCCAGCCTTAACCATAATATTTCCCATTCATTGGTGGGATTCCTAACAACTGGGCATGGTAATTACAATAGCTGTGGTGGTATGATTAAATTTCGTCTATACATCTCAATATGAAATTGTGTGGGTAAATTTTAGATGTCTAAAGAAAATACCTTGCCCGACCATAATGCAAAATTTTCAAGCTTCAGGTGCTTGTTTCAGCAGCCAAACTGCGAAGGTCATGGTCAGCTGAATCACCTCGTCATATCTACAAAGCTGATACGTGTAGCAAAAGTTATCCAACGCAGACATTACTGGAACAAATTGTTGCACAGATAGATTCAAGCTGAATTTTGAGATAGTAAAAAAAATTAAAAGCGGCTCAAGAGTTTAGAAGAATGCACCACTCCAAAAGTTATAAAAATGTACACTTATTAAAAACTATTATTGACAAAACGTACTTCAATAAAAATTTCAAAATAATTATAAGATTTTGTAGTAAAAAACATAAATTGTATAAAACTTTACAAATAATAAAGTAAAAGAAATTACATCACTCTTATTTTAAAAGAATTTAATAAAAACTAATAAAAATTTTGAGTTCATTCTTTCTTCTCGTCAACTTACTCCATATCAAAAGTATCTGTCAACTTACTCCATATCAAAAGCATCTGTATTACTATTTTACTTTCTGTTTTCATATAACACCCGTTATACGATTATTGCAGACAATAAATACACATAAACATATCACGCGAATACACTTTAAATATGACAAAATACATGACATAGTGTGGGTCTCCCTAACGCGTCTAAACATGCAATAATTAAAGGAAGATAAAGCAAAGCTATGAATATTTTAAACCAAGATAAATAGAGGCTACTAACTAGTGTCCACACCCTTACATGCCACTCCACGAACTCATGATTCCAGCCTTACTTGGTTAAGAGAAAGAAAACAAATTGCATGTGGCACTTAACGAAGCACACACCCCACTTCTAAGAGAACAAAACTAACGTGTGAATTAAAAGGAAACAAAGCTACCCTACACCATCACAAGTTCCAAAACGTGATAAGTTTTGCTACCATCCCTGGCCCTACAAAGCATCATGTCATACAGAGAAATAAAGAAGACAAATTGCATCAGGTGAAGTCATTCTTTTTCTTCTTAAAAGATTAAAATAATGATATTTTGATTAATTTTAACCCATCAATTTAATTATTTTTAGATATCACATTACACTATTATAAAAAAATAAAAAATAATAATTAAAGAATGATTAAAATAATAGATTAAAAGTAAATCAAAATATATTCAAATCTTACATGATTTCCTAATTTCGTTGGTAGGACCCACATGAAATTTTGGTTTTCCTTCCTTGTTCTTTAGGGATATATACTCGTAGAAATTTGTGTTCTTCTATGATATATAACATGTACTTTTCTTAGATGATTAAAGAGTAGATGTAATTTTTTAGGTATATTCGCTTTTATATATATATTTATAATGAATTCTTAATTTATTTTTTTCTCAAAGTGTGGTAATTGGGTTTGGGCTCGTTTTTTTTTTCAAGATCCAACAGTTTTAGCAAAACCTGAGCCGAATGATTGATGACATCTGAATGATTGAAGACATCTGAATCTTTCTGTCATATGCGTTAAAAACACTAATCAGAGAGTGAGGGACCAATGTTCACATCACCCACACATACAAAATTATAAATTAAAAAATATTGGGATCTGGTTATGGTATGATGAATAGAGAAGAAAATGCAAAAAAACATTTACAAAATACATTTTTGGTCACTACATGAAAAACCACACCATTTTCAAAAATGATAGCATCATTGGCAAATCTGTCCTGGCCTGGCCATTGGATTTTTGACAGGGTGTGGCTGTGTGATAAATCTTTACATATTTTTGCATGGAAAATTACTTTTTTGACCTATTTTTTTTGTCCTTTGGACTTTGAAGTTGAATCTCCAACAGTTTTTGAAAATACGATTGAGATGAGTTATCTAAAAAGACACAAAACTTGTGTTGGTCTGCTCTCGCTCTAATACGGTTAGGATCTTTATTTGTGCAAGATAGACTTTCTATTTCTTTTCTGTTTCTCTTTCAAGAAATCAAATATTTATACTAGTTTCTTATGTATTTCTTCTTCTTAAATTAAAAATTAATATACATAGGATTAACAAAGTAACTTCTGATGACTTGATAAAATTAACATGTGCTCGGCGTCGTTACTCATTCGTACAATGGGGTCACGGGTCTTGATCTATATACAGTGATTAACTATTCCTCACACTTGTTATTTCCAACGGTATTCAACATTTTTTAACGAGCGCAGGGATAAAGTGATATTTGATAACGAATGTACTACTGCGAAGTGTGCACAGAGGAAGAAGAGAAAACTGAATTCCATGGCGCCACTTTTGTTATCTCTGAATTTGAAATGGAGGCCGTTGAATTTGAAGGCCACCGCCACCGCCACTAACAAGGTCACCGAAGTGCCGCTGCCGGAGAAAATCCGCAACTCGAGAATTCTCGTCCTCGGTGGGACTGGCCGGGTCGGAGGATCCACCGCCATTGCGCTCTCAAAC
>Ga0209389_1001054_pt1 | contig 18474 bp, 10 predicted proteins | sample CowpearedBW_FD_187526 | JGI IMG/M metagenome (GOLD analysis project Ga0209389, IMG submission 187526) | Root nodule microbial communities of legume samples collected from California, USA - Cow pea red BW (SPAdes) (version 2) | ecosystem: Host-associated > Plants > Roots > Nodule | place: USA...
TGATACCCAAAGAATGTTAAACTGTCAAAATACTTGCTCATATAGCATCTTATTTTTAGAACCTAGACTTGATAGAATTTCTCAAAATTGTTTTTGTTGGGGATATGGTTTGGCATATTTTAATTTGTGGAAGGTTGAAGAGTTCAACATACTTTTGTTCACTTATGCAATGGGCAAAAGTTATGAACTTTTTTTTCCACGTGTCTTACTATACTATTAGAATTTATCATTTCATGGTTGTTACTGTTATTGTTTGGAATTTCTTATATAAGTCCAAATGTCTAAGAGAGAAGTGAGGCTTTACCTCACTGAATTGATGGACCTTGTGATATAGCATGCTGCAAACTTCTAATTCTAAGTTATTAAAATAAGGTGATTGCAAAGTTAAATTGACAGAGGATCTCAACAGAAATTGTACAGCTTTATCAATGGCCTTGCTTGCAGTGGCCATAGTTTCCTTAGGATTGCACTTCATACCAGGTTTGATACCCAAAGAATGTTAAACTGTCAAAATACTTGCTCATATAGCATCTTATTTTTAGAACCTAGACTTGATAGAATTTCTCAAAATTGTTTTTGTTGGGGATATGGTTTGGCATATTTTAATTTGCGGAAGGTTGAAGAGTTCAACATATTAAAATAAGGTGATTGCAAAGTTAATAAAGGATAATGAAACTCTATTCTTCTAAAATATAATAAGTTAGGAATCCAAGCGAGTTTAAGATCCACATTGAGTAGAAAGATGAGAAAGTTGAGTAACAAATAACGAACAAGACCCACAAACCCATTTTCTTAAGGTGTTGGGTAAGAGGTAATGTCGAGTCTCTTATATGGTTGACTCATAGTTCATTGACCAAGTCTCCCAGATATATCTCCTCGAAAGACCTAATAGTGGCATTGGAGCTAATGGCTTGTCTTAGTGATAAACTTAGAGAGGTTTATGGATTTTTTTGTATCAAAAAGTGTTTCTGACAGGTGTTTTAGGCAATCTCATTAAGATAATCGACGATACAATACAAGTAAATGTCAAAATCAAGGGGGAGTTACCAACTTGAGAGGGACTTACACTCTAGGGGGGGATTGTTAGGATTCAAAATGTAAGCTTGAATCCCACATTGAGTAAATAAGAACATTGAGCAACATATAAAGAAGAAGACAAACAGGTGGTGTTATAATCTCTTATATGGGTTGACTCATAGCTCATTGGTACTTAATCTTCCTAGCGTATCTTCTCTCAAAAGACCCAATAGGATAGACCCATCTACTCTCTACTGCTATATAGTAATCCCAACCCAAGTAAAAATGCAAACAAAATCAATCCATTTTTTTCAGTTTTATAATGATCAAACATTTATTATGCAGATCTTATTCCTCTCTGTTATTCAAACAAATAAGAAATGAAATAATACATGTTACAACCTGTACTTGGGTCAAGAATCCCTCTCTAAGATCTTTGATAATTACCTTCATGATTATGGGTCAATGGCTTTTAGGAACGAGCCTTGGCTCAAAGAGATTCTTAGCTTTTCAACAGCATATGGAATAACAATATTTATAGTTTGTGGTCCTGAACTCGACCTTGTATCCCTTGGGACAAAAGGGTTGAAACAAGAGGAATGGGCTAGTAATTTGGCCCTCTCGTGTGTATAGGGCCGATTGCATTAACTTCCGTGCCCTTGATTGGGTTCTCACATAACAAATATCTCAAAATTCAACTATGTCATCACTCATTAGCATAGTATCTTGCTTGTAAAGCTTATTAAATTTTATATGGGATTACATGCTTTTAATATATTTATCTGTGCTTGTTTTGTCCATCATATTTTAGGGCACATGACAATCGATCCCCAGTCACTGATGTTGGTTACTGTGATTCGGAATCTACAGAAGTTGGGTTATGTTTTCAAGGTAAGGCACACAATTTTTTATTTTATGTGAGATCTTATCTGTGTCATTGGTGCTGATAATGATTTATTCCAAACCTAGACTGGAGATCCTAGTCTGGCAATAATTTATACTTGAATCATTGTCAAAATTGATGTTAATTTATATGTTTGGTTTTGTAATTAAGTATAGATTTTTGAGAGGCCATACATTTCCCCGTGTCTATTAACAGATATTTGCAGTAGGGCATGGGAAGGCCCACTCAATATGGGAAAGCATAGGTGGTGGAATCTCTCGTTTGAATACAGAGAAGCAAGGCCTGATTGATTGGTCAATGTATGTGTCTTTACTACCTTTACTTTTCTTGTTTGCCTTGCGTTTTAGTTGGGCTGACCTATATCGGTTTGAATGCTTCAACATTATTTTCTTCGGTATGTTTTTTGTTGTAATTTCTTGTTGTAACATGATAGATGTTAACTTTCGGCTTCCTTTTCCTTTTTGATTTCTCAACAGTTTTGAAGGTATCATTGTTGGCTCCCTAGAAGCAAGAGAAGCCATGTCAAGGTTGAGTTGCTTTATCTAAACTGCAAAATGTTTGACTTCTGAACTGTGTGTTATGCTTGTTGGGGGGAGGGGAACTGTCCTATGAACTGAAGTTGAGAGATTGATTTAATAATTAAATTTATTCCGTTAGTTATATAAATATGGTTTTTGTTGATAGGATGTACTCTTACAATTTGTTTGGCTGACTAGTAGAGGAAATACTTTGTTTGGAATGAAGAGAAATACAATAATAAGGAACAAAATCAATATGTAATAATAAGAAATATTAGTAAGTTATTTCCCTATCAAAACATATCATATCTCCCCACTTAAGGTAATCAAATCATTTTTCTAGTATATTCAAATCATATATCTAACACCCCTTTAACTAGAGCATATTTATCTTGAGACGAGCTTGCTATAAATGTCATCAACACAAGACCCCACGAGAGACTTAGTACACATGTTAGCTAGTTGTTTGTCGAAGTTGACAGTAAATAATGACAAAGCTAGTAGATAATTCTCCAACACGACTTTCTTAGATAAAGTTACAATCAATCTTCAATACGTTACGTCCTTTCAAATCATATCTTAACAATATTTTCCTTTTATTTCTATTTTGGTTTTGATAATTAAAAACGTTTGCAGAGTCTTGTAGGTAGAGTATGCTTAAACCAAATCTTGGTATTCAAACCCACTATAGATTTTCCTTTACCTTTTTCTTTATTTAGTTTGATTGTTGAAAATTTTCTGTCTCAAATGTGTATCCTTGTTGGAAAGCCTTCTTAATTGTAGTCTCTGTGGGGATTGCCTTAATTACAGCTTTGGCGGTGTGTGTTTAGTCTTTTGATGAAATAGAGATATGAGTTGAATACAACTTATAAAGTCTGAGCCAAATTCTTGGAATGTTTGTCTATTGATGTTTTTGTCTCCTTGTTTACGAGTACACTTGGGTGAACACATTTTTCCCAGCAATCAGTTTGAGGAAATGAATTAGGAAGGCAGGATGTTTTGATGGCAGTTTAGGCCATATAAATTAATATGTTATGCTTTATATAACCTTGAGGGGTATTGGTATACTGATGCATTTGCTTCCGTGCTTGCATGTTTTACTATTGAAAATAGATAAACCATTACTTCAATTCTTTGGACCTGTATTCTATCATGGTTATCGGGGAAGGTTAATTGCTGTTTAGACAGAATCCAATAATCTGGATTTTAACATTCAGGCAGTGAGCATTCTTTTGATATCTTTCCATCCTTTCTCTTTTCATATATTGGAGATGTATCTTATTTGGAGTTTTAGATGCTGTGATTAGTGAGTTTTATATTTGTGCAGCCTTATGCAGGAGCCTTTTTGTTCAATACCATTGATATGGATTATTCAAGAAGATAGCCTTTCAAGTCGCCTTCCAGTTTATGAGCAAATGGGTTGGGAGCATCTTGTTTCTCATTGGAGAAACGCTTTTAGCAGAGCCAGTGTTGTTGTGTTTCCAGATTTTACTTATCCGGTAAAGATGCTGTCCCAAACATACAACAGTATTAGAATGATAAAATCTATTCTCCTCCGTTAGGCTTGCCAAAATGGTTTGGAAGCTATTGCTCATTTTTTTATGTTTTCCTGCACCAGATGCTATATAGTGGAGTTGATACTGGAAACTTCTTTGTGATTCCTGGATCACCAGTAGATGTGTGGGCTGCAGAAAGGTATCGTGAGACCCATGGAAAGGATCAACTAAGGGAACTTAGTGGATTTGATAAATATGATATGGTAATTCTAGTTGTTGGGAGCTCAGTCTTCTATGATGACCTATCTTGGGACTATGCTGTTGCAATGCATTCCATAGGGCCTCTGCTGACAAAATATGCTAGGAGGAATGATGCAACTGAGTCATATAAATTTGTTTTCTTATGCGGCAATTCTACTGATGGTTCAGACGACGCTCTACAGGTAGTTTAAGGCCTACATATATTGTGTTGATTGATGGTGATGAAACATAAGACATTTCTAAGAAGTTGATTGACAAATAATTGAGTATTTACCTTCTATGATTTTCACTTGTCAGGAGGAATATATATTAAAAAAATGGGTTAAATATGTTTTTAGTGCTTTAACTTTTAGTGAAAATTAGAATTAGTCCCTCTTGAAAATCTTGAACCAATTTAGTCCTTCAACTTTCTGTATGTGTGGATTTAGTCATTTTATTAAATTTTATTAAGTTTATTTGATGTTTCAAACACATTTTCATTATAGTGTTTTTGTTTGTTTACACCATTTGACACATTTTCGCATCAATGTTAGTTGAGAAACGCGTTTAAAATGTCAAATAAACTTAAAAAAAGTTGGTTTAAAGGACTAAATCCATACATTTCTAAAGATGAGGTACTAAATTAGTTCAAGGTTTTCAAGAGAGACCAATTCCAATTTTTACTAAAAATTAAAGAACCAAAAACATATTTAACAAAAAAAAAAAAGAATTATGAAAGCAGTTATTTTTAGGAAGTTACTTTGCTGTCAAATTTGATTTTAATGGGTAACTCCTTCACAGTATTTGCACAGGTTGAGAATGACGTTCTTTGATGTTATAAAGGAATTTAACATGGAACCGTGATGGAGCACTGTGATTTAAAATTTCATTTGTGGTACTTCCTGGAAAATGGCATGTGCTAAAAAAATGCTCTTTTTTATTGTAAAATAGCTTGGATTTAGCCATGTAATTTTTCTGAAAAATGCACCAGTTTTTTTTTTTAATTTATTTTTTATTTTTTATTCTATTTTTGTATTTCTGTGGTTAAAAAAATGATAATTTTGGAGGAAGCTTGTCCAAAAGGTTGGAAATTTCTTTAGCAGTTAGGTGGGGGTATGCCAGGGTATCAGTAAAAGAATGGGCTGGTTTGAAAAGAATATTTTAATGATGAAGTGAAATAGTGATACTTGAAGAAGGAGAAACAGAATTCTTGAAGACGAGCCTTTGGAATATGTTGTGGCAATATCTGCTTTATTATATTTGACTTACCTCAGTGACGTTATCTGACGTGAACAGATTCATATCAATATCTCAGCTTGAATATGTTGTCTTTGAATTGCTTATTGATTTATTTGCCATTGATGTAGGAAGTTGCTTCACGTTTGGGACTTCATAAAGGTTCCGTAAGGCATTATGGCTTGAATGGTGATGTGAATAGTGTGTTACTAATGGCTGATATCATCCTATATGGTTCTGCACAGGAGGTGCAAGGTTTTCCTCCATTATTAATCAGAGCAATGACTTTTGAAATTCCTGTTATTGCACCTGATTTTCCAGTGTTAAAAAAATATGTAAGTTTGCTCTAGTTCTTCCTTTTCATATTCATTGATTTCTGAAACCATAACTAATTTCCTTCATTTTCTTTGAGCTTTTCTCAATTTGCAGATTGTGGATGGAGAACATGGGATATTTTTTCCTAAACAAAATCCTGAAGCGCTGATGACTGCTTTTTCACTTTTGATTTCAAATGGAAGACTTTCTAAATTTGCTAAAGCTATTGGATCATCTGGAAGGCGACTTGCTAAAAATGTATTATCTTTGGATTGCATAACTGGCTATGCAAGGCTTCTGGAGAATGTACTCAGTTTTCCCTCAGATGCTTTACTGCCTGGTCCTGTTTCTGAGATTCAACAGGGGTCATGGGAATGGGATTTATTACAGAATGAAATAAACCTAGGCATTCACTGGTCAAATGTGGATGGTGAATTTTTCAACGGAAAAGTTTCTGTTGTTTATGCTCTTGAGCTTGAGTTGGGAGGTCTTAATTATTCAACTAGCGTCTTTGAGAATGGAACAGAGTTTTCAGAGCAAAATGAATTAACCCAATTGGATTGGGATGTTTTGAGAGAGATTGAAATATCCGAAGAGAATGAAATGTTTGAAACTGAAGAGGTATGGTGTAATCTTCTCTTTTGACTGTCTTTTTCATCGGCTTGCAATTGATGATCAGTATATTTAGGAATAGCTGGTTCCATAAAGTCATTTCTTTCTGTTGTAGGTTGAAGAGAGAATGGAGAAAGATATTGGTGTATGGGATAATATATATCGTAATGCTAGAAAATCTGAGAAACTTAAGTTTGAAGTCAATGAGAGGGATGTAGGGGAGCTCGAGAGAACTGGACAACCTGTGTGCATATATGAGATATACAATGGTGCAGGAGTGTGGCCATTTTTGCACCATGGCTCTCTCTATCGTGGGTTAAGCCTTGTGAGTATCTTGTCCTCACATTTAATCTCTTGTTCTCTTTTGGCCTTTTGTTTTCTTGTCCTTTTTTTTTTCTTTCAAGTTGGTGATATTCTGATCTGTTCTTTGTCTTTATATTCAATTTTAGACTGCTTCTCTTGAACTTGAACCTCTTTTCCTTTATGAACTATGAGAAAAACATTTAGTATGCTATTAATTTGACTGTGTAAGTTATCTGATGTAACCTTTTTATAATTTTTGCTCTATTTCTCTTTGGATTACCACTTGTTTGAATTTTATAAAAAGGTTTAGTTTGGTTAATCTTATGTAAATCTATTCGAAATAAGTTGACCCTTTTTCTGAAGATAATAAAATATTATTTCTTGCAGTCTAGAAGAGGACAGAGACAAAGTTCTGATGATGTGGATGCAGTTGGTCGTTTGCCTCTTTTGAATGACACATATTATCAGGAGATTCTCTGCGAAATGGGAGGAATGTTTGCTATTGCAAATAGGGTGGATAACATTCACAGGAGGCCTTGGATTGGGTTTCAATCATGGCGTGCTGCTGGTAGGAAGGTATTTCTTTTGTTTGCAATAATTTACTCGTTTGAAGTATACTAAACCTTTTTTTATTATGAACATCCGAGCTAAGTAGCTATCAGAATACATTAATTACCCTTGAATTTAATTAAAAACTTAATATGTTCTTTTTTTTTCGGTATGATGCAAGTATTAAGTTTTCTTTTGAGAAAATTAGGTATTCTTTTCCTTTTTGTTTCATATATATATATGTGTGTGTGTGTATGTATGTAACTCTCCAGTGAACGCGAAGGTCCTTTTGAAATTATTGGTTGATTGATACACATTTTTGTCAAAGCAGGTAGCATTGTCAAGGAAAGCTGAAAAGGTTCTGGAACAGAGAATGCAAGAGAATTCTAGAGGAGATGTAATATATTTTTGGGGACATTTGGAAATGGATCTGAGTATCATAGGAAAGAACAATGCAATTTCTTTTTGGTACATGTGTGACATCTTAAATGGAGGCAATTGCAGGTAATATAATGGGGAATATACATCATAATATTCATTTTGTTCATTACTGTATTTCAGCGTGTGAGGAGTTTCAAGCATCCCCCCTCGAACCCTGATCTTTCGTAAAGTTGCATCTAGTTTTATTTGGACTACTTACAGAATAAAATGTTTAGAATCACGTTGCTTAATTGGCAAGATGCCCATGTGAAAAATACGAGACTTTCTCTAAAAGAAATATTTTTGGGAGTTCAAAACCAGGGTTTCTAGAAGTTGGACTTTGGATATTGTAATGCGTTTCAAATTCATCTGATATTATGCTTCTAATTGCATCAGAACTGTTTTTCAAGATGGCTTCCGCCAGATGTATGCATTGCCCCCTGATGTTGAAGCACTGCCCCCCATGCCTGAAGATGGTGGTTATTGGTCAGCACTGCACAGCTGGGTGATGCCAACCCCTTCTTTCTTAGAGTTCATAATGTTCTCTCGGTAATTAATTAATTGATATTAGCTTTCTTGGCAGTAGATTATTAGGGGTGCTTTATTTACACGTGCTTGAAACCTGAAATGTTGTCTATGGACTGCAGGATGTTTGTTGATTCCATTGATGCTCTACGCAGAGACTCCAGTAAATATGGCTTGTGCTTGTTAGGGTCTTCGGAGATTGAGGTAATTTGTTCGCATTTGCTTTTAAGGTTTCTTAGATTATTTGAATTTCTTACATTTGTTCTTTCTAAGCAGACGAAGCACTGCTACTGTCGAGTGTTGGAACTTCTCATCAATGTATGGGCTTATCATAGTGCACGAAGGATGGTATACATAAATCCTAACACTGGTTCTACGGAAGAGCAGCACCCAATTGAACAACGGAAGGGTTTTATGTGGGTAAAATTCTTCAATTTTTCATTGTTGAAGAGTATGGACGAAGATCTAGCAGAGGCTGCAGATGATGGTGATCACCCAAGGGACATGTGGTTGTGGCCAATGACAGGTGAGGTACACTGGCACGGGATTTATGAAAGGGAGAGGGAAGAAAGATACAGGCTAAAAATGGATAAAAAAAGAAAAACAAAAGAGAAATTATTTGAAAGAATGAAGTATGGTTACAAGCAGAAATCACTTGGAAGATAAGAAATCTTCAGACTTGAAATTCACGCATCCAAACAATTTGTGAATCCGTTTTTGGTTCAGTCGGGAAAATTGTCTTGCTAATCGGGGAGGCTTTGATTCTAACATTGGCACAGATCATATCATAGGGACAGTATTGTTTCTTTCTACATTAACTGAATACGTATACTCAATCCTCAGTCTCATAAAAGGGCGAGACAGAGAGCAAAGGAGTTTTCCATCTTCTGCTGTTCATTAATTTCACGGCTTTTTTTCATGGTCAATTATAGCAGCACAGAAGATACAGGTAGTTCCCCTTCGACGTGTACTCATAGTCTATACAAATGCATTCATCAATTACACTTCATTTAGCTTAAATTTGTATTCTTTCATTATTGTATATTTGATAAAACATTAGTGGCAATTTTGAGTAGAATAATGGCTGGGTTTTACGTGAATAGTTTGTATTATTATTGATTTTGTTGTTACTATTATTATTTATTATTGAAAAACAAAAGGCAGATAATTTTCACTCGGGCATATAAACAGGTCATATACGTGTTTATTTCTTCAGACCACTAGTTCAATTGTATTTTCTTATTTTAACCACATATTGAATAATTTCCGACTTTTCACTATGTCGCTCCGTGAGTTTCTTCTTTTCCGCATAATTTCTTTAAAATTAGAATTTATAAATGTATGGTAATTTAAAATACAAAACTTTCTGATTTTACAATGACAAGGATTGGATCACACGTGTAACTAGGAATCAGTATTTGATATAAAGACAGACCTATAGAAAGAACTTACTTCTAAAATGAAAAATTAAGATAAAAAACAAATGAGCAATATCTCATACTTGTAAAATAAACACACAAATAAATGTTTTGAAATGCTCCAAATTATCCATTATAGTTTTGTTTGAAATGAATATCAGTGTCATTTAGTTTAATGGGATAGCCTTGGTAAGTAGTTAAAAATAACAAAAACAAATATTCATTATCATGACATAAAAAAAAACAGTCTAGACAAAAACGAAATTTTCAAGTGTAAAGTTTCCTTTTGTAAAACAAAGAAATAACAGAGAAGATATGAATCAATTCACGTGCGACTGTTTTAAACTATAAGTTTAAGCAAACATATTTTTCATTAATAAAATTGAAATATTAAGACATAGTTATATCAATTGACTATATTTTCAAAATATTCACATATAGATAGTAGTTTCTTTCTGGGCATCTACGGATGCCTTGAATAATATTTATTAAAAGATGCGGTAATCATTTAAAGGTTTAAAAACATTTTATGTACAGAATTTTCTCTTTCTGCTTTTATTTTTGTACTAAATAAATTTATGAGAGAATATCTAACCGGCTCAGCCAGATTTATATTCTCATAAGTTTACTTATCTTTTTATTCCCCATGTTTACTATGTAAATTTATGAGAGAATATCTAACCGGCTCAGCCAGATTTATATTCTCATAAGTTTATTTATCTTTTTTTATTTATATTTTCAAAATATTCACATATAGAGGAGGTTAATTTATAAATGTATTTATATATACTTTTTTTCTCAAAAATATATTTTTATTTTTCCAAAAGAGGTTGCAAAACTTACAAATACTAAAGAGAACAGTCTCCCGCGCCCACACATGGGACCAATCGCTATCGCGATGTATTATTGAATATTGACACGATGCAGTTTTTGGCTCTTGAATGTTTTGTTGCGATGCCAGTGACTCAGTGAGTGAGTGAGTGAGGGTTTTACTACCTTCACACCTCATTACAAAACCCTCTTCTTCCGCAGTACAGTGCCTGTCCTTATCTCTTTCTCAATTTCTTTTTTATTTCCCCAATTTCCACACTTCTCTTTTCTCCTCTTTCTGCTTCTCAATCTATTCTTCAACTCAAATTATCTTCACTGCATTCTACTCATACAAGTTCCGCAAGCTATCGCAAAATCTCTTTCTTTCATTTTCTTGGGTCGCAAACCTAATCTGCACCAATTTTGAGGTGAATATACCTGTGAGCCTCGGATCCTACTCCGGGCGCATTTACTTCTTGCTGTTTTATGCTTGCCCGTTATCTCTTCACTTTTCCCATGTATTGAAGCTTTTTGTGATATTGAAATGTTTAGGTTGTGCACCGGTGCCATTGAATTTTACTAGTGATGTTATCTCTAAACAGATTATCAAGTGTTATGTAATGTGTCTGAGTTGACTAATACTACACGCAGGTTGAGATTCTTGAAGAGGTGCCAAACATGATGCATTCTGTAAGGGGTGGCTTGGGGCAAACGTTTGCGCTTGCTAAGCATAATGAATCGGAAGGGAGAAAGACTCGGATTCGGCGCTCCAAGGAGGAAAGAAAGGCAATGGTGGAATCCTTTATAAAGAAGTAATTGCGTTTTAGTTTCATACTTTCACTTCACTAAAGATTCACTATCGTATTCAAATTTGGATTTGAAATTGTTATCTTATTGTGCCTGCTTTTGTTATCGTATTGTTTAAAGATGTAATCTAATATATACTGTATTTGTTGTTTTCATCTTTACCTGTTGTTTAATTTTCTGACTTTAGCTAGTATTTCGCTTATGCTTAGCATATAAGTTTGAACACTCACTGGTAAATATTTTTCGGTTGGGATCTGTTTGGTTCGGAGGAAGAGAGATATTTTAATGCAAGGGAGGGGATGGTAGTGATTTTGACTAAAACATTCTGTCTGGTTAAGAGGGGAGGCTTCTTGTTTGGTTCAAACGGGATGGGGACAGGTTTTACAAATTAATTTACTTTTATATTCTTATCATTTTAGATTTCAAAACATGATTAAATATATTTTTGTCAATGCATTTCAAATGTTATAAATCCTCTTCCCTCTCATCCAAATTCCCCAATATTGTTGAAGGGGAACAAACATTAGATTACTACCCTCCGTTCTCCTCTTCTCTTAAAAATTAAACCAAGAAGTGATACTTTATAGAAGTCCCTCACTTCCTCTCCGTTTCACCCCTGTTAAACACTATGTTTGTTGACGAAATTATTTAAAGGAATGGCCACTTTCTTGATACAAGTTTTGTATCTTGACTCATTATTTGAGTTACTTGTGTAATTATCAACCTATCAACAGTGTAAATGTGATCCAAGAGCAATAGTGTGGCTTATTATATTGGTATTTGATGTTTTATTAATGCCGATATGATTACTTTTGCGACATTTATTCTTGGGCACTTGTTGAATTGCCTATTTCTGAAACTTTTATTCACAGGTGAAACCGTTTTTGTATTTACGTATTCTTTCTGTTATTTGATATCAATCTAGTTCTAATTTTCTCATCCACTGCTGTTATATTACATGCTTAAAAAGGTTGAATACTTGAACTGTTTAGTGTGCCTATTATTCTTTAATGATTTGTTTAATGCATCGCATGTATTTACTATCTTTCTACTTGTCTCCAGATACCAACATTCAAACAACGGAAACTTTCCATCACTTAATCTTACACATAAAGAAGTTGGTGGCTCTTTCTACACAGTACGGGAGATTATACGTGATATAATTCAAGAAAACAGAGTGTTGGGTCCTGCTAAGTTCACTTTAGAAGAGCTAAACACTGATAAATTTTTTGAACAAAATCCGCTGGGTTCAATTGCCAGAGTTCCCGAAACTTTTCCGACTGCATCTTCAAATGAAAATCATTGCGAGCCTGACAAGGTTCTGGATAGAAATGAAACAACGATTTCTGTTTCTGATGGGTCTTATACTGAAGTTGTGGACCAGGTGGTTGACAAAGGGCAAGTCATAAGTTTTGGTCACATAGACGTGACAGACAAGGAACCTATTGAAGCTGTTGTTGTTGCTGAGGGGCGTGATACTAGAGCTGAGCATCCAGTGGTTGACCAAGGGCATCCCAAGAATGTTAGCCGCATAGGTGTTACGAACAATGAATCTGTTGACACTTCTGTGGTTTCTGATGGATGTTGCACTGGAAATGAGTACAAAATTGTTGACAACGGGCATGTCTTAAATGATAGCCAGGTGAATATAGGAAATAAGGAATCAAATGAAATTGCTATTCCTGAGATGCAGTTAAGTGATTCTTCTACACTCAAACCGAAAGTTGAACAAGAGTTGGCAGCTGCCAAAAAACCAATGACTAAAGTAAATGCTGCGACAGAAGACTTAATAGTCGAGACATTTCCACTAAGCTCTGGTTCTATGACTACTGATGGAATAAGAAGTCCTGAAGGGTTGATGGACTCAGGTAATTCAGCAGAAACTGATATGAAAATGTTGGAATTGAGACAAGGCGAGGAAAAGTCTGAATTAAATGGTGTAGAGCCCTCGAAGAATTTCAATTTACTGGACAAGAAATTTGAGGATGCCCCTGGAAATCAAATATTAAAGAACACCTCTAACACTGGGCTTGATAAGGAGGAGAGGCGAGATGTATCTGAAGAAAGCTCCAATCATACTACCCACAAAGAACATTATGAATTTGAAGACCGCATTGATTCTCAAGTTGAAGTATCCCATAAAAATACCATAACCATCGACCAAAGCAAGAACACAGATGGAGTTAAGGTATTCCTAAATTTGTCACACTTATGCACTACAGTCGTCATAGATTATTTGGTATTTTTTTCTGCTTTGGGGAGGGGTGTACAGTGAATACGATTTTGGTAAAATTGTGTTTTGCGGGCACAAAATTGGATACTAGTTATGTGTCAATTTTGTGTTTTCTCTTTCATCTTCAGCAACTGGATTAATTGGTTTGCATTTTCTCTGGAAAGATCAAGACTCGTGGATTAATAAACAATAGCTTTTGTGAATACTTATTTGAGGGGAAATTTCCATGTAACCTTTAAATGTATTCTTACAGACAAATACTCAAACCAATTACCTCACCAAGACATCATCAGAGGAAGACGATGACCTGCTAAAAGCCGATAAACATATAGTTGATGGTCAACTTGGTGGCAACTCTCAGAGAAGCGGCACAACTGTGGATAGGATACATCTGTAAGTATATAGAAATTGATTCATTTCAACTAATGTGTCTTTTTTAACTCCATTCTATTATAGAAATGAAATTGATTTGGTTATTTACGAGCGTTACCTTTCTATGGTTTTCACTGCAGAGAATCGTGGGATGGAGCAGCTAAGAATTCCGGAAAGCGAGAACCCAACCCTCTTTTAGCTGCTTGGAAAGCTTTTGTGGATGCTTTTGTAAAATTTTGGTCGGTATAAATATCTTAACGTTAGTTTCTTTCTCTCCTGTTGCGTTATGGTCGGTGTTGTTTCAGAACAATTTTGCGTTTTAGATGTGTGTTTAGATTTTAATTGAGCACTCAAGGTAGTTTCTATGGAATATATTGCTATCATATTTGACAGTTTTTTCAGTCAAATTCATTTCAAAATTCTCTGCACTTCAAAAGTGTAAGTTACTTTTTTTAACTTAATTGAATTTAACTTAATTTTTTACAAATATATACTTATTAAATAATAGAAAGGATGGAGCTCTAACTTTCTTTAGCATCCAATTTAGTATATAAGGATTCAAACTATCTCTGGAAAATAAAATGAGTGAGTTGGATTCATCTTTTATAAAATGTTGAAATCATTGCTTTAAGTCACTCCTGCTATGCTATATCATTCGTAATATTAGTGGATGTTGACAGAACATCAAATAATAATTTAGATGACACTTATGGGTTTATATTGAGGGAAAAAGAATAGAAAATAAAGGGAATTAAGTATCTTTTTGGTAAAATTGATATATGTTACAGAAAAATAAATTATGTTAATTGAATAATACAATGAATTACAAAATTATCTTTAATTTAATTTTAATAAGAATACATATGAATTAAAATTAAAAGATAACTAATTATTAATTCATAAAAAATAGAAATAATATTAACACATTATTTGAATTGCAGTATATTTAAATAATTAATTGGAAATCATATACATTTTTTTCATGTACTAAATTTGAAATATGTGAAAGTAATAATTTTATACTTTGAGGGTGTGTTCTTTTGAGGGGGTGGATATCGGGAGAGTGTGAAGATGAACTTGTGTAGATTTGGGTGGATAGATTTTTGTGTTTTTTTTAGTGGATTTAGAGAGTAAAGTGAGTGAATTTGAAGATAAGTTTTATGAGAGTTAGTGAGATATTTGATTGATGTGATATATAAAATTAATTGTAAAAATAGATAGAATTAAGAAGTTATCAAAATACCCTTGATAAAAAAAAAGAATTATTTTGTAATTTGATGTTATAAAAATAATTATAATTAATTAATACAAATTAAAAAAATATATTAAAATTGTATGAAATCTTAAAATAAAAATTTTTAATTTTTATGAATGTAAAAAAGATTATCCAATTAAATTAAAAAAAATTATACAAAATTTTATAAATAAAGTTAAAAAAAAAGTTAAAAAAAAGTAAAAAAAAAAAACACACACACACGACACCAGTGTCGTAACCGGTGTCATTCCCTTTATAATCAAGGCACCGGTTATGCCATCCACTCAACACACACTAGTAGCACCGTTTAGCTAACCTGCATATCACCACCTCACCACGCTGCAACACAACTACCACCTAGCCACCACTAACCACAGCCACCCTTCATCCTTTTCTTCGCCCACCACACTGAACCACCTCATCTTCTTCCCCCTCCATGGACTCAACAATATCACACACACACCATAAGTTACCTCTCAAAACATCAAGGCAGTGCATGGAATAAAGAATAGAGGGTATTTTCGTCATCTGGATAAACAGTACGCACTATCTTCGCATATTTGAGGGGATGGATTAATCCATCCATCCCCCAATTACGTCCTCACATATCCCTTGAAATGATAAAAAACGAACGAGGTGGATCACTAAAATCCGCTCCCAAATCTGATTTCACAGTGCAATTCCTTCATATGAACATTGCATGAAAGGATGAAATTTAGAAAGAAAATTATTTTTTAAGTTTTAGTAGATAAAAACAAAATAAAATATCAGAACTTGTTTATTTTATAGCAAAACCTAATTCATGGTTATGAAAAAGAAATAATAATAAAAATATATAATTTAGAGTTACTCTAACCTATTTGGAGGTTAATTTCACACAGTATTCTCTATCCTTTTAAATTAAATTCAAATACTTATTTAAAAAGTTATCAAAAAGATACATCTGCGACCCTTGTTTCGGACAAGTGGTTAACGTTTAGCTTTCACATTCCACGACTCAGTCTTGCCTCTTTCTTGTTTAGGATTAGATCCCAGGAATTGTGATTATGAGGTGTCTGAATTGGTTGCAGGCTGGACAAAGAAAGGTTCGACATTTATGTTCTCACAACTGGGTTTATGTTGTTGTCTTAGGAAGGTTTTATCTTCTAATATATTGTTATTTTGTAGGCGTAGCACAAAGTGAAGAACCTCAGAAGAATAGTTTTGAATGGAGAAAAGAGTAAAATGTATGGAAGAAACGAACCTAGGAAAGGGATGTGTGATTGATTTGTAACAATTTCTTTGGACACTGTTTCGTACTTTGTTACCTGGTAAATCTGACTCGTTCTTATTCCGTCTAATGGTCAATTAAATTCAGCACCATTCCATATCATAGTTTGATTGTAGATTCAAAGTTCAATGTCTGACACCGTCTTCTTGCCCCATGAAATCCTTACGGAAATCCTTCGCAGACTTCCGCCGAAGACCCTTCTCAGATTCACCACCGTCTGCAAATCATGGCGCTCCCTCATCACTCACCCATCCTTTATCTCTCTCCACCACCGTCACTCCCCCTCCTTTCTCCACCTTCAGTTCAGCAACCGCTTCATCCTCCCCCACCGCCACCACCACCCCTCCACCACCCTCCGCCTCCCCTCCTTCCCCCACCACGATTACCACGTCGTTTCCTTCTGCAACGGCCTCGTTTGCGTCGCCTACGGTGAGCAATGCCAATCTATCATCGTCTGCAACCCATGTATTCGACGATTTGTCACCCTCCCCACACCCCTTCACTACCCTTGCTACTACACTTCCAACGTTGCCTTAGGCTTTGATTCCAGTCAATGTGATTACAAGGTGGTCAGAATTTCTTGCATGGTGGATGATGAAAGGTTCGGCCTTTCTGCTCCCGAGGTTGAGGTTTTCTCTCTCGGAACTGGGTCTTGGAGGACCCTTGATCATGGCATTGCTCCTGTATGCTATGTTGCTGGAGATACTCCCCCTGGGTTTCACGATGGGCTTGTTCACTGGGTTGCCAAACGCTACGTGGCTGGTGGTTGGTACAATTTTGTTTTGTCCTTTCACTTTGAGGGTGAGATTTTTGGTGAAGTTATGCTGCCAGAGAGCTTGGCTCGTACCTCTTGGGTTATGATTAAGGTTATTGGAGGTGGCAATGAGAAGAGTCTTACTGTGTACGCTGTGGATGGGGGTTCTCCATGCTCTTGTAACATTTGGGTGATGAAAGAATATGGTGAGGTGGAATCTTGGAACAAGGCCTTTTCTTTTCTTATGAGCGGATTTTGCTTGGAAGTACCGTCTCTGGGAATGATGCTCACCGACGTGGAAATTCCACCGATGGAATTGTGTGTTACGTGCACCGGAGAGGTGTTGCTGCTAGTGGATGTGGCAGGAAGGAGATGCCTGTATTTGCTGGACATAAAGAACAAAAGTTTTACGGACCTTCAAATTGAAATAGGCGCAAGGTTTGTTTATTCTGGTTATTATGCTGAGAGCTTACTTTTACTCAACATAGCAAGTGCCGTAGTTTATTAGTATCATCTGCTTGCTTTAAATTCTAAAAGAATTTTGTCTGTAAACTATTGGAGATGCTGTGGTTCCAAAAGTGCTTCTCCTATCTGGGATTTTACCTTAGTTTATTTCATCATTGTAGTGTTTGACAAAACTATGTCAATTTGTTGTTGATTAATATGAAATTTTCTACCCAAACTCTGTCATTCCATTTGTAGTCTTGAATGGCTTGCAGTTTTGTTATGTTTATCATTACAACGAAAATAAAAAATGTGGAAGGTTAAGGAATAACTAGGGGGTGAAATCTGATGGCCATCATGAAAACATTGTTCTCCTCTCATGCTTGAGTCCTAATGATTGGTACTCTTGTTGAGAGTTGAACTACGAAAATGGCTACCTGTAGGATAAATTAAGGTGCAACAAACCTAATACCAGTAGGCAATGCTTTTTATAAACTGATCAAGGTACTAGTTTAGTAATATTAAATAATTGTTGTATTCTCTGATGAAATGTCAAGTACATAATAATGTCTAACATGAATTTAAAATAAAAATGAAAAAAGTAATAAACTAGTTTAAAGTTTAATTCTTAGTTTGGATCGAACCAAATATACAAAATAATATTAAAAAATATATAATGTATTTATTTTATGATGTTTAAATCTAAAATAAAACCTAAATTTACAGGTTCTTAATATTTAAAATGTGTAAGGTTTAAATAAAATGAGTATCATACTTCATTTGAAACTTTGAATATTTATTAATAATAAGTTTACATGTAGAATAAAAGAAATTCACTAATATTTTAGGCTGAACTTGTTGAGAAAAAAAAAAGTTGAAATTGGTATTTATTAATTTCTTTTGTTGAATTGAGTTTACCAATCTGACAGATTACTCTGGTTTAATATTGGTTCTGTTTATCACCTACATTGCACAG
>Ga0209389_1001055_pt1 | contig 18471 bp, 23 predicted proteins | sample CowpearedBW_FD_187526 | JGI IMG/M metagenome (GOLD analysis project Ga0209389, IMG submission 187526) | Root nodule microbial communities of legume samples collected from California, USA - Cow pea red BW (SPAdes) (version 2) | ecosystem: Host-associated > Plants > Roots > Nodule | place: USA...
GCAACTGCCAAAAGGTGGTACCGAAATTCAAACTTCGCAAAAAAAAAGTCGAGCACATCCTACTGTCACATGTCTGTCAATCATCAATTTCTTGAACCCATGCTAAATCTGTAAATGTTCAGAAAATATTAGGTTAGATTCTTCATCAAATCGATAAGGGAATGCAAGATCAAAATAGAGAGAAAATTCATCTATTATTTAATCTTTGCTACACTAATTTATACTTCTCAAGGATCAGTACCACAGAGCCTGCAAACCGAATGACTTTTGTTGAAATAACATCTAAATCAGTCAATTTCACCTAAACTTAGATCCCATGATTTAGGTCTCGATGTATGACTTTTCACGTTAAATCCAAGATACCTAAATTGTATGCCTTGTCATAGAATGATCTCTCATTTTCACCAATTCATTTTCAGCACATCTTTGCTAACTTCTGTTCATTGTACTTGATCATGAAAAATAGTTGATTCCAAAGATCTCTCAACAAAACTATACCATCTACATGAAATACACGTTGGGATACTAATATTTTCATATTGTTTAGCAAGTAAATCCAAAACCAACGTAAAACAGGTAAGTGCCCTCGGTTCACCCTTGATCACTATAACATGCAATGGGCATAGAAAGGAGGTTAACTTTTTTTCAAACTATATGAATGAGTCCAAGAAAAAAAATAAACGGTATCCATCATGAAAAATCTTCAATCTTAAACTCAGTCCAAAATTGTACCGAAGTCTAAAAAATCACTTACCAAGTACATTTACAAACAATTATATACATTTTCTACCTTCTATGTAAGTAAATCATGAGTGCATATTCGGAAATGTGGATGTGTTTTAGAGAGAGAACCTTGAAGCACAGTTTCCACTGCTGCATTAGGAACAAGAAGCCCAACAATACGTTGGGTGTCCACAGTAGTTTCAATGCGTACAACGCGTAACCTCCTATGGCTTAGACGGGCCTGTACAGATTTTGCTCTGCAGTTTAGTTTTCTTGAAATAGAAATATATTTTAAGCAATTTATGAAAGTACTATCAATCAAAATATATCTTATATCCACAATGCGACAGTAAAGTCCCACAGAAAAACATTTAGTGGAAGAAATAAATTCTAACGAACCTCGAAGGTTAATGTACACTCGACAGGATTTCTGTGAATAATACTATAATAAATCATATCAACTGATATCATAATCCAACAAAATCTGCTAGATATTTTACACTACAAACCCCATCATTATAAAATTCAACTCCAATCACCAGTTTAATTAATAGGCTTTTTTCAATAAAATGTTTAGTGCTTGGCAACTTCTATGCTGCAGAAGTACCTGTTTTGAAAGGGCCTTTTCTACGGCTCCCCACACAGGAAGGATGAGGCCACCCAAGACATTCACTTCCTGTAGTCTTCTACCAACTGTACAAAAGTTGCCAATCTTACAATTGGGACCGTGCATACACTGCCAGTAAATATAAGAATTTGCATGAGACAACGAGTCAACAATAGTATACATTTTTTGCTCTTCCAACTAAATGTTTTAGAAGGTTATACATGATACATTTAACCTATTGAGTGCAACGCCAGTTCAGAATACATGACAAGTTGATCTAAAGAGGGCAGTACAAAGCACAAAGTTCTTGGAGCATTTGTTTATGGATGTTTATTATGTCCCCTTGTCTTTTTCTTTTGTGACTTTACTTCTAAACTTATGAGTAAAGAAATAGACAGTTAAAGAGGAACGATATCTTATAAATTCATACCATCATTGTTCGTAACAAATCAATAAAACGTTGTTTATTTTTGTTCAAATAAAACTGGCATCTGCTTAAACAGTCACAAGCTGTCCTCGACTATTTTTTGTCAAGCCTCAAGATTCCAATCACATCCATTTTTTCCCAACAGGGAAAAGTAACGAAAAGTAACTTAAAGAAGTATACCTGTTTGGATGAAACTTCATATTCCTCTTCCCAACCAGACTGAGCCTTCTCTAAAGACGAAATTTTTCTATATTTACTTTTTAATTCAGACAGAGGCATCTCCCTATATATTTGAGAAATAGGGGTTAAAATACAACTAAACTGAACAAATCAACAAGGTCTGATTACTGGGAAACACATACCTGTTTGATTCTCCAACAGGAGGTCGAACTATTTTATACATACCCGAAGCAGAACTGGAACAAAATGAAAGGAAATACTGACAAAATCAGATCATTAAGAACAACGACCACAAAAACATTAATACTTTTTTATGTCTTGCTGTATGAATATATTTTTTCTATTAATAAGTTCCTGCTGTCTTTTCTTTTTTAATGAAAAAAGATTTTAAGCCACAACCAAGCTACTAAAATAAATAGTAAAAGAGAACTTTATCAGAGAAACTATTTTCGTATTACCATGAATGATGTTGATTTTTCTCCAGAGTTTATCTTTCCCCTATAGATTCTATAATGAGCTCAATAGGTTATTTGACCAGTTCTCTGCATTGACTATCCAATGTAGACATTCCGTGTAAAAGTGTTTATAGTCAATTAACGCAAACATTCACTGTAAGAACAGTATTGAAGGTGATGCCAATATTTGGGAAATACCAAAAATTGAGACATCTAATCTTGTAATCATTTGGCTAAATCACTGAGGGTTAAGAATGTTTCTCTCAAACATTGAAAAACACCAAGGTTTTGTTGTGACCATGAATAACTCCACACACTAATAATGTTTAACCATTGTCAAAGCGAGAAACTAATTCATAGGATCATCTGATTCTACAACTTGCCAGATTTCATCTTAAAAACTTAGACAAATATATATTTATGTTGCATTCCAAGAATTAAGGTAGGTGATGTGGGAGATCCTAACAAACACTGCCTCCGCATATATCTATCAAACAAGGCGAGCCTACTAGAATGACAATCACCAAGATGAGTTGCAGGTTTTGGTTCAATGTCAAATTTCATTTTAAACCCAATTTGCATTCAGTTAAGTAACCCAATAGATATACGAGTTGCACTCCAAGAATTAAAGCAATTGCTAACAAGCTATAGTTTCTGATACCTTGTCAGATTTCATCTTAAAATCAATTGAAATGAATTGATGTTGCCCAACAGTTGTATAAGCCACACTCCAAAACTTGGAATAAGTGATGTGGGACTTCTAAACACAGTTTTCATATGGATTTCGATCTCATTTTTTTGGAACATGATGCAATTTTCGAGGGAGACTATGAAAATGGTGGTGGAATCAAAGATCTTCATTAGACCAGGATCCAAGCACCCAAGTGCTTTTTAGCAAACCTAACCTCATTTCTCATCCCAATGTTGATCTATGCGCTTAATCTCTCATGCAGATCCAAGCCTTTATTTTCTATTGCTCTCAATTAGAGATAGTGTGTTGTTCTCTATTTCACACCCCCAGTACATTATCAATTTCCCAAAACCTCAACCCACACCTACATTCGTCATCAATCTTTGTTGCAGGATGGATGGATGGATGTTAATGTGCAACTATTTCCTGCCAGTCTTGCCACACACGCACATAACATTTAGGCCTAGAAAATAGCTTGTACTGTGAAGATCTTCCCCCACTTATATACTCTTTCCAAGATGTGTTTCTGACCAACACGAGACTTGGGCCTTTTGCCACAAGACTTGTACTGTGAAGATCTTCCCCCGCTTATATACTCTTTCCAAGATGTGTTTCTGACCAACACGGGACCTAGGTCTTTTCCCACAAGAGACCTTCGTGTGTGGATAATATGATAGGTGATCTTGGATATATTCTTATAACATCTTAACATTTAGATTTTCCCATTACACACCTCTTCCTTTTTAGCTGGGCGACAGTTTTATGTGGTCTAAAAAAATACATTTTATATTAGGATAAAGTTAGCTTGAGGTTTGAGTTTAGGTTTGATGCCTAAGTTAAACATTTTTTATTCATTTAAATTAAGTTATTAAAAATTGTTGTTATTTGAAGGTTAATCTTTTTATGTTGATCTCTCTCTCTCCCTACATGTATGTGTGCGGTGTATAGGTAAAAGTCTCTAAATTTTGACAATATTGCCATCAACCACTACAGCATGGTCTCAAATCATCAGAGTAAGGTGACCAGTCAACTCATAACACAACCAACAACTCATTGTTGGAGAAACTACTGCTAATATACATGTCAACGCATATCAAAGGGCAAGTAAAAACTATCTTGAATATCATGTTGCATTAAAGAAGCTCCTAGTTCAGATAGGGAAACAATGAAAGAAACAAGATTGTCAAACTTGATTGTTTGTGTAAACTCGTGAAAACTTTGTAAACTCAGATCGTAAACTCAAATTTACTTTAGATAAAAAAATATTAAAATATCTATAAATAACATAATAATTTATTGTTATATGCTATAAATAACTTTTTACATTTTCTTATTGAAATATTATTATTACTGTTAGTTTACCAGATTATATATTTGTAAATATTTTTTATATTTTTCTAATATTATTATTCTTTTATAATAATTTTAATTAATGATATGATATATTATGTTTTATATAAAACAAGTTGTACTTGAGGCCCAAAAGGCCAACATAGAAACACAAGGAGACCCCTTAAAACTTCATCTCTAACGAAACCCTACCCCTTACCAGCGTGACACCAACGCACCATAGGAAGGCTAAGAAGATAGAGCATACTACCAGCACAGACAATGGCACACCACCATGCAGAGACAATGAGGCAAACAAGCTGAGAAGAAAATGAGGGCGCAACAAACGACCAAAATGGAACAACATTGGAGCAACAATTGAGTGACATGCAACGAGAGTGATAGCATGGAGAGCACAGACAACCAATAACATGCGACAACAAACATGGAACCTTAATTGCAAGCAACAATGGAGGAGAAGAACAAATCAAGTTGAGTTTAGTGTATTTAACAAGGAAATGATAATCTATGGGAGGGGTAGAAAAACAGGTCAGCCTGGTTCGTTTTGGCCTGTCCCATTATTGGCCTCCCAAATTCAAGTTGGACCGGGCCAGCCCACATGGAGAAAATGGGTTGAAAAGTTAAACCCATGCCGCAACTGGGCGGGCTGGCCCACCAATTTTCAATTTTTTTTTCTGCAGTTTCGTTTGGCCCAGTTTTCAATCTTCCAATTTTATATCAACCCTACCATGCGTTCTTTAAGGCAAAACAAAAGTAAACAAAGGGAAGAAATAGAGTAACGAAGGTTTCAAAGTTGAAAATAGAGAAAGTAGAAGACTTTAAATAACATAGAGAAAAAGGAAAAGGAGAAAAAAAAACTAGATCCCTGCACGAGATGAGCGAGAAATAGGCGTCTTCTTGTCTCTGTCTTTTCTCCTTGTTGGTCGTCGTGGTTTTCCTACAACAATCCCCTTTCCTCCTTTTCTCGCCATTGTTTTTTGTACCTCCACACACAGTTAAAATGGAAGAAACAAGCAAACGAGCGAAAATAAAGAATGCATGTGAAGCTATGCCAAAAGACAAGAAAGAATTTGGATACTTCATTGATAGGAATATTCGTAGCACTGAGATACCTGTGGGTGAGAGAGGAGAGAGAGTTGAAGGTGAAAGAGGAGAAAATACAATCTCATTTTAATTATTCACAAGCAGGCGGGCTGACCCGCCCTGTGCCACTTGTAGCCTAGCGGGTTGGAAGGCTAGGCGAGCCGAGCTACTTTAGGTTGGTGGGATAAAAAATCTAACCTGGCCCACTTCATGGCAGTCAAGCTGGTCCGTTGGCCCAATCCACTTTGGACTCGCCAACTTGGTTGCTTGATCACAACTTTGGCTGAGTTCAAATGAGTCTATCGAGCCTACTCCAAAAACAAGTTTGCTTCCGAGTCAACTCGGAAACTGAGTGTGTGAATGCAAATCTGGACGATTCTATGAGTTGAATCACGAGTTTGATAACCATGGAAAGAAATTTTAAAAGACTGGAAAAATGTTAAGGCCGGCTAAATCTGCCTCTTTAAGTTTCCATGAATGTGAACATGAAACAATCCCAGAAGTAAAATACTGTGCAACCTTAACAAATATTGGAACATCAAATTAAATAAAAACTAAAATTAAATTTAGAATCCTAGATAACAAAAACTAAAATATACCTTTCAAATGCTAAAATGAAATGGCGTCTTCCCAACCACTCCCTCTTGGACTCGTAGAAGCCATCATTGGCTGAACCAAGCCCATCCCTCTGCTTTTCATTCAGCATTGTATTTGCCAACTAACACGTAAATATTAAATTAGAAGTCAGAAAAAGCATAAAAAACACCATTATTCAGGTCATGTAGAAAAGAACATGTACCTCCCATGTGATCCCACGATCTAAGATGAATGTAAACAAAACTGTTGAGGCCCCAGTCAATTGATCAACATGAACGGTCTGAACGGAAGTGAAAAAGTTTCCCATCAATATTAGCTTTATAATAAAGTTAATATAGACAATTGTAAAAAGAGGTCAAGCAGAAACTAACCTTTGGAGTCCCTTGTAATTCAATTACATTAGCTTTCAAGTCAACAATGCCGGAATCAAGGTTACCTTCAATGCGAGCATTCCGAACAAGAAGATCCAAGATACTAACAAATAACTCAAATAACCTGTTACAGTATTATTTGTTATATTCAATCTAATACCAAAACTTATAAGCATCAAGCAATTTAATTCACAAAAAACAGACCCATTCTGAATATCAGGAGGTAGTCCCAAAATCCTGTTGAGGAACCGCCCAACTTCATGCATATCCGAATCAATAATGCGACCAGATAATCTTCCAAGATCTTTACCATTACCTACAAATATAGAAAGCATGTATTTAACTGTGGTAATGTTACAAAACTTTTACAGACAAACAAATTTAATTATTACCAAACCACCCAAACTAACTTCTAGAATAGAGCAATGAATGAATTACCAAGGACTGTGTCCCTTACTATTCCAACAGATACAAGAGCAGCTTTTGCTTGCACAATAAAATCATGAACTGTATCTGGTTTGTCAGATGAACATCCCGGAGGTACCACAGGCAGAGAATCCTGAAAAAAATTCGTCAGTGATGTATTTGACCATTCTTTTTCTTTTACACATTTCTATGTATATATTCCCTATTTTCAATAAAAAATATGAAACCTGCTCCATTATTCCTTTGTACATAATCATCAGAGCCCTTTTTCCATAGGCACTATCATAATTATAAGCACTTAATGAAGGTCCAGCCCTGCAAACAAAAAATGTCAGGAATAACAGCCAAAATGTTCATCCATGCAGCTCATTTTAAAAAGAAAACTGATAAATTGAACATGCCTGCGGTCACCCTGAGTCAAAGCACCAAGAGATTCTAATCTTTTGGCAACAATTGATGCAAATCTTCGTTCTCCACCAAGATTTGTGAAGAGTATCCTGTACAAAATTTATGGTAATAGAGATTAGGTTAAACTGGTGTGGTGTGACAACTGGAGAGAGCATCAACGAAACTTAGGACTGCAACTATTTTAAGATCTGATCAGGTCTAAAGTGTCTCAATCCTAACTTTTTAAATGTTATCAGGTGTCATGATAATAGTCAACTAATTCAAACCAACTATACAATTGTTTGCTCAGAAGAAAGGCAGCAAGTTTATATCCATGAAACACTTCCATTTGAGGAAAGATATTGGCACAATAATGTAGTTTGGCTAGGCAATTACATTGATGTTCAGAGAAGTAAATTGCACATGATAGTTTACACAGTCCTGGTATACACAAATATGGAAGCCAGATCCTCCCCAAAATAAGCTATAGCATCACTTCTAATAATATATATCCACTTCCAAACTGCATTTCCTAATCTTTCTTTTCTCTTCTCCAAAAAAAGACTCAAACAAGGTCATTTTCCTCAAGCCTCAGTTCTACGTTAAATATCTCTAGCATATTTGAATACATAGAGTGGAAACAATTAATGAGTCTGACTACTGGAGATCATAAATTGTTGAAGAAAGAACAGAATAAACATCTTGTCCATACAGTTGGAAAATAAAGAAATAGTGAGTTTATTCAAGATAATATGTAACTTATAAAATGCCATTTTAATTCATCCTATTTCATTATATTTGGGATGTTATGTGGTTCCAAAGGATGAACTCAACAGTTCCAATAAGATTTCCTTCTTGAACCAATATGAAAGCAATCAAACAAATAGAATGCAGATGTTAATCAGTAGTGCTCAATGACCTGTATTCTGGTGCGGAAGCTTGATTTGATCGATGCGTTCTTCCAAACTGTTGAATTGCACGGTCAGCACTCCATGGAAGTTCCAGGGTTAAATGAACCCTTCTTTTCTGTTGGGAAAAGGTTAGAGAGAACAGAATGAGAAACGAATGACAGCAACTTATGCACAGAATACATATTCAAAGTTCAGTATACTATAAATTTCCAAGCATAATGGTTTCTATCAAAGAAATTTACACACCTGATTTGCAGCTCGTCTATCAGCCTGCAATGAAACACCAGCAGATCCTGCCTCAGAGATAATAGCAACCAACTTTTTACCATCCATAAAGAGCTGCTTTTCATGCATATTAACCATTTCCATGGTCACATCTTTTCTAAAGAGGTATACACAGAAATTAGTAATCTATAATGTAGTGTTGCATGATAATTAGGTAGGCAAACAACAACTCACGTATTACGAGCCTGATAAGTTACACCCTTGCCCGTAGCAGCCCTCACAAGCATGCCTCTCCTTCCTGTCATTTCTGCAACTTTGTCAGGTCCTCCTAGCTGCATATTAGATGACAATAATAGTAGCCAGGAAAGAGTCAGCTGATTCAAAAGAAGAAAAACATTAAGGAAAAGGATAGAAAAGATGACATTCTAACAAGGCCACTGAGGAAAAACTAGAACCTATGAACCTTCACACGATTCGTATCGCAGAGGAGTTGACTTGTATCATATCGTACGATTCGTATCATGAATCATACGATACTTACTACAATGATTTAAACAGTTATGTTCTGTTGTTCACATATTGAAAAGTGTCCTTCAAAGCAAGAATGTAAGTCGAGTAATGATCACTACCTGATCAACAATATCATCCAAAGGATTATTTGGAAGATCCAAAGACCGAATTATCTCTGATATTTTTGTCTTGCGTTCCAAGGCTGCATCATACCTGAAATAATGTAAGAACACGTTCATCAATTAACACTTCCCTGATTTCTTATATTCATTTTTCTACCACATAATTTTGGTTAACAGAAGATATTGTATCTCATAGAACCAGTTTCTTTACTAATCAGTTATTTGACTTGAAATGATAATTTTTCACCATACAAACATGACCCCAAGAATTCTACCTCTTTTGAAGTTCAGCTATGTAGGCCTGTCTTGCTAGGAGATATTCATCTGTTTTTTCCTTACACAAATGGCATGACCACTCTTCAGGAACTACATCACCAATTGGTGGCATCAAGCATGTGGAATGGACTAGTTTACCGCAGCAAGAACATTGTAGCAATTTTTTCCTTTCCTGCAGGCAAATCAAGTGATTACTGAATCTCCAGTATTGAAACAAATCAAACCACTTAAAAGCAAGAAAATCACCTCCTCAGTAGTACAAATTTCACATATTTGAAACTCATCATCAGAGTCAGTAGACTCAACACCAGAGTCAGCTGCACCAAACCAGAGGAATCATTATAAAAATGCATACAAGCAACCAAGCAAATTTAAAATGTCTTCAGAAATCATTAAATGTCTAACATTTGATTTTTAAAAACGGATATCATGAGAATAAAAAAATTGTATTAATCACAATGGTAACTTTAACACACCATAGCCAATGAAGTGAATCAAATGAATAAAAACATAACAAATAAATAAAATAATCATGTGTCAATGACACTGATTCAATGTCGAACAAGAGAAAAACAAAATAAAATATGGTTACATGATACAGTGGTCAGTGCACTTCGAGGCAGAAAAAACTCTTATCATCATCTATCATGCAAACATTCAAGTACTGTCTGCCATGGTAGTTGAATCGCGTATCGGAGAGCCTATGTTTCGTATCATGGATGTAAGATTCATAAACATTTAAAAAACGTAACATATAAGACATCAATCATGTAAAAATGTAAGTAACAATAACTATTACATTAAAAAAGAGTGGTTATATAGTAACAAATTAACGTAATATTATAATGGTTGGATTGGGTTAGGTTGTATGACCCAACAACTTTGTTAAATGAAAAAAAAAATTATATATATATAGGTTGATAAATATTTGACCCAAAAAAGATTATTTTTTGGGTGCAGTGACGGTTTCCATAGCCACCTTTTTTTCGTTTGGGTGCAGTAGTAATTTTAGAGGGTAAATGGGCTAAAATAAAACCCACTAAAAACCCTAGAGTTATTTGTCTTTACTCATGAATGCACAAAAGGCTAGGTCTTGCCACCGGCAGTGACGCCCTGAGAGTTGCCGCCACAAGTAACCACCGAGAGAGGTGTCGCTATCGTGAGGTTTGTCAGCTTCTTCTCCCTCATCGCTGGGAGGGATTGCACCACAAGGCAGCAAGAGGCGTAGTCATGAGAGTTGCTGCAACAAGAGTAGTCCCCATGAGAGGTGCCACGGTGAGTATATCTCTGCCCGTGGATGCTACAATTCAAGCTACGGTTCGGAGCGAATCATTTGATTCAAAAATCAAATCATACAATACGAACATGATACGGCAACAAAAATGATTTATGGAGCAATTCGTATCCCGGAGGTGGAGGATCATATCGTCTATTTGTATCGTGAATTGTATGATCCTTACTACTATGTTGTCTGCAAACAATTTGTCACAGAACTAGTGTTTAATGCAATCAAAGTTTCAAGGAGTAATTGGAAAATTGGGACTGGTATATGATTAAAACCATTCTCGCAATTATTCAGTTTCTCATATATATTCTACAAGTTTCCTTTGCGTTGGTTGAGCAAATTGCAAAGTCCAAGGGCCTTATGGTTTAAGAAAGTGTTCTCTGCTTTCAATAATAATACTAATTTCAAAAGGGACCCCTTATTTTCACTTACGGAGGCACAAGAGAAACAAGGACAAGTGTATTTCATCAGAATTTGTTTCTAAGAGACTCACTTTCAGATTCTTCATCACTTTCAGCATCACTAGGAGGTTGCCACTTGGCTACTTTTCTGACCCTGCCTTTTACTGAAACACCAGGAGTTGCAGAGTGCCTCTTCCTTTGGAGTTCTTTTACCCCATCTTCTCCTATTACAGAAGAACGATTAAATTCACAATATATAAATAAATGAGAATCATCTAGAAAAACAAGTCTAAAACCTGGGAGAAGTTCAGGTTTTTCTGGTAAAGGGTAATTTTCTTCCACAAATTTAAGCAGCAATTCTCGAGGTCCAGAAACAAAGTCATCAAGTTCAGAACCCTATCCAAATATAAACCATGTTAGAAACTGAAATGCAATGAACAGAGTATTCAAATACACACATATTTTGTCACAGCTTCCTCTGTCCTAGCTTCTCCAGTGCTCTGAAGACCAATGACTACACATTTTTCTTGAGCTAATGCTTCCTTCGCTAGTCTAAGAGCAGCAGGGACTTTAGCAGACATACATAGGTGCCTAAAGAAACGCTACAGCATTACAGGGAAAACGAACAGACAAAAGGGTAAATGAATATTAGTGAACACAAGAATCCAAATACAGATTGAATCTACCACATCAACTTCAATACCTGATGGCTTGCCCAGTATAAGCGCCATAGTTGACTAGAATTAGGTTTATCATTTAGGAAGGCACTGGCTGACAGCAATTCTACTCGTAATTCAGCCCAAAATTCTGCTGCCTTTTTATATATTTCCTGAGGTTATTATGCAAAATAAGATCATAAGACAAAAATATGGAATTCAAGGGATAAATAAATGCGTCCAGAGATAATATTGATAACTGTACACGTTATAATTATATGAAAAGAAAGTTGAACAATCTACAGCCAGGAGACATTTCTAGTTTCTTACAACTTCAATTCCTTCTTATTATCATACTTAAGATAAGAAAAAGGAATTGCAACGCACCAAAGAGAAAGATAAAGTACATTCCTGATTTGGCATGCTTAAATAAAAATCATATCTGAAAAGACAAGTGCATACCCGACTGTATAACGTCAGCATTGATTGATACAAATAAATATGTTTGACTTTAACAAGCACAAACCAAATGAAACCCAGACCAATTGTCAGAAAAAAGAAACGGGTAATTATTTTAAACAATGTGACATAACTAACAAACAACCTTCTGAAACTGATTGATGGAATTCCCTTTCTTTTCTCTTATGCTCTACTGATTATTATTTTCAGATGCCAGTCAGTATTTTACCAGATAATTTTCATTGTTTCTTCAGTAAAGAAATTACAAATTCCATAAATAATGGCAAATAAATTTTCTGTACCATCATTTTCTCTTCTAAAGGTGCTTCAATTACTTCAAACTCTGCACCTTCATAGCTAAGCGTCCGACATAAATACATACCCCTACAACAAGAGAAATGAAGAAAAACAATTTATCTCTCATAAGCATATATTTTCAATAAGGTATGTTGGTCATGAAATTATTATAACCTTGCTTTCATGTCCATGGCAACTAATTCAAGAGCTCCAACACCCCCTCTGTCCAAAGCACCTGGATGTATAACTTCAAATTGTTAAATTCACAGACTTAGGAGATGGGGACATCAAGGACAAGAAACACGAGTAGAAAGCAGAGATATAACAAATTCTTTTAACTTCCTATACTATGTAGTTGCAGGAAGATTAAATCAAAACAATCATAAAATATTAGTTATCTATCATAAATGCTTACCAATCATGAAATATTATTCATAAACTATTGTAGAGTAACAATATTGGCGAAAAAAAAATGGTCATCAAACAAATAGAAGAATGTATATCAGAATAAAGACATCATCAATTAGACAAACATAATATACCTCCAAAATGGGCAGCAGCAAGTATTTGAAAGGGAAAAAACGGACCATGAGTGGATTTATCGAAAACATTATTTGAGCAAAAGAAATAGAAAAGCATGTTCGAAAGAAGAAAAAAATGAAGATTACCAGTTAAATTGTATTTAAAAATATACGAAAATAATAGATAAGAAACTACCTAAAAATTCACGAAAATCTAAGAAGGACGTCCCATCTCCCCAAAGACCAAGCCGAACCATATAACCCAGGTTGCGAGGTTCAGAAGCTCCAGTTGCTGAGCAATAAACAACACGAGCTTCAGGCAGTCGGTCCTGTGAAATTAAACAGCAATAACTCAGATACCACATCCTGTGTCCACTATTTCAATGCTAAATAAATATTGCAAAGTAATAATTTCACTTTAACATACATTAATGCAGATAAGGTAGGAGAGATCAACGTGAGAGGGGGTAGATGGCATAAGCAGACATACCCTCTTAGAAAAAGCACTTTAAACATAATTCAACCTCATAAAATTGAATAACATAGAAAGGTTTGAACCCACTAATATATTATAATTTGGTCATATATCCAGTCAATATGGAATCTCCAACAAATCAGAATCACTATTACAAGGACATTTGTCAAGCTTCATAGATGGTACAATCAGATACACAGAATGATTGGACTTTCCGCAACATAAGGTACCCAGGAGTAGACTAAGTTCATAAATTAGGATCAGATTCTCTAGAATTGTGTCACTACTCATAAATTTCATTATATACTGTTATATAAGCACCCGGACCAGAAAAACAACTGTTCACTTAAACCTTCACACTTATCCAAAAGCCAGAACTGAAGTGTTTGCATAACCAATTTCAAATAATTGTTTCAACCCATTTAAAATTAAAAAAATATATATAGTAAAAAAAAAAGTCATATTTGCCATCTAGAAAGAAAAAAAAAATGACCCCATGAAACTGCATTTTGGATAGTAGGCCTTAAGGTGTTATTTTGTATCAATTCAATGCCTCCTTCCATATTTGCTCTGCTTGCAGTAGTGGCACTGCACCACTTCTCTCTGACAAGTTTCAAATACAGCACAACACAAGCTTCACAACTTTGAGAATTCATTATGAATGGTTGTATGAACCTATCAACATCTCATCCAATTGTTCATATCCCTATTGCATTCAGCCACAAGCAAGACAATTTGGATTTGGAACCTTACTTTAATGGTTGAGTTGTTAGCAACACATCAGAGAAACATGACAAGGATTTGAGCATATCATGTATAATGGCTGTTTACTTCTATCAACTCACACCAATAGACCATTAAAAATTGAATTTTCAATTAAATCATGACAGACTTCCATGAGTTAGGCGAGAACAAAAATGACACCATATTATTTATTGGGAAGTTTCTTTTATGCTGAGGGATGAAAGAGGAAAAAATTTTCCAAATCTCTAAAACATTGCTTTAGACCTGTATAACCTAAATGGCTATTGGAATTGCCATTTGTGGTAAGAATGATACGTATTACAAGTTGTAGCAAACTCGCATGCATGGCTATGAGATTTGCGATTTATAGCAAGGGTCATCCATATTATAATTTGTAGCATAATGGTATGAAAATCCAATTAAAAAGGCCCTTCACCCAATTCCATGTAAGTTTATTTCACATGAATATGTTTCTTTTCCACCACTAGCTTTAAACTATTTTATTTAAAATAAATAAATTTTAGAATCTTCATTCTATCGCTGTACTTATGCTACAAGTTGCATCTACTAAGCATATTAAACAAGACCATTGTTATCTTTCTTTCTGCTTAGATATCACTTATCTTATACACTTCGCATTTATATTCACTGTATTAAAAATATTCCCAAAAACACTACATATGAAAATAACAAAGAACAAGGAATATATATTTAAAAACAATAAAAAAGATTATATCTGCACTCAACATAAGTTCACAAATGAAAACAAGACAAACAATATAGAAACTCTTGGCCACTACTTCAAAAGATTGAAATGAAGAACAACCTGGATATCAAGCACCGCCTCTCCAGTTCGGGTTGGTTGACTGCCAGCTTCAGGGACCAAATTTTTTGCTTTATGACACTACAATAGACCATTTAAACCTTAGTAACAAAATGGTGGAGGAATAAAATTAAATCCAAGAAACACTTGAAATAACAATTAACAACTATCAAATTAAACAATCATTGGATGCTAGTTGACACTGGAAAATATTTCCATACCTCGTCAAAAATTATAAGACCGTCAAACCCTGGTCCACACCACTGTACAAGCTGCTGGAGACGAGTACGACCTTTCTCAGAAGAGGCTATGAGACTATTGTACGTCGAGAAAACAACTCCCTCCCTGATCCCAACAGACTTTGAATCAAGCTTAGAATAAGGCAGTTTGTTCAAAGCATGCACTGGATAGAGGGAAAACAAAAGGAAGATATTTAAATTTGTAACAATTCTGTGATATAGATACAACAATAACAATTAATTTTAAAACTAAAGACTTTAACACAGTTACACAAACACCTGAAATGGACTACAAAAGAAAATTTACCCCAGGATGATAACAAAACAGCAGAAAACTTTCATTTTTTGGATAAAAAGAAAAATAAAGGTAAGAGTGTGCACAAGAGGAGGTTAATAACAAATTTGACTCCCAAAATAGAGGAGGATAAGCAAAATTCCATTTAACAGGACCAAAATTAAAGGAATCACTGTATAATAACAGTGTTAACCTAATTGAAAATCACTGGCCATGAACCACCAACCTACACATATCCAAAATCTCAATTCTGTGAGATATTGGGCAAAACTACTACCCCAAGAAATACCCACACCTCACATATCCCAGAACTGAAAACAAAAGTTTAAAAATATGTATTAAAATATCCATAATGAGAATTACTTTTGCAAACATTATGTATTTAACATAACAAGCAAACCGGCTAATCAAAACATAAGTAATAAATACAACCTTGTCTGTATAAAGTTTTCTAGGAAAATACCTTCAACACATGTTGCACCCACATCATCCAAGTCTCTTCTAGCATCAAACTTCAAGTCTGAACCAACAGAAATCCACCTGTGTAAGATCATTGGAAATGTGACAAAAAGCATCAAAACAACAAAACTTCGAGAGCATCTTAGTTTTCAATAACACAACCATAATTTCATGTGGATGCCATGACCCAAACTTACAAAGCTTTCCTCCTTCCATGATGCCAGTTCTCCCAAATTAGCCCTGCAATTGTTCGACCTTTACCAACACCCGCTCCATCTCCAACAAAGAATCCTGCCCTAGCACCATTTGGGAGATGTTGAAGGTGTCTCTGTCATAAAAACCAACATCATACACAGGAAAGGCAAAGCAAAACATAACCATATATAGTCAATTATATCATAGAAGAAACCTGACAAGCATAGACCAATGTCTCAATTTGCAAGCAAGATAAAGTCTTTGAACTCTCCAAATCATCTCTAATTTTTGGATCATAAGTTGGCTCAGGCGGCTGCACTGCAGACAAGGAAGATGTCTCCACAACAGGATCTGGGTGTGGAGGTCCAATAGATACTTTTGGTGGTCGCTGCACAAGGAGGCATCTTAATACTACTAAAATGTGCTAGCATAACATGAAATAACAACTGAAATAATAATCCGCAAAAACAAAGTTCTAGCAAACAATGCTTTCAAAAGGAGACAATTATAGTAACTCACATAGTCTGTAAATGTTTCTCCAACCATGCCACCTTCGTCCTCATCTCGCTCCACTTCAACAGCAACCTGATTTAATTGAATACATGATATTAAAAAAAAAATATTGATATAAAGACAATAAAATGTACAAATAACATATTTTGAAACAACGAACTTTCATAAAAAGTAAAAAGAGACAAAATTTAAATTAATAAAAGGAAATGTCACAAGGACAACTGGAGAAATAAACAAATATCAACAGAGGTAGGGGACAGTCCATTTTTTTTTCCGGGGGGAATAATGCATGATCACAAATTGATTTTCCTTTTCAAAAACAAAAACACAAAAGATCCTAAATATGAAATAAATACACATATGCAGTATACATACATGCAAAAGAATCAGGAACCCTCTAAAGTCCTAAGTACACATTAAAAATAGAGGTAACAAAAAAAAACAGAAATAAAATTGACTCAAAAGAGCAATCAAGCCCCTAGGTAGGCATAACCTATATAAATAAATCATGAGCAGAATAATTTTAGCAATAAACTTCTTCCCAAGATTTTGTTGGACAAGCTTGTCTTCCTGATCCTAGCCTCATATTTCTCATTGGTAGATCCCAGCTTGTAATGAAAAATAGCACGCACAAGGTTTGGAGTGTCTACAACAGGAGGAACAAGAAATAACAGATAGGAATCTGCTTTCGATTAAGGAAATTAATACTTATTACTGTTTTTGTATTTAATATTAAATATTACTGTTTTGTATTTAATATTAAATTGAAAGATAGGAATGTGTTATCCATTAAAGCTGGTATCTTTTACTGTTTCGTTTTTAGGATAGGATTATCTAGGAAATTGATAGCAGCAAGGCTTATCTGGAAAGCTGTTAAGGAGTAGTATGTAAAAGAGATGCAAGAGTCTGTCAGGGGTCACGCTTAATTATTCTCTAAGGAAATCATTAGGAGCTTATGCTTTGTGGAGCAGGGTAGCAGATCTCTACCCGTAATTTTTTTATTTCAATAAATTAGTTAGTTATATTGCTGAAACTCAATCACTTCCTGACTCCATTGAATGTTTCTATATCATACTTGCAAATGACTGGCAGGCTATGCTCAAATTTACTTGTTTCTTTCACCATTCAATTTGGTCCCTCCTTCCATCTCAAATCTCACATGAGATGACTGAACATAAGATCTCAATGCATTCTTCACATTGTACAAGATACTTAGGGTCAGCTTACTTGAACAGGTGAAATTTGGGAAGGCAAAAAACAAAGAGGATAGAGTGAAATTGTTTTCAAAGAAATGGTAAAAAGTCAGTGCATTTTATTTTCCAGCCCCTATTTCCGTTACACCAAAAAAGAATAAAGTTATTTCACTCCAAATTTTCCACATGCCCACTTTCCACCAACTCAACAAAGGTCTGAATGGAGGGATTTACATAAAAGGGAAGGATGGTGATAAGCACCTAATTAGATGGTTAAATTCTTGTTTCTAAATTTATTTAAAAAAATGGATGGTTGAATGCTCACATAATAATCCATCATTCCATTCCACGTTTACAATACATGAAACATCCACAAATATAAGTTCAGTTCCTCACTCACCAAGGCACTAACACTAAACACCTTCACCATAAAATAATGACAAGATTATGTGCATGAGATGAAGCAGAGAGGCAATAAATCCAACAGCATAGAACCTCATAAGTAGTACCTTAACAAGTAAATCCATTCCCAGCAGCAGTAATTCCCACTTCCCTAATTAACAAACCACTCCCCC